>Ga0102926_1001083_pt1 | contig 16159 bp, 15 predicted proteins | sample SalPonR1_A_D2_MG_FD_78173 | JGI IMG/M metagenome (GOLD analysis project Ga0102926, IMG submission 78173) | Salt pond soil microbial communities from South San Francisco under conditions of wetland restoration - Salt Pond MetaG R1_A_D2_MG | ecosystem: Environmental > Aquatic > Marine > Intertidal...
GAGGTCAAGGACAACGCGCGCGCCAAGATCCTTGGCGAAACCGTAGACACCGCGACGCAGGGTATTCTGGATCATGGCCGCTCGCCCTCACGCAAGGTGGGTGAGCCTGACAACCGCGACAGCCATTACTGGTTCGCCCGCTATTGGGCCGAGGCACTGGCCGCGCAAACACACGATCCGAAACTGGCCGAAGAATTCGCGCCCATGGCCAAGGCCTTGGCCGACAACGAGGCCGCAATTGTTTCGGAACTGGCGGCAGCCCAAGGCAAACCAGCCGATATCGGCGGCTACTACCACCCCGACCCTGCCAAACTGGCCGCGGTGATGCGCCCCAGCGAAACGCTGAACAGCATCATAGGCTGATCGATTACGCCAAGGGCCGGTCACATCGACCGGCCCTTTGTTTTGGATACGATCCACACCCTAAGCGCCCGATCATATTTCGGCGCCTTTCCCCTCATGAGCAAAGCTCCTAGCCACTGGCATCTCGCGCCATAATTGTGCCATGCCAAGTCTGTATACAGGTCTTCTATATAATAATGGTGACCAGAATGCATGACACTCCTGATACTCCCAATGCTGCCATTGGCTGGCTCGGTTTCACCTTGGGGGCCGCCGCTCTTATTCTGACAATGGTGACCTTTTGGGCCGGGCCATTCGCCCCACAGCAAAGCGCAGGCGTAAGCCTCGGCGAACTGGCCGCCGAAATCGCGAAATCCACAGCGCGCTCGGTCGCGGGACAAGCGCAGCCTGAACCAGTCGCACCGGAGCGCAACATCGACGACTATCTGAAAATCGGCGTCAGCCTTTTGGCGGGTCTTGCCATTGTGGCGGGGGTTGCATCCTTTGTCCGGCACGAACACAAACGCGCGGCGTTTTCCGGTATCACGCTTGGTGGGCTGGCAGTTGGGTTCCAGCTTTTCACTTGGACGATCATGCTAATCGCGGGCGTTATCGCCATTGCGTCGCTTATTTACGCCCTGCGCGATACGTTCCAAGATATTTTAGGCGGTTTGTTCGACGCCTGACGCCTGAGCCTGCCATAGAAACCGCCCTGTCGCCGCACTGGGAAATTGCACACGGTTGGCAAACCGCGTAGCAATCACGAATATCTACAATGGCAGGTTTTTCATGACCAAGGTGTATCTTCTGCTGATTCTCGCTATCGCCGCCGAGACCATCGGCACAACGGCGCTACAGGCCAGTCAACAATTCACCCGGCTGGTGCCGACGGTGGTGGCAATCGTGGGCTATGTGATTGCGCTGTACCTGTTGGCCTTGACGCTGAAATACATCCCTGTCGGCGTGGCCTATGCGATATGGGCCGGCCTTGGCATTGTGTTCATCGCGATGATCGGTTTTGTCGTCTTCGGTCAGAAACTGGATGCCCCGGCCATCATCGGCACAGGCATGATCCTGTCGGGAATTGTGATCATTCAGCTGTTTTCAAACACCACAGCGCATTGACGCCGGACACCGGCTATAGCTGTTCGAATTGCGCCTGTTGCTTGGCGCTCCACCTGACGGTCAGGTCAAACCCGTCTTCGGTCTGATCCTCTTGCTCGATCAGTCCACGATCATACAGCCATGCCCGCTTGCGCCCTTCGTCAAAGCCCAGCCTGATCTTGGTGACGTGGCTGGCCTCGGTCACGCCGTCGGTAATCGCGTCGATCAGGGGGGCCATCCCCTCGCCTGTTACCGCCGACAGGGCCTGCACATGATCCAGCCGCCCGGCGCGGGTGACGACCGCCTGCCGCGTGTCGTCATCCAGACAGTCGATCTTGTTCCAAACCTCGATCTGTGGCGTCGTCTCGCGCACGCCCAGACTGTCGAGAATGGCGCGGACATCCGCGGCCTGTTCTTCGGTTTCAGGGTGAGAAATGTCGCGCACATGCACGATCAGATCGGCGGCCAGCACTTCCTCCAGTGTGGCGCGGAACGCCGCGACCAGTTCGGTGGGCAGATCGCTGATAAAGCCTACCGTGTCTGACAAGATCACCTCGGGCCCGCCGCCGGGCAGCTCAATCCGCCGCATGGTCGGGTCCAGCGTGGCAAACAGCATGTCTTTGGCCATCACCTCGGCCCCGGTCAGGCGATTGAACAGGGTGGATTTGCCCGCGTTCGTATACCCCACAAGCGCAACGATCGGAAATGGCACCTTGGCGCGCGACGCCCGATGCAATTCGCGGGTTTTGACCACTTTTTCCAACTGCCTACGCAAGCGCACCAGTTGCTCGTCGATTGCACGCCGGTCGGCCTCGATCTGGGTTTCACCGGGGCCACCGACAAACCCCAAGCCGCCGCGCTGCCGTTCAAGGTGGGTCCAAGCGCGCACCAGCCGCGTGCGCTGATAGCTAAGTGCGGCCATTTCAACTTGTAACACACCCTCGCGGGTGGCGGCACGGTCGCTGAAAATCTCTAGGATCAGCCCGGTGCGGTCCAACAGCTTAACACCCAAAGCGCGTTCAAGGTTGCGCTGCTGCACAGGGCTGACCGGACCGTCAACCAGCACCAGTTGGATATGGTCGGCCTCGATCCGTTGTTTCAGCTCTTCCAGCTTGCCTTTGCCGAACAACATGCCCGGATGCGGGCGCGGCAGGCGCACGACATCGGCGCCGCACACCTCAAGGCCCGGCAGCGCATGCGCCAACGAAACAGCCTCGTCCAAGGCCAATGCGGGTGTTCGCCCCGATCCCGCCGACGGGATATCGGGATGCAGAACCCAAGCGCGAGTATCTTCTTGATCAGTTGTGATTTGCGTCAAGCCGCGTCGTCACCATCATACAGGTTAACCGGCTGCGACGGCATGATGGTGGAAATCGCATGCTTGTAAACCAATTGCGATTGCCCATCACGGCGCAGCAGAATGCAGAAATTGTCGAACCAGGTAATGACGCCCTGCAATTTCACACCGTTGATCAGAAAAATCGTGACCGGAATCTTGGTCTTGCGAACCTGATTCAGAAATGCGTCCTGAAGATTTTGTCGATCTGATGCCATAATCTGTTTAAGCCTTTGTTCTTGCACACGCCACGGACTGGCGCGATGTCTCCCTGATTGTAAGTATGGAGTGCGTCAGCCCGAGTTTCCAGCCCAAAAATCAACTCGTTGCCGCGCAAGGCGACACAGCGGCCTTCAATCCCGCCACAGCCCCGGATTGCAAAGGGCGATGATCGCCAGCATTTCCAGACGCCCAAGAACCATGGCCCCGCACATCACCAGCTTGGCCGGGGCGCTGAGCGTTAGCAGGTTGATCGGCGTTTCAGCGGCAACCGAGATCAGCGGCCCGGTTGTCGACAGCGCCGCAACCGCCAGCACTACAGAGGCCTCAAAGCTTTGGCCAAACCCGGCCAATGCCAGAATGATCATCGACAGCGAGATCGCGAAGAGCATGAAAAACACCCATACGATATAGGCACCCTGCCGCCGGATCCGCCGCGTACCGGGGCCAGACCGGCCCATCGAGGATGGGTAGATCATGCGCTCCATCTCGCGCTGAGAATTCAAGTATAGAACATAAACCCGCAGCAATTTGACGCCGCCCGCCGTGGTGGCCACGCCGCCACCCACCAAGGCAAGCCCCATCAGGATCAGCCCCGGTGTGCCCAAGCCCGACCAATCCCGGGCCGTGGTCCAGGATGCGCTTTCGAATCCGGTGGTTGTCAGAAACGACAGTGTTGTGAATACGCCCCCCCACAAGGCCCGCAATGCTAGGCTTAGGTTTTCCACCTCATCGACGTCAAAGGCGGCGATCCAATGGCGCGCGAACAACAATATCGGCACCCCCAGAACCAAGATCATGCCCAGCCGGAACTCGGGGTCATTGTGCAGGCCCGGCCGGCTTGTTGTTACTGTGTCCGACGAAAACGTCAGGCGTGACAGACCAAACAGCAAAAACAGGAAGATTACGGCCTCACCACCTATGCCCGAGCCCGCCTGCGCCACCCCGCCTACAGCCGAAATGCCACTGGTGGAAAGCGTCGACATCGAATGGACCAGCGCCACAAGAGGACGGTCTCCGCCAATCATCAAAAGCACCCACAGCCCGGCGCTCAGGCCAATATAAATCGGGACCAATTGCACGGACACCTGCGACAGGCGCTTGACCGAACTGGCGCGCTCGAAGCGCTCTGTTTCGGTGCCGAATTGGCCCGGCTCACCGCTGGCGGTGACCTCGAACCCACCAAGGGCCAACGGGGCCAGCACCGCTGCTGCGGCAATCCACATCAACAAGCCACCAAACCAGCCCACCATGCCGCGCCACAAATGCAAACTGTCACTCAGTCGTGCGGCATCAGCAAACATTGTGGCCCCGGTGGTGGTCAGCGAGGATACCATTTCAAAATAGGCATTGATGAAACTTGTGGTCGCCAGACCTTCGTAAAATGGCACGGCCAAAAACAGCGGCAACACCGTGAACGCCAAAAACAGTGACAGCAAATCGCGCAGATCACTGTTCAGGCGGTGCGGTTGGTTCGACATCGCCAGCCCGATCAACGCAACCAAGGCCAGCCCAAGAATCGAAGAATAGGCAAACGCGCGCGCAACGCTGAAATCTTCCTGCACCAGCGCGTGAAAGGCGGGCAAAAGCATCGCCAAGGCCGCAATTCCCGCCAAGATCAGGATCAAGGGAAATCTGAGAAGTCGCGCAACCATGGGTCAGAAAAAGTCTATCGAGACCTGGAGTAACTGCTCGACCTTGGCCACGTCATCGGCCATCGCGAACAAAACAACCACATCGCCCGCCTCGATCCGCAGCCCGCCGCTTGGTTTGCGAATGTCACCACCCTTTTTGACGGCCCCCACCAGCACGCCCTCGGGGAAATCAATCTCGCGAATTTGCGATCCGGCAAGATTCGAGGTCGACAACACCTCGGCTTCGATCACCTCGGCCTCGGCATCGCCGATGGAATAGACCTGCCGCACCCGGCCGTGTCGGATATGGCGCAGGATCGAGCTGACGGTGGTGGCGCGCGGGTTGATGTAAGCGTCAATGCCCAACGGCTCCATCAGCGGGATCAGCGTGGGATCGTTGATCAAAGCAATCGCAAAGGGGCACCCTTCGGCCTTGGCCCGCACCGCGGCCAGCATGTTGGTCTTGTCGTCATCTGTGACCGCCAGAATGGCATCGGCCCGATTGATCCCAGCCTCGTTCAGCAGCGCGGCATCCAACCCGTCACCGTTCAACACAATGGTGCGTTCCAGCGCGTCAGCGGCCCGTTCCGCGTTGCGCCTGTCACGTTCGATCACCTTGGTGCGGGTGCGCGCGCCGCGCGCTTCGCAGGCTTGCGCCACCGACAGCCCGATATTGCCACCGCCTACGATGACCAGTCGTTCCTGATTGTTTTGCGCTTTGCCAAACACATCCAAGGTCCGTGGAATGTCCTCTTGCGGGGCGAAAATATACGCTTCGTCTCCGGCAAACAGCTGATCGCCCGCGTCGGGCGCGAACAATCGCCCCTCGCGCCGGATCCCCAGCACGACCACCCGCAGCGTCGAAAACAGATCGCTCAATTGCCGCAGCGGCGTGTTGAGAACCGGACAATCATCGTCCAGCCGCAAGCCCATCAATTGCGCGCCCCCGGCCAGAAAGGTTTCGGTATCAAAGGCGGCCGGGGCCGCCAAACGCCGCATTGCGGCCTCGGCCACTTCGCGTTCGGGGCTGATCACAACGTCGATCGGCATATGATCGCGCCGGTAAAGATCGGAATAAATGGCCGTCAGGTAGGACTGACTGCGCAATCGGGCGATCTTGCGTTGCACGGCAAACACCGAATGGGCGACCTGACAGGTCACCATGTTGACCTCGTCAGAATAGGTGGCAGCGATAATCATATCCGCATCGCGCGCGCCTGCCCTGTCCAGAACATCGGGATAGCTGGCAAAACCGGCAATGCCCTGCACGTCCAACGTATCGGTGGCACGCCGCACCAGATCGGGATTGTTGTCCACAACCGTGACATCGTTACGCTCACCCGACAGATGGCGGGCGATTTGCCAACCCACCTGTCCCGCGCCGCAGATGATGACCTTCATATTCCACGCCTTGTCCAGTCTGGGCTTTGTGAATGACAGATGGGCTATGCAGGGTCAATTGCTTTGTCCGCACGACGATAGGGCGGTATAATGGCGCTATGAGATACGGAGTATGCCTCTTTTTGACCCTTGCCATGCTGGCCGCCTGCGCGCCGCCACCACTATGGCACAAGACGGGCATTGCCCCGGCGCGGCTGCACGCCGATCTGACGGCCTGCCGCGTTGCGGCTTTCGCGCAAGTGCCGGAACGGATCAGACGTTATTACAAACCAGCGGACTATATCACCCGCCCGGTCTGCGACGCGGCCGGGAATTGTTATGTGCAGCGCATCCTTTTACGGCCAGCGCAATATGAACGCTTTGATGCCAATGCCGGGCTTCGTGAGGATGTGGCACAGGCCTGCATGGCCGATAAGGGATACACCCAAGCCCGCCTGCCCGCGTGCCAATCGCCACAAGGGCAAAAGATCACGGTTAACACGGCTGCGCCCCTGCCACCGCTGAGCGACGAAAGCTGCGCCGTGCGCCTGCCTTCGGGCGATTGGCGTATCATCACGCCGCCGACGCCCTGACACGATCAGCCTGCAGCGGCCTCTTCGCTGTCGCTGGCGCGCGTGGATTTCGCGCCTGTCATCACACCCAGAGATTTCAGTTTGCGGTGCAATGCGCTGCGCTCCATCCCGACGAATTCCGCTGTTCGGCTGATATTGCCGCCAAATCGGTTGATCTGTGTCATAAGGTATTCGCGTTCAAACGCCTCGCGCGCTTCGCGCAGCGGCATGGTCGCCACCGCGCCCGACAGCACCACCCGGCCATCGTCTGCGGGGGCATCGGTTTCGCCGGGGATCTCGCCTGCGGCGATATCTCCGCCCGGATCACCAAGGATCAACACCCGTTCGATCACATTGCGCAACTGCCGCACGTTGCCCGGCCAGCCCATGGTTTGCAAAAGCGCCGCTGCGTCACTGCTCAGCCCGCGCAGGGGCAAGCCCTGTGTGCGGTTCAGCACCCCGATAAAGTGCTTTGCCAGTTCGGGAATGTCTTCGCGCCGTTCTTCAAGGCTTGGCACGTTGACAGGCACCACGTTCAGCCGGTGATACAGCTCACGGCGGAATCGATCAGCGGCAATCTCGGCCTCCAGATCGCGGCTGGTCGAGGAAATGACCCGCAGATCAACCTGCACCTTGTCGCTGCCGCCAACCCGTAGAAACGTCTGATCGACCAGAACCCGCAGGATTTTCGATTGCGTGCCCAAAGGCATATCGGCCACTTCGTCGAAATAGATCACACCGCCATTGGCGTCTTCCAGAAGACCGGTTTCAACGCCGCGCTCTTCGCTTTCACGTCCAAACAGGACTTCTTCCATGCGCTCGGGCTCGATCGAGGCACAACTGACGGACACAAACGGCGCCTCGGCACGGCCCGAATTGGCATGGATATAGCGCGCCGCCAATTCCTTGCCCGATCCCGCAGGCCCCGACAGCATCACCCGTCCGTTGGATTTGGTGATCTTGTCCAACTGCCCCAACAAGGTGCGGAACGCCGCGCTGTCGCCCAGCATTTCGGCGGTTTCGGTCTCGCGCCGCTTGAGGCTCTGGTTTTCGCGGCGCAAACGGCTGGTTTCCATGCCGCGCCGGATCACCACCAACAATTGGTCAATATTGAACGGCTTTTCGATGAAATCATAAGCGCCTTGCTTGATCGCCGCGACCGCGATTTCGATGTTGCCATGGCCCGATATGATCACAACCGGGACTTCCGGATGCTCGCGCTTGACGGCCTTCAAAATGTCGATCCCGTCCATATCGCTGTCTTTCAGCCATATATCCAAGATCAACAATGCTGGTAGCTCTTGCTCCAGCGCGGCCATGCAGTCTTGGGAGTTGCCCGCCAGTCGCGTGCCAAAGCCCTCGTCTTCAAGAATATCACCAATTAACTCGCGAATGTCGCGTTCATCATCGACAATCAGAATATCGCTCATACCACCCTCATACCGCCTGTTGTTGCACCGTTGCCGCGTCCTGACCGTCGGTCAGCAGTGGCAGCCGCACCACGGCCATCGCACCACGATGCCCGTCCTCGTCGAAATCCGGTGCATCATCCAGCACCAAGGTTCCGCCATGTTCTTCGATAATTTTCTTCACGATGGGCAGGCCAAGGCCAGTGCCTTTTTCGCGGGTCGTCACGTAAGGTTCAAACAGCCGCGCGCGATCTTCTGGCAAGCCGATGCCATTGTCGGCGATGCGCAGCACCGCCATGCCGTCTTCAATCTGGCTGGAAATGCGAATTTGCGGCGCGTGTCCGGCTGGCGCGCCTTTTTCTTGCAGACTTTCTATCGCCTCGCCCGCGTTCTTGATGAGGTTGGTCAGGGCCTGACTGATCATCGTCGCGTCCAGATTGGCCAGCAAAACATCATCCATCAAATCCAGATCAAACCCTACATCCGGCTGGCCCGCGTCTTGGAGCAAGGCCGCATCGCGCAAAAGCTGTGTCACTGATTCCGGCTTGGCCTCAGGCTCGGGCATCCGGGCGAATTTCGAAAACTCGTCCACGATCCTGCGCAAATCGTCTGTCTGACGGATCACCACATCGGTCAGTTGTTCCAGCGCGTCGGCCTGATCTGCCTCCAGCACCCGGCCAAACTTGCGTTTGATGCGCTCCGCCGACAGCTTGATCGGTGTCAGCGGGTTCTTGATTTCATGCGCGATCCGGCGCGCCACATCACCCCATGCGGCCATGCGTTGCGCGGCGACCAGATCGGTGACATCGTCAAAGGCCACAACATAGCCTTCACGCTTGCCCGCCTCGCTGCGCCGGGTCGACATGCGCACCAGCAGGTTTTCCACCCGGCCACCGCGGCTGACCTTGATTTCCTCTTGCGCAAAGCCGCCGCTGCTGCGGCGCAGTTTGTCGAATAGGCCGCCGAATTCCGGGACCGCCACGCTCAGATCAAGGCTTGCCTGATCTTCTTGCCAATCCAGCAGACGTGCGGCGGCCCGGTTCACAAATGCAACACGGCCCTTGGCATCCAATCCCACAACACCGGATGACACTGATCCAAGCACCGAATCAAACAGCCTCCTGCGCCGTTCGATCTGACGGGTATTAGCCAAAAGCGTATCACGCTGATGCTTCAGTTGAACTGTCATCTGGTTGAAATAACTACTCAACTGCGCAATTTCGTCATCGCCTTCCTCTTCGCGCACCTGCACGTCCAGATCGCCCCCGCCGACACGCTGTGCGGCACTTGTCAACCGCCCCACAGGGCGCGACAGACGCTCGGCGAACCACATGCCCAACCACACGGCGGCCAGAATAAGGATCACCGCAAAGCCCACATAGACAAGCCCGAATTCAAACAGAACCCGGCCCCTTTCGCTTTCGCGTTGCTCGTAAAACCTTGCGGTTTCCTGGGTTTCGTCCAGCAGGCTAAGGATCGCCCCATCGACATTGCGGCTGACATAAAGATAGCGATCGGGGATCGCGTCCAGCGGCATCAAGGCGCGGAACTCGTTGTTATCCCAATCGCGGATCACAACCACGCCCTCGTCGCGGGCCTGTTGAATTTGCGCCGCTGTCGGCTGTTCATAGTCAAAAAGATACGACCGTTCGCCACGGGCGCGCAAATCGCCAGTGCCGTCGATAACGAAAGCTTCGCGCAATCCGCGTTGGATTTCGCGCTGCCCTTGCGAAAGGATCTGACGCAATTCGCCATCATCCATGAACACCGTTGCGCGTTTCGTGGCGTTGATCACCGAGGCCAGAACCCGCGCATCGGTGACCAAATCGCGGCGGTGTTCGTCCTCATAGGCCTGCGCGGCGGCCACCGAATTGTCCACCACGCGGCCCACGCGTTCGGAAAACCAAGCTTCCAGCCCCATGTTCACCGACAACGTGGCAAAGATCGCCACCGCAATCGTCGGCAACAAGGCCATCAGCGCGAACACGCCGGTCAGCCGCAAATGCAGCCGCGACCCGGCCGAGCGTTTGCGCCGCGCGGCCACCATACGCGCCACGCGCTGCAAAACCAGTGCGGCAACGATGATCACATAAACCAGATCGGCCAGCAAAATAATGCGCAGCACGTCCGAGGACGCGCCCTTGTCCAGCGGGCCCATGACCAGATAGGTCGTCACCGCCAAAACAGGCCCAAGAACGACCAAACCGAACGTCGCCAAGTTTTGCAAACGCTTCATGCGCCGCAAACGGTTGACCCGATCCCACGTCCATTTGCGTGTCGCTTCTGCCACGCACACTCCCCACCAGATTGTGCGGCCAAGTGGCCGCACCGCAATATATGGCTTTGATAACAGGCTGCTTGCCTGAAAAGCCACAAGTATGTTGCAGTTTTACATCAACTTGCGGCGGCGTGTCACGTTAATTTCCAGATCATTGATCTTCTTGCGCAAGGTATTGCGGTTGATCCCCAAAAGATCGGCGCATTTTGCTTGATTGCCGCCCGTCGCGTCCAATGCGATTTCGATCAACGGCATCTCCATTTCGCGCAAGATACGTGCATAAAGACCCGGTGGCGGCAAAACATTACCATGTAGATCAAAGTAGTGCTGCAAATGGCGCCCCACCGAGGCCGACAGGCTTTCGCCTTGCGATTGCCCCAGAACCGGCTGCGCGGCGGGTTGGCCGCCCAACACCGCCTGAACCTCGGGTTTGGTGATCTGATCGGCCCGCGCCGTCAGCCCGATCCGGCGCACCGCATTTTCCAACTGGCGGACATTGCCGGGCCAGCTGTAGGCGCGCATCATTTCCATCGCCTCGTCCGACAGCCCACGGTGCGGCAGGCCCTCACGCTCGGCACGGGCCAGAAAATGCTCGGCCAGCAGCGGGATGTCATCGACGCGTTCGCGCAAACTGGGCACCTCGATCACGGCGCCGGACAGCCGGTAATAAAGATCCTCACGCAAACCGCCCTGCTCCATCCGGTCTGACAGATGGGCCTGACTGGTCGCCATGAACCGTGGCGCATGATCGCCGGGCGCGTCCATCATGCGCACCACCCGTGCCTGCGCGGATTGGTCCAGATCGGCCACCTCATCCAGAACGATGGTGCCGCCCCGCGCCCGCGCCATCACCTTGGCCGGCCCTTCCAAATCGCTCAGGTCGGAGGGCGTCACCGTGACAAAAGGCAAGGTCCGCCGATCCGAGAAATCATGAACGGCCCGCGCGATCAGCGATTTGCCGGTGCCCGATTCCCCGGTGATCAACACCGGCAAATCGGTGTTCATGATCCGTGCAACAACCCGATACAGGGCCTGCATGGCCGGCGTGCGCCCGATCAGTGGCAATTCATCGGGGCGCTCATCCTCGGCCTGTGTCGCGGGCTTGCGGTCGCGCGCATCAAGCGCGCGTGCGGTGCGTTTCATCAGATCGGGCAAATCAAACGGTTTTGGCAGATAATCGAACGCGTCGGCCTCTTCGGCCTGAATCGCCGTCATGATGGTGTTCTGCGCCGAGATCACGATGACCGGCAAACCGGGCCGGTCCTGTGAAATCTTCGGCAGCATCTCAAGCCCGTTGCCGTCGGGCATCATCACATCGGTGATCACCGCGTCACCACGGCCTTCGCCCACCCACCGCATCAACGTTGTCAGCGAACTGGTCGCATGCACTTTGCACCCCGCGCGCGTCAGCGCCTGTGTCAGAACCGTGCGGATCGTGCGGTCGTCATCGGCGACCAATACAGTGCCATCCATCAGCCTTGCTCCTCGGTTTGTGTGGCCATGCCTTCGGGCGCGCGCGGCAGTGAAATTCTAAACACTGTCCGCCCCGGCACCGAACTGACCGAAATCCAGCCGTCATGATCTGAAATGATCTTGGCCGCCAAAGCCAGACCCAGCCCGGTGCCATTCTCGCGGCCCGAAACGAACGGGTCGAAAATATCGCCGGCGATATCCGGCGGCAGGCCCGGACCGTCGTCGATCACCTCGATCTGCAACGGCAAAGCCTTGCCGCCGCCCGTGCCCCGCCGCACGCGCAGCGATTGTTCGTAATAGGTATGCAGGCGGATCACACCGCCGCCGCCACCCGCCGCTTGTGCCGCGTTTTTCAAAAGGTTCTGGATCACTTGCAAAAGCTGATCCGCATCGCCAAGCGCCATCGGCAAGGACGGATCATAGTCCTCGATGATCGTCATATCGGCAGCCACACCCAGAATGGCCGAGCGCCGCGCGCGATCCAGCACGTCATGCACGTTCACCGCCGCCAGTTTGGGCTTGCTGACATTGCCGAATTGCTCGACCTGCTCCAACAAACCCACGATCCGGCGACTTTCGCTGACGATCAGGTCGGTCAGCTCTAGATCTTGCGTCTCAAGGTTCATCGACAAAAGCTGTGCCGCGCCGGTGATGCCCGCCAGTGGATTCTTGATCTCATGGGCCAGCATTTCGGCCATGCCAATTGCCGACTTGGCCGCGGATTTCACCGATTGCCCCTGCGTCACGCGCCCTGCCAGTTCACGTGGCGAAATCAGCAGCAGCATATGGCCGGGCTGACCGGAAAACGGGGCGATCTGCAAATTGCAATGCAAGGGCGCACGATCGCCCGTGCCCACATCCACATCGTTGACGAATAGTGGCGCGTCGTTGTTGCGTGCGCGTTCAAACGCGTCCTCCAAGGGGGCGTCGACCATGATCTTGTCCCAGACAGGCGTGCCCGCCACCGTTTTCGAGGAGGTCATTAAAAACCCCTCGCCTGCCGGGTTGACCTGCACGATCCGGTCACGCGCGTCCAATAGCAGCGCAGGCACTGGCAATGATGTCCACAGCGCATCTTCTGCCCCGGTCATGCGGCCATCCTTTCACCAGCGCGCAGCGCGCGCGGGATCAGGCGCAACACCTCGGAGTTGGTCCGGCTGGTCAAAACCTGTTTGCGCAGGGCCGCGCCCGTGCCTGCCCCATCCAGATACCAGCCAAGATGTTTGCGGGCGACACGGTTGCCCAACTCCGGCCCGTAAAAGCGCAGCATGTCTTCGTAATGATCACAGACCATATCGGCCAATTCCTTGCCTTGCGGCACCTGTGGCGCGGGCGTGCCCCAGACCTCTGCCGCGATCTGCGCCAGCACCCAAGGCCGCCCTTGCGCGCCGCGCCCTATCATCACCCCATCAGCCCCCGACAGGTTCATTGCCTTGCGCGCCGTGGCCGCATCAACAATATCGCCATTGGCGATCACCGGGATGCGCACGGCCTGCTTCACTCGTGCAATGGCCGCCCAATCCGCACGCCCCTTGTAGAACTGGCATCTTGTGCGTCCGTGAATGGTGATCATCGCGATGCCGGCATTTTCCGCCCGCCGCGCCAATTCCGGCGCGTTCATCAAAGCATCATCCCAACCCAGCCGGGTTTTCAGGGTGACGGGGATATCCACCGCACCCACGACCGCGTCGATCAGGCTTAGCGCGTGATCAAGATCTTTCATCAAGGCCGATCCGCTGGCCCCTGCGCCGCTGGCGCTTGTGACCTTTTTGGCGGGACAGCCCATGTTGATGTCGATGATCCTTGCGCCGTTGGCCTCAACCTGACGGGCGGCCTCGGCCATCCAATGCGCCTCGCGTCCAGCCAGCTGCACGGCGGTGTTGTCCAGCCCAAACCCCAGCTCAGCACGTTCGCGCACACCGGGTTTGGCCTGCACCATTTCCTGACTGGCCACCATTTCACTGACCACCAGACCCGCACCGAACCGCGCCACCAAATTGCGGAACGGCAAATCGGTGATTCCCGCAAGCGGTGCCAAAAAAACTGGCGATGTCAGGCCCTTGTCGGCGAGGAGAGAGGTCAACTGCTTATTCCTTGTGCAATGCCGCCGTTCTATCCAATGGCGTTATTTTTAACAATCTTTACAATGCGGAATAGTGATAGGAAACCATCGCTTGATTAATTTTTGTGCAATTTACCCCGGCATTGCGCTTACTCGGGGCTACGCGTAATCAAGAGCCATGACAAACGCCGCCATCATCGTCGCCGCAGGTCGCGGCACCCGCGCCGGGGGCGACCAGCCCAAGCAGTGGCAGATCTTGGCGGGCCGGCCTGTCATGGATTGGACGGTGGCCGCGTTTCAAGCGGTGCCCGGGCTGGACCGGGTGATCGTGGTGCTGCATCCCGACGATCTGCCCAGATACACCCCGGCCAACGGCATTGAGGTGGCAACAGGTGGTGCGACACGGGCCCAATCGGTACGCAACGGGTTGGAGTATTTGGCGGCGACACCGGGCGACACACCCGTTTCACATGTTTTAATTCACGATGTGGCCCGGTGTTGCATCAAGCCACAGCATATTTCTTACATCCTGTCCGAAATTCAGGCTGTCGATACGCGCGCCGTGGCACCTGCCCTGCCCGTTACCGATGCCCTCTGGCGCGGCGATGCCGGGCAGGTTTCCGGCACGCAAGATCGCACCGCCCTGTTTCGCGCACAAACTCCACAGGCCTTTGCCTTCGATGATATCCTGTCTGCACATCGGCAATCTGATGGCACAGCCGCCGACGATGTCGAGGTGGCCCGCGCAAGCAATATCCCCGTGCGCATCATTGACGGTGACGAGGATAACCTGAAAATCACCCATTCCGGCGACTTTTCCCGCGCCACGAGAATACTGGAACATCAAATGGATATACGCGTTGGCAATGGCTATGATGTGCACCGTTTCGGCGCGGGCGATCATGTGGTTTTATGTGGTGTCAAAATACCCCATACCCGAGGACTGCAAGGCCATTCCGATGCGGATGTGGGCATGCACGCGTTGACCGACGCCATATATGGCGCACTGGCCGCAGGCGATATCGGCCGCCACTTCCCGCCAAGCGATCCGCAATGGAAAGGCGCTGAAAGCCACATCTTTTTGCGCCATGCAGTTGAATTGGCATCGGAAAAAGGGTTTTCGATCAGTAATTTGGACGTCACACTTGTCTGTGAACAACCCAAGATCGGCCCGCATGCCGCAGTGATGCGACAAGCCCTGTCAGCGATCACTGGCCTGCCTGCTGATCGCATCTCCGTCAAGGCCACCACCTCGGAACGGCTTGGCTTTACGGGCCGCGAGGAAGGCATCGCCGCCCAAGCCACCGCAACATTGGTGAAGACATGAGCGTAAGTCATTTGATTGCAACGTTTTTCTACGTTGGCCACCTGCGACCGGCCCCCGGCACTTGGGGCTCGGCGGCGGCCATCCCGGCGGCGTGGGCCCTGCATGTCCTTGGTGGTCCGTGGCTTTTGGGTGCAGGCGTGATGGTTTCGTTTGCTTTAGGTTGGTGGGCCACATCATTGGAAACAAAAGGAAAAGATGATCATGATCCGTCTGAGATCGTGATCGACGAAGTTGCCGGGCAATGGCTGGCTTTCTTGCCGGTCTCGGTAGGAGCGGCCCACACCAGTGCAGCGCTGACCGCGCTTTATCCGGGCTGGATCGCCGCGTTCGTTCTGTTTCGGCTGTTCGACATCTGGAAGCCCGGCCCCATTGGATGGGCCGACCGGCGCGGGGACTCGCTTGGCGTGATGCTGGATGATATCCTTGCAGGTGTCATTGCTGCGGCAGGTGTCATGGCCTTGGCGGCACTTTCACATGGGGTACTAATGAATTGATCGTAAAAGAAATCCTAGACATTGCGCGCAGCTTAAACCTGCGAATTGCAACCGCTGAATCCTGCACAGGTGGATTGGTCGCTGTTGCGTTGACCGACATTCCCGGCTCATCTGATGTGATGGATCGTGGCTTTGTCACCTATTCAAACGCGGCCAAGGTGGAAATGTTGGGCGTTTCAACCGACAGCTTGATAGAGCATGGCGCGGTCTCGGAACAGGTTGCACTCGAAATGGCCGAGGGCGCGATGACACGCTCGGCGGCGGATCTGACCGTTGCCATCACCGGCATTGCCGGCCCCGGCGGGTCTGAGCACAAACCCGAAGGTCGGGTTTGTTTTGGATTGGCCCGCAATGGCCTGAAAACGTTTACAGAAACGATAGAATTCGGCGCGCAGGGGCGTGACACAGTCCGACAGTTATCGCGCAATCACGCTTTGGCCTTGCTCAAGCGCAGCTTGGTCTGACATCGCACAGCGCCGAAGACCGGACCATTCAGGCGGTTGGCGCCGTCCCATACAGATCCTGCGCA
>Ga0102926_1001084_pt1 | contig 16157 bp, 2 predicted proteins | sample SalPonR1_A_D2_MG_FD_78173 | JGI IMG/M metagenome (GOLD analysis project Ga0102926, IMG submission 78173) | Salt pond soil microbial communities from South San Francisco under conditions of wetland restoration - Salt Pond MetaG R1_A_D2_MG | ecosystem: Environmental > Aquatic > Marine > Intertidal...
ACATGAACCTCTCTACTGAACAGTCGTCTATCCGGCAAAATTTGAATCAGCTCGGGCTGAATGTCTCTTACCGTTGGCTGACAATTGCGGCAGGAGATGTACGGCCCGTATTCTCTCCATTCAGCCTGAACGGGCAGAACATCAGGGGAGTTAATCTCGAGACCACTCCCGGCAAGATGTTCTTTAGCATTACGGGAGGTCGCTCAAGGCGGGCTGTAAAACCCACAGATGAGCGTTTCCGGCTCATACCGGGATTTGACCGTTGGTATTATGCTACCAAAATAGGCTATGAACATTCATTAACGGACTATTTTTATGTGATAGGAACCTACGGTCGCGACGCAGCAGGGAGCCTGAAGCCCTCTCTGCGTAATGAGTTTAATCTGATACCTGCCGAAAACTCTACGCTCTCAACTGAATTTGGAAAACGGTTTTGGGGTGACCGCTTCAATCTGGATGGAACGTTTACATGGTCAACACACAATGGTAATACAAGCCTGGGTTCGGATGGATCCATTTCCTCGTCTGGGCTTTTTCCGGGTTTTGATGATGGTGCGGGCACTTTCAGTGATTATGCCGGGCGGGTGAACCTCCGGTTTAGCCAGTCAAATTTCAGTTTGGGCACCACCTACGAGCGGGTGCAGCCAGGGTTTATTTCCATGGGCTTACCGTACCTTCGTAACGATCAGGAACAGATACGCTTTACCCCCCAGATTCAACTATTCGACCGAAAAGTTCGCCTGGGACTGGAGTATTCCCATATCCGAAACAATTTGGAAGGCCAGCTTCTCAATACAAATTCACGTCATTTGGCCGGTATAAACACGCAAGCGCGAATTACCGAACGATTTTCCATGGGTGGCGCATATCGAATAATGCTGAACTACATTATTCCCGAGGAAAGTATTCGGGATTTCGATAACCGCCAGATGACCCATACGGTTACATTTACTCCGGTCTATAAATGGGACCAGAACGGATTATCGCACAACATACAACTTTCATCCAACATCCAACTTTTTACACTGGATCGGTTCGTGAATGATGAGAAGCTGAAGAGTGATTTTAAAAATCTGACCAATTCACTGAATTACAGCCTATTGCTGGGGTCGGGCTTGTCGTTCAGTCCCGGCTTAACCCATGTAGTTAGCCGTACGGATCAAAGTAATTTGAATGCATTCCGAAGCCAGTTGTCGGTTTCCAAAGGTTTTTTCAACAGGTTGGTTGTTCTTAGTACCGGTACATCTTATACCAATAATAGAACGACATTTGGAAGCGGAGTTGACAGGCCCAAAGCAAAAACCGAACAATTTTCCCTGAATATTACTGCAGGATATCGGCTTCCCATCGGAGACTATCTTCGGCTAAATATTCGTGGACTACGAAATAGTAGCAGCACTGGCACGGATTTTTCAGAAATCCAGGCTCGGTTACAGCTAAAACACAGATTTTAGGAAAAATTTTATGAAATCACCCAAATTCATTGATCTGTTTAAATCACTTCGGCAGCTTATTCTGGCTACCGGATTGTTTTTGCTGATTATTGGTATGGCTGTCGTTGAAGTCTCTGCCCAAGGAGTGGCACAGGTAAGCCTTTCGGGAGTACCTCCGGTACTTGAGCGGCCATCGGTAACTGCTCAGGTAGATCTTTATGAACAGCGGCAGTTCAATATGGAATTTATCTATACTTCTCCTGGTATTTTGGAAACAAGATTCCGGTTTCGTTTTTTGATTGAGCACGAGGGAAATATTATGTTGGATGTCACCTCGTTACCAGTTGCGTATCGCCCTGGTGTATACCGTTACGAAAATTTCGAGGACTTTCCGGAAATTGAATTCGGCCTGAGCCTGGCCGATGTCATCAGCCGGTTGAATGCGGCACAGGGAGGGCTGATCAACCAAACCGGAAACCTTGCCGAAGGTAATTATACCCTCTCTGTAGAACCCGAAGTGGTGGACGAGGGCGCGGTGGTTTCTGAAATTCCCGCTTTTGCCTCTTTTACCGTGCGATATGCAGAGCCGCCGATCCTCACCAGTCCGGCCGACGAATCGGTTGTCAGTCCCAACTTTCCACTCTTTAGTTGGACGGGAGTCGGGGGAATGCCTGCCGGGGCGATGGTCGAATATGAACTGAAGATTGTGGAATTGTTCGAAGGACAGACCCCCGGTATGGCCATTCAAAGTAACCTTCCCGTTTTAGAGGAGGTGATGACCAATCCAACGTTTGTATATGGCGACGACCAGCTGCCGCTGGAACCCGGAAAATCCTATGCATGGCAGGTACAGGCACGCGAAACGGTTTTTAATGTTCCTTTCTCCCAGGAAGGGCTGACGGAGATCTATTCGTTCCGGGTGATGGATGACGAAGGGTATACTACTGAACAGTTTGTCTGGAGTTACCCTGTCGAATCGCCGTTTGCCGAAGTCCGTGTGGAAGATGCCCGTGTGGGAATCGGGAATATGATATTTGATGGTAGTTACGGAGGCACAATCGGAAATGAAACCGGACGATTTACCTTCGAGGAGTTTATACTGAGTCCCGACGGGCAGATCATCGAAGGAGGGCGTGCCATACTGGACCGAAGCGTATCTTTTGGCGCAAGAATTCTGGAAGATGACCAACTGGATCCGTTTCTGCCGGATGCGGAAAAGGAAGAGGAGTTGGGGAAAGCCGTTTGGTTCCGTCCCGGGTTTCTGCAGATTAGTCCGGACGGGATTACACCGGCAGGTATAGGTACAGCGGCACTCCGGTACAACGGGCAGATTTTTCCTGAGCTCGACATCCGATTCAGCCAGGATTTCCTGATCGGCCACGGGATGGAAATCAACCGTGGGCGGGCTACCTTTTCGGAGAACGCACTGGATGTCGCCATTCTGGATATCAATGGATTTCGCTTCATTACGGATGAAAGCGAGGATTTGATTGCACAATTGCCCTCTCGGATCCCGTTGCCGGTCGAAGAAGTGGCCTGGTTAAGGCTTCGCGATGAAGACGGGAAACCGCTGGTCGAAGCTGCCCGTACCCCCGATGGAAGCGGGGTGGCGATCACTCCTCTTGAAGGCGAAATACTGTCTATGGGGATGGAATTTGTTGCCGGCAGCCCAGAGTTGCCGGTCGAAACAGAGGGGCTTATACTGGCGCCGTCCCTGCAGCGACTGATCTCTGGTCGGGTTATCCATCGAGCCGGAGATCAAAACCTGCTCACCGATTTCGGCCTTCCTGTAGAATTTGAACAGATCACCTACAGCCCGGAGCAGAGCCTCGAACTGACGGGTTCGCTGCGGCTGTTTGGTTATACGTTTGCGGATGCGGGAGATGTGACACTTCAGCTGAGGGAGAACGGCCGGTTCTACGGAGTGGTGAATATGCACCAGGCGGGCCTACGCCTGCCGCTGGCCGGAGATGGAGGAGAGGTGACGCTCGACCTGTCTGCGATTGTGGGAGAGATCGATATTCATCCGCTTAGCCCCTACCGGCCCCGCTACAGTTTTGATGTGGGAGCGGATTTTGTAATTACAGGGACCTCGGGAACTTCCATACGTGCCGATCTTGCGGGGGTATATCATTCAACAGGCGATTTTGTTTTTAACAAGATACAACCCGGAGATCCGGGAGGGGACCCCGCCGTGCTGGAACTCGACAGTGTACATCTTTTGATGAGTCGTATTACCCACCTAAATCTCGTTCAGGGCGAAAACGGTGATTTTGAATTTAATGCAGCCCTCGAAACGGCGATTCGCCTGCCTGCAGGCAACGGGGAGTTTACCATTCCATTGCAAAACACGGAGTTGAGAAACACCGGGTTTCTGATTCCGGATCAAAATCTGCACGAAGGTACCTCTGGTTTCGAATCCGTTGAATTTGAGCTGGATCCGGTGGCACTCCGACTTCTGGCCATGCGGCTTGAGGGAACGGTTTTCCCATGGTTCGACTGGGTGGCAGGCACTCCGTCGGGTATCGATCCGGTTTTTGATTTCAACGTTCGATTTCCGGGGTTGCGGGGGCGGTCCGAAGCGCTGGCAACGGCCACGGCAACACTTCAGAACGCCGAGCTCGAAGGAGGATTGATCAGCGGGTCGCTTCTTCCATATAGACTGCCGGGAGACGGCGCCAGGGTGACCTTAAACGGGACTTCCGGCATCCGGGTGCTGGAGGTTACCGGCTTGTTCTACCGCGAGGGCGACAGCCAGGGTGTAGATATTGATATGAATGCCGTACTCCATGCCCCCGACCTGTTTGCTGGCGAAGCGGAGACGTGTGCACCAGAAACATTCACTCTGAGCCTGACTCCCAATAGTTTTTTTGATGGAAGGGAGGAGGGGATTGGTCTCTGTCAGACGTTCGATTTGAATGCTGTGTCTTTACAACTGAGCAAGGGATTTGTGGATTTTAGCGTTGCAGAAGGAACCCAAACGGTTGTAGCAGGAGGAGAAGTTACGGGCAGCCTGACCAACAAATGGCTTGAGGGTGCAGACGGCTCCGGAACACTTGAATTAAATGTACTAACCGGTGAGATAGCTGCGCTCAATGCTGAATTTTCTGACCTGACCTGGCATTATCCGGCCTCAGCATCTGTACTTTCGTTTGGTGTTGATACCTCCGTGCTTACACCCGTAGGCATGCAACTGGACGGCACCGGCAGTTTGGAGACCGGCAGTCTGCAGACAGAGGCACGGTTTACAGAACTTCTGCTGGATTTGGGAACGGGAGAAATTCTCGAAGGGGAAGCTGAAATTCTGGGAAGTTTTGGACTTCAGGCAAGTGTTTCTCCTTACAAGTGGTCGGTAAATGCCAAATCAGGTTTGGATGACGGGGATGAAAACAGCGCGCTGCTGGTTCTTCCTACGGGGCAGCGGATCACCAGGGAAGGAATGGTGCTTGAAGAAGCCACCGCAGCATATGCACGTGTTGAGGGAATCGTCGATGGTGAAATTGATACCGAATTCAACAACTTTACCCTCTGTTTTTCGCCTTTTAACGTCTGCTCCGGCCAGATCGATCTCACCAGTGAAACTGGTGGAATTGGATATATCGATCGAAACGGGTTTACATTTGAGGAACCGGTCGTTGAAACCGACCTGCCCGCACGGCTGGGACTTCCAAGCGAAGAGATTGCCTATCTGATACTCCAGGAAGGAGATCAGCAGATGGTGGAGATTACGGAAGATGGTTCCGGTGGATCCCTGCGGATGCAAACCCCGGAAGGAGGAACTGTTCGACTAGTTCTTGCCGGGTTTGGAGATGAGGGAAGCCAACCCGAAATAGATGCGGAGATCAATGTTACAATTCATCCCACCAGCTATGAGATAACCGGGGGGCAGATTGATCTTGATCTTTCCGGTAACCCCTTGCTTCTTGAAAGCTATGGTCTGCCTTTGGAAGTTACAAAAATCTTATATAGTCAGACGGATGGCGGAAGCTATGCGCTGCGCGCCTCAATCGGGCTTGTTTTGCCTCAAAGTATATCTGAAGATCCACTGGGAATTGATACAATGTTTACGTTTTCAGCTAACGGGTTTGAACCAGTGGACCTTACCCTTGGTAACTATTCCGGCACCCGGCTCTCCAATACTGATGATCTGACTCCGCTGGTTCGGGCCAACACAGATGCCATACCAGCAGGAATGGATCTTTTTGGTGCCGAAATAAAAACTGGGGGAGAACTGCGGTTTCGGTTTTCGGGAGATTTCAGGAGCCGGTTTATTCGTAATTCCGGCGGTAAGCTTTCTGCGATTCACCTCGATGCATCCTTTCAGCAAGATGATCGCTCCTGGAAATTTACTGCAGATCTGTCTCACCTTTCCCGTGAATTGATTCCTTTGTATCAGGCTGGCTTTAAACAATCACCCGATGTGCCACTCAAAATTACAGCTGATGACAACAATTTCAGTACTGAATTCTCAGGAACGCTCACCTTTCCGGAGCTGGGCAGCCAGTTTCAATTTTCTGTCGGGCGACTATATATAGGCAGTGACGGCGTTGAAATTGAGGCGGCAGGCGGAGAACAGGAAATCTCCCTGTTTGGAGAGTTCCTTACCCTTACGGTGGACGATCCCGGAGTAAATTACGATGCTGAGAACGGACTGATCGACCTGACCCTCAACGGTCACCTCATGACTAATATTCAAAAAGCGCGCTCGCAGGGAGTCCAGGATAATGAACCCTTCGAGGTTAATGGACTGATTGTTAGTACCGACGGTTCATTCGCCCTGCAAAGCGGAGACGAAAATCTTCTGGGGGGAGAGATAATAACAATTTTGGGAGATTTTTTCTGGCTTGATGGGATTCAGGTCGGTTTTAAGGAGCATGAGGGATCAGAACAGTTTTTGCTTACGGCAGCAGGCGGTATCCACATTCCCATGCCGGGAAAAACCTCTCCGGCTCCGGGCAGCAACGATGGAAACCGCTTTGGGTTTATTATCGATGCAAACGGTAATGTGATCGAAAAGACGGATCTCGAATTTATCCTCGATAGGAACGAATGGCCGGAATTGAAGCAACCGAACGAGCCCGGGTTCGAATATCAAAATGCCATACCCGGCTTTGCGACCGTGCAGACCACCGGTGTGAAAGTAGATTATAACGTATTGCAACCCGTGAACACAGTACTCAAGGGATCTTTTGCGGTCCATGTGAATCGGCAGAAGGCCAACCCAGATAACAATACGGGAACAAACAACACTATAAGAACAGATTCTCAAAACAATCAGAATACCACACCTTCCGATACAACCCAGAGCGTTGATCCGGAAGGTAATAAGCGAATCATTCACTTCGGTAAAGCATCCAGCCTTGATAACCGCTACGGCATCAGCCATACCTTCGGAGATAATCTCGCATATCATGTAGATGTCTCCGGTACCAGAGAAGATCCGCTATTCTCATTTGTCGCAGGATTTTTCAATATAGATCTGGTATCTGTACGCATTAATGATCCAACTGTTTTTGAAGTGGAAATCGGGGGGTACGCCGGGTTGACGCTTTCACAAGTCTCGGGTAGCATGGGTTACGACGGCTTCCGGTTTGGCGCAGGTGGTATCACCGACTTCGGCCGGCCGACCGGGGCGTTTTCGTTATCGGTAGAGGGAATTATATCTCTGAGTGTAGGCGGATTTGCATTTGAAGAGCAGGAGTCAAACGGGCCGCCGGTTCAGATGCCCGTCGTGGTACAGGACAAAACCGAAGACGGTGTACCGTTCACAAGTACCGACTACAGAGACGTGAAACGTTATTTGAGCCTTACCGAAGTCGGCATCACTATGGGTGGAGGCTCTTTTGAAGGCGGAGTAGAAAGGGTTCTCTACTACGAGAACATGAATAATGAGATCTTCTTCTCCATACAGGACGCGCGGATAACCCTGAGCGAGGCAGCGAGCATCTGGGCGAATTTTAATCTTGCGATTGGAACAGGCGGTGACTTCGCTCTTGATGTTGGCGGGGTGGCTAACATGCAGAACTTTGGCATTGGCGTATACGGAGCTGTGCGCAAATGGGAAGGAGAGCTCAGTTTCGGGATTTTTGCAGCGGGAACCGGACTCTATCTGGATCTTTTTGCTCCCATCGGGGCGACAAACGCCGTCTTTTTAACCGGAATGGGAGCGGGCTTTTTCTACCGTCCTATGGCGTCTGACCTGCGACAGGTCGAAACCCTGTTAAATGAACTGACCGGCGATTTCAGCTATAACAATCCAAACGGTTTCCCGGAGACGGATGACCTTCTGTTTGCCATCATGTTATATGGACAGGTGGGGATAGCCGGAAATCCAACAGCCGGCTTTGCAGCAACCGGCAATGCCATGCTCATCTTGACGGATGCCTTTGCCAATCTGGATGTGAATGCCCACTTGTTGGAACAGGTGGGCCGGCCAAATGCACCGGGTACACTAAAAACCGGAATGTATCTCACAGCAGGATGGAGAAACAATTTAATGCTACAGGGAGGGATGAAAACCGAAGTGGAGTATCCGGTTGTGAACGGAAGTTCCAATTTCGACTTTTTTCTCCAGGGGCAGGTCGATTCCGGTGAAGTGCTTTGGGGTGCTAACGGAAATGTAAAACTGACCCTAATAAATTTTGTCGATTTATCCGGTGATTTCACCGTGAATAAATCGGGTATGTTAGTAAATCTGAGGGGTAGAATCTCATTTGACGTTTCTGTGATCTCTGTGGAAAGCACCGCCGAATTTTCATTCTGGTACTACAGTGCAACTCAGAATCTCGGGGTTTATACGAGGTTCAACCTAAAAGCTGAAGTGGCAGGCGGCCTGGCGAAAGCCGGTGTCTTCGTTGAGGGAGCGCTGATTGTCGAACGGGGAGATTTTTTGGTATTCGTACAGGGCGGCGGATACATAAGTGTGCGGTATGTGTATACGGGGGATGTAAATGCCTGGGTTTCGATACGGAAAGACGGGAGCGGGACAAAATTCCGTGGCGGCCTGGGCCGGAAAAAAGAGTATGAGGATTTGATCGCCAGCTCCAAAAACAAGTCTGATAACATGTTAAGGGAGGCTATAGAACTCCAGTCCGAAATTATGAACGCGAAAATTGCCGATGTAAGACTGAGTGAAGCCCAGTTGCAGCAGGCAGGAATTAATCTGAGAAGTCTATCTTCGGCTGCACGCGAGGAATACAGCATCCGGATGATCGATCTGGAAAGGAATACGTATGACATCTCCCTGCGCGACCAGGGTTCGAGATCGATTCGCCCGGCAGCCTGGAACTATCATGCTGAAACGTTTCAGGAGCTGGCTGACGTGATTGTGCGCGCTCCAAATCAGCCGGAACGCCCAGCAGACTTGCCCTCGGAAGATGAGGTGAATAGTGCCCTCGGAAACCTGAATATCAAGTTTGATGAAATCTCGGGCCAACTGGCAGAGATGGATCAATCCTATGAGCCCGGTCTGCCGGGAGGAATGATTGAGGGTTCCTTGCAGTCGCCGCTGGCCAGTTCAGGTCCTTACGAGTTTGTGGTAGATGAAACCCTTGAAGAGAATCGCACGCAGTTTCTTCAAAATAGTTTTGATCAAATGGACGAGCTCGCAGAGCAGTACCGGCAGTTACTGGAATCCAATGCCCAGGTTGTGTCTGCTTATATCAGCGGCATGCAGGAGCTTAACGCCCTGGTACAGGAAACCCTGATTCCCTTTGATGAGATCTCTGAATACTATGCCCGGCAAATGTCGTTCCATAAGGATTCCTATGAGTATGGGAGGTACCTTGAAAGACGTTACCGGGAAATTGCGGGGTGGGATCCAGCTCAGAACAATTACCGGTTTCTCAGGGATGCCTACAGCATCGTTGCAGATCAGCTCTACCCAAATTCGTCGGTACAGGCAAATCTGCATCAAACCCGTGCGGCAATCGAACATGCAGTGAACCAGTATGCCCTCGTATTGGAACTGGCCATGGAGCAAGACTCGCTGCGGCAGACCGGAGAACTGGAGCAGAGTGTGAGCGATTTTGAAAGCGTGATGAATGAAATTGTAAGTTTGGGAGACAACGGTCCTAATGGGCGTTTTGTAGGTTTGATCAATATGGCCGGCAGACAGCATTCGAATCTCTGGGGCAGCGTTCTAATCTATAGTTATTTACCCTATATGAACTGGAACCGGGATGAATTCAACCGGCTTCGGGTCGAACACGACGACTTTCTGGAGGAAAAACTACTGCCGGGCTACAGCGCACTTGTACGCAAGATGGGCCGCATGTATGCGATTCTCAGCAAGATGGTGGAAGAACATATCTCACTTTATGATTCCTATATCGACTGGGCTGGTCAGGACTTGACCGAAGAGGAACGAAGCAGCCTGCTTGAGGAGCGCAGGAATTGGGCCAACCTGCTAAAGGCCCCTTCTATTGAATCCGTTTCTACCGAGTCATACCTATTTGAACGGACCAATCACCTAAAAGTAACCTGGGAAGCCGGCCATCCCTCCGGCCGGTTGGGACAGAATGTGGTGCGTATGATACCGGTAGACGGATTCCGCCCCGAAATCTTGCTCTCTACCGGCACACAGACGGAGTTTTCTCGCTACCTGTTCCCAGGTCAGATTAATCAAAACGAAGCAAATTATGCTTTTGAATTTGCTGTGCGGGGTCCTGCCGGTACCGTCACCACATTTAATACGGAGCGGGCGTCTTTCGAGATTGGAAGCGGAGAGAGGTATGAAGATGGTGTACCGGGACCGGTTACCGATGTAAATCCGGATGTAGAAGCACCGCCGGCCCCCGGCTTGGATGCCCCCGTGCGAGAGTTTGAAGGCCAAGATTATATCATAAACAGTGAGTACATCCCCTTTACGGCGATCCAGCAGATGCAGGTACAAACCGCGCTTGAGTACGAATATGCCATCAGGAATACGGCATCACCGGAAGGAGAGTGGCTGGTGGGGTGGACACCGGTAGAGACCACTACTGAACTTCCAAATGGCATCCCGATTACAGGTTATTGGGCCGATCTGCTGGGTACCGACGAAGAGTGGAATCTTTATTCACGGATTCAGTCTGGTGAAGAAATCGAACAAAGCTTTCACGGGTACTTCGAAAGCTCTCCGCTAGAGCACGGTAGCACATACGAATTGTACGTGCGGGCCATAAATGCTTTTGGTATGGAGAGCGAACCGGGTGTGCTGCGCTTTACTTTCGACGCCACCCCGCCGGTATTCGAAAACGGTGAGGTGGAGGTAGAAGTTCAGGAATTTGCAATGGCAGAAGCTGAACAACGAGAGATTATCGGCTTCCGTGATGATCGGCCCGCCCGGTTCGAAGCCGCAACTCCGGAAGAAGCGCAATCCTCGGAAGTCCGTGTCGTATGGCCCGAAGTGGTCGATCCGGAATCTGGAATTTTTGCCTATCACCTTGTTGCAGGTACCGAAGAAAATCCCAATCGTGCATTTGAAAATGAAGCAAATGCGAGAATGACGGTAGAAGCCGGACAGCAGACCGAAGGAGTTCTCCCGGCTGCTCTCTATTCGGAACCTTGGTATGTCCATGTACGGGCTCAAAATTATGCCCGTAGCCGGAGTAATCTGAGTTCCGAATCACAACCCCCCATGCAGGACAGGACCCGGCCATATGCAGGTATCCTTCGTCTGGGTATCCATGAGGGAGAACCGTTGCTGTGGGAGAGCTATCCCGCATCAGACAGGGAAGTACCGGTCACGGGATACCAGTATGCTGTGGGATACATTCCGTTCGGTACGGTTAGCCTGGAGAATCTTGTAATTATGCGGCCATTCCCGGAAGGAACCGTGACCGATATTCCGGCCGGGCAGTACGATATTATGGCGGAGGGTGATCTGGCACCCGGTTTTGTTTTGAGGGATCTGGATTGGTCTCAAATCGAAACTCATCATCCTCTCTATCTGATAGTCCGTTCGGTGAACCAGCAGGGACTTACTTCCGATGAGCTTGTGATGTCTCTGGAGGGCATGCCGATTGAATTTGATGATATAACACCACCTGTAGAAGGACAAATCTCCTATCAATATCAAACCAATTTTTTGAACTACGATGCACACTATGGAGAGTGGCTCGAAATTATGCTTGAAGGATTGCACGACCCGGGAAGCGGCGTTGCAAGCGTTGAGTTTAAATTGGTTGATTCCGTAAATGGTGAAGTTATTGTGGAGAGTACTCTCGAACGGGGTGGACTGAATGCGCCTGGTAGCTCCGTCTATGAAACTTTGCGGCTACCCGGAGAAGGCATTCGCCTCGGCGGGCGGCAGTTTTTGCTAAACATTACAGCTACGAATGGGGCGGGTCTTCAAACCGAACAATCTGCAGAAATTGATCTGACAGTACCCCCTATTCCGGAATTTGGTGTTTCAGCATATGTTGAATACAGACGGCAGTCCGAACACCTGCTCGGTGTGAATGTGAGAGGTATTCAGCCGAATGCCACCGGATTCAGTTTGGCCGAGTTCAGGGTGGAGGACGATGATACAGACGAAGTATTGCTGCCCTGGACCCAACTCGGGGGGGAATATGAAGTGATTCCTAATTTCCAGGATTCAATAGATCTCTATTTCTCGGACTTGAATAACGATTATTGGGGGCGACGGCTTCGCATCAGTGTGCGGGTTTCCGACGGAGCCGGTCAAACCACAACCGAAACAATCTATTATGGAAGAAGCACGTCTCAATAACAGACAAATAAAGTTACTGGTTCTGCAGGCTATGATTTTTGCCCTGTTTCTGTATGCGGAAACAGTTTCCGCACAGATTATGGATGAACCAGAGTTCCGTACCGCTGTTACAGAAGATGGAACGGTATATCTGTTCCACACCGCCACACTCCCTCTGGGTTACAAATATAATATCTATCGGCGGCCTGCCGGAAGCGGAGAACAGGCCAATCAGCGGCTCAATGCCGACCCGGTCCGCCCGGTGGCCAGCGAAGCGGAGCTGCGGGGCGCGCTTGGTCCGCTTTACTGGGATCTGAGAGCTACATTGAGCAGTGCATCGGATGGCAGGGAAATTCTGTACATCCTTCGAAATGAACAGGCCACCGGAATGATGACGACTTTTCTCTACCACAGAGCTGCCAGAGCACTCGGGCGGTTGTGGGTTGATCAGGTGGCTGAACCTATGCAAACTGTAATCTATACGCTGGAAGTACTTGATGAATTTGATGATCCCATCATGGAAACGTTTACCTATGAAGCCGAACTGACACCTATCCAGCCGGCACCTCCGATGAATCCCCGGGCAGAACATGAAGACCGGTATGTGACCCTTAAATGGGAATACCCGTCACCGTCGCCGGGACAGGACGACAAGGTGCTCCGCTTTGAAATCTTTGAGATAGATGAAGAAGACGAACGGAGAAAGGTTCATTCCGATGTCATCATTCGAAATGAGGCGGAGGAGGAGTTCGACTATGAAATTACAGTTGCGGAGACAGGCCGGTCTTATACTTATGAAATTGTTGCCGTGGATATCGCCGGGCAGGTCAGCCGGGGCGGGGAAACGGTTACCATAGAAGTGACAGACAATACCCCTCCATCTTTTCTCTCCGCTGTTGAGGGTTTCGAAAACGAGGATGGCTATCCGGTAATTACCTGGCCGAGGGCCACGGAACCAAAAGCGTCAGGTTACTATATCTATCGTGCAGAAAGTACCGGTGAAGAGGCTCCGATGGAACGCCTGACCGATGACCCATTGCCGGTGAATCAAACGAGCTATGTGGATTCTCTGGCGGGACAGAGCGGGGAAACAGAACTCTGGTTTTACCGCGTGAGTGTGGTGTCGCAGGCCGGGCTGGAAAGCGAACCCAGCAATGCTGCAATGGTCCATAGGCCGGTCTTTAATCCGCCCCCTCCGGCCGACCGGTTCGAAGCTGAGGTACTGGAAGACGGCCGAGTGGAACTTGCATGGGAGGCACCGGAGATGCCAGAAAATTTTGCGGGATGGGTCATTTTACGCGTGGAACTTCGCGCCGGTGTGCCCGAGGACGCTGCCGTTCAAATTACACCCGATTCATTATTCACACGCCGTTTTATCGATGAAGGACATAATGGTTCTGGACTAAACGAAGGTGCGAACTACGAATACCGCCTGATTGCTTACAATGGCGACCGGTTTGCCAGCCGGGCGCTTACAGCCGAAGTGTCTGTTCCAAAAACAACACTTCCGGATGCTCCCCAAAATCTAAGGGGGATTAACGAGGGCGGATTTCGTGTGCAGTTAAATTGGAATCCGGTTTCTGATCTATATGTAGATAATTATCAGATTTTCAGGAAAAATGAAGGTGCCGATTTTAACCTCATAAGGGAACTTCCCGCTCCGGAGCTTTCCTGGGAGGATGAATCGGTTGAGCACGGCCAAACCTATATCTACGCGGTCACGGCCGTGGATGAGTTTGGAAACGTCAGCGAACATTCGGTGCCCGACACAGTGTTTGTCCGTGCTGCAGGGATTCCCCGGACGGTACGTAATGTTCGGGCCACTGTTCTTGAAGAAGGAGTTGTAGAGGTGCGGTGGGAACCTGTACCGGACAGCAATCTGGCCGGATACCGGGTATTCCGTTCCGAGATTGCTACCGGAGTATATGAGGAGATTCATTCTGGCTTGGTCGAAGAGACAGAATTTACCGATCCTGAAGGAAGTAGCGGTATGTGGTACCGTGTGCGGGCTTATGATACATCAACCAACGAAAGTCGTCCGGGCGAGGCAGCACAGGCAACAGGAGGTCAGTGATGGAAAAAACAGTTCACACTCATGCCGATAGTTTAACCAGAGATATGGTATCGGTTCAAAAATCCCTACAGGAACAGACCGATACAGGCTCCGGCCGGCCGGGTGTTCACATTCGGGCGACCAGGATATTTTGGCTGATGATCGGTCTGCTCTGTATGTCGGTACCGGCAGCCGTGTATGCACAAACGTCTCCGGTGGCCAACGATGATGAATTCAAGGTAAGGAACGATGGAGATTCATATATCTATGTCTTGTTGAATGATGAAGAGGGTGACCACCCTATCGACACGGGATCCATTGAAATTGTCTCCCAGCCGGCACATGCCGACGATCTGGTTCTGGAATCTCCGGGAGTGTTGATTTACCGGCTGAATGCCGCAACAACCGAGACGGCCGACAGTTTCACCTACAGGGTCAGCGATACCGAAGGAAATGTTTCCAATGAAGTAACGGTTGAGATAGATATTATTGAAGCGTTTGATTTTACAACAGACAGCTCTCACAACATGTACATCGGTGAAGGGGTGACTCCCCAGATCGATTTGACCGACTTCACGATCTATCCCTTCGGGATTGACGAAAGCACGATTGAGCTGCTTGAAACCTCAGATTCCGAAGGTGCTGTTATTAACATTGAAAACGGGATATTGACTTATCAGCATCCGTCTCCCCTGCCGGATCCTGAATTTTTTGAATTCCGCTATGTTTACACCGTACAGAGTGTGGACGGAACATACTCCCCTCCGGTCACTCATTGGCTGACCTTTAGCGAGCTGGTGAATGTTCCCTTTACGGTGAATGCGGGCGTAGAGACAGAACTGAATGTAGTGGAGCACTTTGACAATCTGACCGAGGATGATCTATTGGGAATTAGTGATTTCCGTATGGATAGGCAATCCATCACCATTCTGCAGGATCCCGCCAAAGGAACGGCTGTTTCGAATCCGGAGGATGCATTCCTCATTAATTATTCAGCCAACCAAGATGCCGGCGGCGGTGATGAATTTACCGTTCAGGGTTTGTCTGACTTCTCCGATTTGCCGGTTGCCATCTATAAAGTGCAGTTGGACATTGCGGAAAATACTCCCCCCGTCTTAACCTCTGTCATAGACGAAGAAACCGTAACCGAGGGGGAGGAATTCACATTACAGTTTGAAGCGGAAGATCCCGACGGTGATGAGTTGACGTTTGCGCTGAGCGAAGGCGGAGACGTGGCCAACGCATCGATTACTGCCGAGGGATTGTTCAGTTTCTCACCGGATGGGGGGCAGGCCGGAGAGTACCCGTTTACCGTTCAGGTAAGCGATGGAGTAGTAGCCGATCAACATACATTTACCGTATTTGTGCTTGAACAGGGGGCGCCCGTAGTCAACGATGATGAATTCAATGTACGCAATGGGGGGGATTCCTACATCTATGTAACGCTGAATGATCAGGAGGGTGATTTTCCGATTGATCTGACTTCCATTGAACTTATAGATGCGCCCTCCCATGCCGACGATCTGGTTCTGGAATCTCCGGGAGTGTTGATTTACCGGCTGAATGCCGCCACAGCCGAGACGTCCGACAGCTTTACCTACCGGGTCAGCGATACCGAAGGCAACGTGTCCAATACCGCCACGGTAACGGTCAATATTGTTGAGGCATCTAATTTTACCACGGACAATCTCTTTCAGTTTATCGGTGAAGGGATTTCACCTGAATTTGATCTTACCAGGCACGTCATGTACAATGGTGGCATCGTTCCGGCAACGATTGAGTTTCTGGAATTTTCCGATCCCGATGGTATTCAGAGCCTGGAAGAGGGAACCCTGTTCTATGAACACCCCTCGCCGTTGCCGGATCCGCAGAATTTTGCCTTGGAGTTTCGATACACCGTGCAGAGTGTGGACGGGACCTATTCACCGCCGGTACTGGGTAGTATTACATTTAGTGAATTGCTTAATGCTCCCTTCAC
>Ga0102926_1001086_pt1 | contig 16147 bp, 12 predicted proteins | sample SalPonR1_A_D2_MG_FD_78173 | JGI IMG/M metagenome (GOLD analysis project Ga0102926, IMG submission 78173) | Salt pond soil microbial communities from South San Francisco under conditions of wetland restoration - Salt Pond MetaG R1_A_D2_MG | ecosystem: Environmental > Aquatic > Marine > Intertidal...
CAAAATAAAAAAGCACTGAGAAATTAACTGATTCTGATTTTACGATGAGTAACAAAAAAGCACTTCAATTTTTAAGCGATGTAATTCGTGCACGCCTGGATGCTGAGCTGAAAGGAAAGAAAATGGTTTTTCTTGAATTCCCTCAAAACCAAACGGAAGAATCGAATTTTTACAAGTTTGTTCGCAAAAATAAGCTTTCAGCAAACGAAACTGTAATTTTGCTTTTGGCGCTGGTTCCGCAAATCAACCCCGGATTTTTTAACGCCATAATAGCTGATTATTTTCCCAACGGGGGCGATTTCCCGGATTTTGGCGGCGTGAAAGGAAAAAACCACCGGGGAATTTTACCCACCGGCGAAACGGCGCTTTTTATTTTGGCCGGTAATAATTTTGAGCAGCGTGCAGCCGTGGCCAAACTTTTTGGCGAACCCAGCTTTTTGGCGCGAAATAATGTGCTTCACCTCGAACATCCGGGCGATGGCGAGCCGTTGATGAGTGGCAAACTGATTCTCGATGAGGAATACGTTGAATTGTTCACCCTTGGCGAAATTTCAAAACCAAAGCTGAGCAGCGATTTTCCTGCTGAACTGATTTCCACACCTCTTACCTGGGATGATTTGGTCCTTCAGCAAAAAACACTCGATGAAATAAAAGAAATTGAAACCTGGCTGAAATTTAACGATAAGCTTTTGAACGACTGGCAGTTGAAAGCCAAAATCAAACCCGGTTTCCGGGTGCTTTTTCATGGCCCGTCGGGCACCGGAAAAACAATGACTGCCTGTCTTTTAGGAAAATACACAGGCCGCGATGTGTTTCGCATCGATCTTTCCATGGTAATTTCGAAATACATTGGCGAAACCGAAAAGAACCTTTCAAAACTTTTCGATAAAGCAGAAAACAAAGACTGGATACTGTTTTTTGACGAAGCCGATTCCATTTTCGGGAAACGGACCAATGTGCGCGACGCTCACGACAAATATGCCAACCAGGAAGTATCGTATTTGCTGCAGCGAATTGAATCACACGCGGGACTGGTAATTCTGGCTTCCAATATGAAAACGAACATTGACCCATCTTTTACACGGCGTTTTAATTCTATTGTAGAATTTGAAAATCCAGGCACCAGAGAGCGGCTCAGTTTATGGGAAAATTACCTGCCTAAAAAAGCCCGGTTAGACAAAAATATTGTGCTGAACAAAATTGCCCGCGATTATGATTTGACCGGTGCCAATATTGTCAATGTAATTCATTATGCCGGATTGCAGACTTTTGAAAAAAAATCAGGCGTAATTTTGAAAAACGACCTGGTTAAAGGCATCCAAAAAGAATATGCTAAAGAAGGAAAAATGATGCGGCTGGATTGACAAACAAATTTTTTTATTCGAAGAAAGTTCTAAAAATCAAGCGGACTGTGTACGTTTAACCTGTTTCTGTTTAATAATTGGTTGTATTTCATAGTAGTGCGAACATTTTTGTGTCCCATTAATTCCTGAACTGCGCGCACATCATATCCATCTTCGAGCAGATGAGCTGCAAAAGAATGACGTAATGTATTGCATGAAACATTCCTGCCAATTTCAGATTTCTCTACTGCATTTTTTATAGCCTTTTGCAAATAACTTTCGTGTTTATGATGTTGCACCAGGCTGTTTGCATGCGGATTTTCCCTTAGTTTTACCGATGGAAAAATAAACTGCCAATCGCATTTTTTAAAGGCATTGGGGTATTTTCTTTTCCAGTTTTCAGGCACCGGTGCTCCTGAAAATTCTTTGATCGTGCTGTTTTCTTCAAACTTAATTTTTGCCTTTCCCACCTGTCTTTTTAATGCTGATTTCAATATATGCGGAAGAATGGTTTTTCGTTCTGTTGTTTCATTTACATCACGAATTATTAGTTTATTCAATTTAAAATCAATGTCTCTTATTCGTAAATTCAAACATTCCATCAAGCGTAATCCACTTCCGTATAAAAGTGAAACCATCAGCTTTTTTTCTCCGTTGAGTTGGTCCAATATTTTTTGAACTTCATCGCGTTCTAAAACCAAAGGCAATTTCTTCCTGAAATTAACACTTACCAACTCACTGTTTTTTAATGAAATTTGAAGTATGTCTCTGTAAAAAAATGAGATGGCATTTAATGCCTGATTTTGGGTTGATTCTGAAACTCCCTTGTCAACAGCCAGAAAATGAATGAAGTTTTTAATTTCCTTTTCTCCCATGTTGTTTGGATGTGCGCGGTCAGTAAATGTAATAAATCTGTAAATCCAGTCGGTATAAGCTGTTTCTGTTTTATTACTGTATTGTTTGTCCCGGATTACATTTTCAACCCGGTTCATAATATCAGATTTATTGACCATTTTTTAGAGACTAATTGTAAAACATCCACTTAGTAAATAAATACTACAAACAAGATACAAAAAAATACTAAAATATCCTATTTTATTTCAGGTAAAAATATTTATAGTTTTCTGGTTATTAGGTGCATATGTTTTTAGTTGAATTGTTTACCAATGCAGATACTGTCTGTATTTAAATCCATAATGAGTATTAATTAAAGAATGTGACAGTTTTTTAATACCTGTTGAGGGTGTTATACTTGTTTGCTAAATTGTTGATATTTATTGAGATATGACATAAATTGAATAAATATTTATTGTGGCAAAGATGATTCAATTCACTATTTTATAATTTATTTATTTAACAAAATGTAGGAGGGAAAAAGATGAATGGAAAAGCAAAAGAAAAAGTACCCGCAAAAGTGAAAATTCCGGATTTAGGATGTTGTCCTGAATTAGAACAAGTACCTGTTTGCGACACGCTGAACTTCCGTTACCGCATGCCATTTCGTCCGCGGGTTGGCGATAATCGGCAACAAGTTCCTGTGGAGGTGGAATTACACTTCCGCCTTGAACGATGCACTGGTCCGTTGGTTGTAGGCGATCCAATTTATTCAACCACACTGCTTCCAGGTGAAAAAGTTCGGTTGTTTACAAGCGATCGCCACAATCGGTGGTCATTCGACAGTGAATCGAATTTGGCTTACCGGCATGAAACGACTTCTGAAGAATCGTTTTATACAGCTGGAATGGCTCAGGCAATGAGTGATTTAACAGTTAATGAAAGTGGCTCTTCAAGTTCAAATTATGAAGAGTCATGGGCCGAAGGTGGAGGCGGTGCAAGTGTTTCACTTTTTGGTATTGTAGAAATTGGTGGCGGTGGCGGTGGTGGCAGTTATGATGCACAATCGGCAAGTGAATTTAGCCGCAGTTTGTCTCAACATGCTGAATCTGCATCACGATATGTCGCTGCCAGTGTAAGGGCAAAAAGTTCTACTTCTGTTGGTGAAGTTGAACAACGAACACATCAGGAAGGCGAATCGGAGGCCCATTATGAATCATCGTCCCGAATGTTCAATAATCCCAACAAGTGCAAAGCGGTAACCTATTTGTTTCACAAAATTAACAAGATGCAAACCGTTCGTTTAAAACTTGTTGCCATTGAACGCCGGGTTGCAGATCCCAAGGTTCCAACAGGTGCTTTTCAACGGGTTCCGGTTGATACTACCGGCCGTGTTGCGGTGGTGCCAAAAGCAGTTGCAGCTACCAGCAAAAACCGCCTGGATATTGAACGTATGGCCCGAACCAGCGCTGCTGAACGGCAACAGGCAAATTTAGTTAGTGCCGGGCTTTCTACTGGTTCTTTTTCTGCTGCATCAACTTACAGAACTGCCAATTTAACCCTGGAACGAAGTGAACCAACTTATAATGATTCCCTTCGGAATGCTGCACTGCAAGCCGTAGATCAAGATCTTGTAAAGGCCGGATTACTCGACCGGCAGTCAGGAAAACCAACAGAGAAAATTATTGCAGAACTATCGTGGGAACGTTCGGAAGTATTGCCAACACCCGGTATTATTGTTAGAGGTTGTCTTGATGAATGTGAAACTTGCGAACCGGCTCTTCAACAAGAAATTGAGCTGAGCCTGGAACGCAAAAAGCTTGAAAATGAATTGCTTAAAAAGCAAATAGAGCTTCTGGAAAAATCGCAGGAATACCGGTGTTGCCCTCCTGAGGAAATCGAAGAGGAACCGGAATAAGGAGATTAATGTTTATTTGCCAAAGTGTCCCGCAATATCCGGCGGGGCACTTTGTTTTTACGGTTATAAAACGCTACTCCTTCATTATCCCAGCGTTGCTACCATCACTGCTTTAATGGTGTGCAGCCGGTTTTCGGCCTGGTCGAAAACCACTGATGCACGGCTTTCAAAAACCTCGTCGGTAACTTCCATGGCCTCAATTCCAAATTTTTGATGGATTTCTTCGCCCACTTTTGTTTCGCGATTGTGGAAGGCGGGAAGGCAGTGCAGTAACTTTACATTGGGATTGCCGGTGAGTTCCATTGTTTTTTTATTCACCTGGTAGGGCAGGAGCAACTTAATTCGTTCGGCCCACACATCTTCCGGTTCGCCCATAGAAACCCACACATCAGTGTAAAGGAAATCGCAGTCTTTCACGGCTTCTTCCACATTTTCAGTAATAGTGATTTTTGCACCGGTAACATTTGCAATTTGGTGGCACTGTTCCTGTAAATCAGAGGACGGCTGGCACTGCTTTGGCGCCGCGGCACGGAAATCCATGCCCAGTTTGGCTGCACCCACCATCAGCGAGTTGCCCATGTTGTTGCGGGCATCGCCCAGGTAGCAGAACTTGATTTGCGACAGTGGTTTGTCCGAATGCTCTTTCATGGTTAAAAAATCGGCCAGTATTTGTGTGGGATGAAACTCATTGGTGAGCCCGTTCCAAACCGGAACGCCTGCGAATTTGCCCAGCTCTTCCACAATTGCCTGGTCAAAACCGCGGTATTCAATACCGTCGTACATGCGGCCCAAAACCCTTGCTGTGTCTTTCATCGATTCCTTGTGCCCGATTTGCGATCCCGACGGCCCCAGGTAGGTTACCCGGGCTCCCTGATCGAAGGCAGCCACTTCGAAGGCACACCGGGTGCGGGTAGATGATTTTTCAAATATGAGCGCGATGTTTTTACCTGCCAGATTAGGCTGCTCCGTACCGGTGATTTTTGCACTTTTCAGGTTTGCCGATAATCCGAGTAAAAAATTTATTTCTTCCGGAGTAAAATCCAGTAATTTCAGGAAGTTTCTGTTTTTCAAATTAAAAGCCATATTCAATAATTTTAATCTTCGTAATGCATTGTAATTTTTGAACCAAACGATTTATCCTCCAGTTTTTTGGCTTCGGTAATCACACATTTTTTACCGCCATCTTTCAGGAAGTTGAGGCACGCCCTGATTTTGGGTTCCATGCTGCCTTCGGCAAAAGTACCCATTTCAAGGTATTTTTGTGTATCGGCAAAGTCTAAAAATTCCAGTTTTTGCTGGGTTGGTTTTTTAAAATCTTTGTAAATAAAAGGCACATCGGTTAAAATGTACAGTTCATCGGCATTAATATTTTTTGCCAGCAATCCCGATGCCAGATCTTTGTCAATAACAGCATCGAGCGTTCGTATGGTGTTGTCTTTATCATAATAAACTGGTATGCCACCACCTCCGGCTGCAATAACAATATTGCCGTTATTTACAAGTAGTTCAATTGTTTCCTTATTGATAATGTCGAGCGGAGTGGGGGAGAAAACTACACGATTGTAACCACCTTCAACTTTCGACGAAGGTTTAAACATCCAGTTTTTTTCGCTGCTGAGCCGGTCAGCTTCTTCTTTGCTGTATATTTTTCCAATTCGTTTTGTCGGATTTTTAAAAGCCGGGTCGTGTTCATCCACTTCAACCAAAGTAACCATTGTGATTACATTTTTTTGAATTCCGTGGTCGATGAGCACATTGCGCAGCATGCGTTCCACCATGTAACCAATGCCGCCCTGCGAATCGGCCACGCAAATATCGAGTGGCATGGGGGCAATATTGTAGAGCTTTTCGCCGGCATCGTTGCGCATTAATATATTACCAACCTGTGGCCCGTTTCCATGGGTGATTACCAGGTTGTAACCATCTTTTATCAGGTGAACAAGGTTTTCAACAGTCTCCGTTGCATTTTTTTCCTGTTGTTCAATGGTCCCTTCTTCATTTCCGCGTAAAAGGGCATTTCCTCCCAATGCCACTACAGCAAGTCGTTCCATTCATTTAATTTTACATTCGAAACAAACATAAAAAATCCATCGGATAAAAGGAACAGGGTTTTGTCATCTTTTTGCATTTATATTCTGTTAAAAAACAGCAATTTATGTGATGAAAAATCAAATTGTCAGCGGAGTTGAATTTTGAATTATAAACACGCAGAAAAAACAGATTTTGGCAATCAATTTAATTATTTGAACGTTGTTTCTTTGAAACCAAAATTTGAAAGGCAACCTGAATTATTTTAGTTAAATTTGCACTTCATTTTAAAACAAGTAAAACCTGTATGGTATTAAAAGCAAAAAAGCCCGGAAAAACGAGCCGTAAGAAGAGAAAAAAGAGCATTCCTTTTTTTAAAAATGAGAAGTTCAGGTTCATTGCGGGAATTTTGGTTTTACTGATTTCTGCCTACTTGTTGGTTGCCTTTGTTTCATTTATTTTTTATGGCGGTGCCGACCAAAGTAAGCTCGATTTACCTTGGAAAGACTTAGTTTTGGAATCCGATATAAAAGTTCAGAACAAAGCCGGAAAAACCGGTGCCTGGCTTTCTGAAGTAATTATCAATCGGGGTTTTGGTTTTTCATCTTTCCTGTTTATTTACCTGCTGTTGGTAACCGGTTTTAAAATTTTAGGCCGGAATCTGGTGAAATACCGTCGCAGTTTGGTATTTAGTATTTTACTGGTTATCTGGCTTTCATTAACACTGGGGCTTGCATTTTCAAAAACCGATGCCGGATCGTTTATGTATGCCGGCGGGCGTTATGGGTTCATTTTAAGTAACTGGCTCAGCGCACTAATCGGAAAAACTGGTGTTATTCTGTTCCTTTTTATTTCAGGTTTGTCACTGTTGATTTTCAGGTTCGATTCTGCTTATTCATTAATAAAAAGATTGTTCCGGAAAAAATCGGAAAAAGAAGAAGCTGAAGCAGAGGCAAGTACGAGTGCTGAAAATAGCGATCAGAAAGCGAATGGAGTTGATAACATTGAAGATGATTCAATTTCGAAAGTGATTGATGAAGATGATGTGGTGAAAGCCATTTTTGAACCCGATGCCGAAGATAAAGAAGCTGACGATGTGCAGCGGAAAAGTTCCGGTGACAGCAAGAACAAAGACGAAGAAGACCTCGAACTTACAATTCAGCAGAAAAAAGAGGAAGAGGCTTTGGAAAATTACCGTCCGGAAAAGATGGAAGATTATGACCCCACGCTTGAGCTTTCAAAATTTAAATTTCCCACACTCGAACTTCTTGAAGACCACGCAGCCGGAAATGCTGAGGTAAGCAACGAAGAGCTGCTCGCCAACAAAAATAAAATTGTTGAAACGCTGCGCCATTATAAAATTGAAATCACCAAAATCAGGGCTACCATCGGGCCAACCATTACCCTGTACGAAATTGTTCCAGCTCCGGGTATTCGTATTGCCAAAATTAAAAACCTTGAAGATGACATTGCCCTGAGCCTTGCGGCGCTGGGAATTCGTATTATTGCCCCAATTCCCGGAAGAGGAACCATTGGAATTGAGGTGCCCAACCAGCATCCCGAAATTGTATCGATGCGGTCAATTTTGAGTTCACGGAAATTTCAGGAAAGCAATGCGGAGCTGCCCATTGCGCTGGGGAAAACCATATCCAACGAAACGTACATGTTCGACCTTACCAAAATGCCGCACATTTTGGTTGCCGGAGCTACCGGACAGGGAAAATCGGTGGGAATTAATGTGGTTATTACTTCGTTGCTTTATAAAAAACATCCCTCGCAGCTCAAATTCGTGTTTGTCGATCCCAAAAAGGTGGAGCTGAATTTATATTCTGTTCTCGAAAAACACTACCTGGCCAAGTTGCCAAACGAAGAAGATCCGGTTATCACCGACATTCAAAAAGTAAAACACACACTGAATTCTATAAATGTGGAAATGGATCAGCGGTACGACTTGCTGAAAAAAGCCCATGCCCGAAACATTAAAGAATACAACAAGAAATTTGTCAGCCGCAACCTGAACCCGGAAAAAGGTCACCGCTTTTTGCCTTACATTGTAATGGTAATTGATGAGTTTGCTGACCTGATAATGACTGCCGGCAAGGAAATTGAACTTCCCATTGCGCGTATTGCGCAGTTGGCCAGGGCAGTTGGAATTCATATGATTATTGCCACCCAGCGACCGTCAACCAATATTATTACCGGTATTATAAAAGCCAACTTCCCTGCCCGAATTGCTTTTAAAGTTGCATCGATGATTGACTCCAGAACAATTCTGGACACGCCGGGAGCCAATCAGCTTATTGGGAAGGGAGATATGCTCATTGCGTCAGGAAGTGAAATGACACGTGTGCAATGTGCATTTGTGGATACCCCCGAAGTAGAAAAGATCTGTTCTTTTATTTCGGAACAGCAAGGTTTTTCAACCGCTTTCATGCTTCCGGAATATGTGGAAGAGGAGGAAGCCGGACCCGGCGAAGTTGATTTAAATAACCGCGATGAACTTTTTGATGATGCTGCACGCATTGTGGTGATAAACCAAATGGGCTCCACATCTATGATCCAGCGCAAGTTTTCAATTGGGTATAACCGTGCGGGAAGAATAATGGATCAGCTGGAAGCGGCAGGTGTTGTTGGTGGAAGCGAAGGAAGCAAAGCAAGGCAGGTACTGATTCAGGACGAATACACTTTGGAACAATTATTGAATAGCTTTAATTAAAATTTTAAAATGAAGAGATTATTTTTTATCGGGATTATTGGACTTATTCCATTTTTTGCAGTTGCACAAAACGGCTCACAAGCCAAACAGATTTTAAATGAAGTAAGCAAAAAAACGCAATCATACAATACAATTTCAGCCAGTTTTATTTTTTCTATGGATAATGAAGAAATGGAAATTCATGAAAAAAATGAAGGTTCTATTCAGTTGAAAGGACAAAAATATGTTGTTGATTTACCCGATGTGGGCATGAAAGTTTATTCGAACGGCGAAACCCTTTGGAACTACATGGAAGACGGCAACCAGGTTACCATTTCGAACATTGAGGACAACAGCAGCGAATTAATGGATCCCTCTTCTATTTTCAGTATTTATGAAAAAGGATTTGAATCGAAATACATCGGCGAAAAGCAAAACGGGGGTAAAACATTGTATCAGATTGAACTATATCCCGATACCGATGCCCACGATGTTTCAAAAATTGTTTTATTCATCGACAAGTCGAATATGATGATTAATTCAGCTGTTCTCCACGGAACCGACGGGAATTTGTACGGTATTGAAGTTACCCAAATGGATATTGACACCGAATTAGCTGACGACTATTTTGTTTTTAATGCAGGTAATTACGGTGATATTGAGATAATTGACTTTCGATAAAATTACTTTCTTAATCCTTTGGAATTATTTTGTCAACTGTTGAAATTTCGATAAACGAAGCTCCGCAGTCTTCTCCAAACCTGCCACCAACATAAATAACCAAATCGTCTGACGTTATTGTATTATCGGCAACCAATGTTTTAAAAGCCGCTTTTTGAATTTTCATTTTATCCTTTTTCATTTCGAGAAAAGAAGGAATTATGCCGAATGAAAGTGCAAGCTCGCGCACAACGCGTTGTGAATGGCATTTGGCGTAAACCGGAATATCGGAGCGGTAAGCAGCAAGATACCTGGCGGTTCTCCCTGTAGTTGTTGAAGTTATAATTGCTTTTGGTTCCAGCTCTTTGGCAGTTCTAATGGCCGAGTGGGCCAGGTAAGCGGGTATCTCTTTTTTAGTTGGCGGAATAATTACATCGTAGCGTTTATCGCGGTCGGGTTCTACCTCAAGAGCAACCCGCTCCATCGTTTTTACCGACTCCACAGGATATTTTCCCATTGCTGTTTCGCCGCTCAACATAATGGCATCGGCACGCGAATAAACAGCGCTGGCCACATCGTTAACTTCGGCGCGGGTTGGGCGTGGGTTTTCAATCATACTGTGAAGCATTTGGGTCGCAATTATTACCGGCTTTTTCTGTACAATTGCTTTACGTATCAGGTTACGCTGAACAGTTGGTATTTTTTCAGCCGGAAGTTCAATTCCCAGGTCGCCCCGGGCAACCATAATTCCGTATGAGTGTTCCAGGATTTCGTCAATTTTTTCAACTCCTTCCAGGTTTTCAATCTTGGCTATCAGTTTTATCGGGCTGTTTATGCTGTCTAAAAATTTCTGAACTTCAAAAATGTCTTCTTTATTTCTGACAAAAGAGTGAGCAATAAAATCAATTTCATTTTCTTCAGCAAACCTGATGAATTCTTTATCTCTGTCAGAAAGCGATGGCAAATGAGTTGCAACCCCCGGAATATTTACACTTTTTTTGTTTTTAATTCTACCGTTATTGTTAACCCGGCAAAAAAGTACATCTCTCTTTTTTTCTTCAACAGTCACCTCAATATCGCCGTCATCAAACAGTATCCGGTCGCCTGGTTTGCAGTCTTTAGCAAAGTCGCGGTAGTTTACACAAACATTTTCGTGCTCGCTTTTCGTCTCCTTGTACGAAATTGTAATTATCTGCCCTTCGTTCACATCAATTTCTGACTGCAGGCTGCAGGTTCTTATTTCAGGCCCTTTGGTGTCAATCAATATGGCTATTTTATCAGAAACAGCTTTGATGTTTTTTACCATTTCTTTTCCTGACTCGGGGGTAATGTGGGCGGTGTTGATACGGGCCACGTTCATTCCCGCATCAAAAAGCGACTGGATAAACTCTTTCTCGCACCGTTTATCGGATATTGTTGCTACAATTTTAGTTTGTCTCATTTTTCAGCTAATTTTTTAGAAGCCGCAAAAGTATGGCCTTTTTTGTATAAATTTAAGGAAACTCCCCCAATGCACCGCAATATTAAGAATTGAATAACCCGGTAATTTTTACAAAAAACTTTGTATGGCCAGTTTGTAAGAGCCAAGCCCAAACCCCATGATACATCCTTTGCAAACAGGCCCGATAATTGATTTGTGCCTGAAATCCTCACGCGACAGCGTGTTGGAGATGTGAATCTCTACGGTTGGAGCAGGAACTGCGGCAATGGCATCGCGAATGGCCACCGAAGTATGTGTATAGGCCCCGGCGTTAATAATAATACCATCAACAGCAAAACCATGCTCATGGATTTTATCGATAATTTCTCCTTCAATATTTGATTGAAAATAAGTTAAATCCAGTTCAGAAAATTGAGTTCTTAACTCTTCAAAATAATTTTCAAAATTTTCCGAACCGTATATGGTTTTTTCGCGCTTTCCTAACAAATTTAAATTGGGCCCGTTAATAATCAATAAATTCATTATATTTCGTTTTTAATATTTTTTGTAGTAACTTTATAGTTAATTAAACGTATCTAAAAGCATTATTATCTGGATATTATTGATTGACGAAGTTAGTATTAAAATTTTTTAAATCTAATGATTTAAAAGTAAAATATGAAAGTTATGAAATGGGAAGACAGTAAAAAAGGGTATGAAAATTACCTTAAATTAGAAAAATCACTTTCGCAAAATTCAGTTGCGGCTTATATTAACGATATAAATAAACTGGTTGATTTTTTGGAAACAAGCCAAAAGCGGGTAACTCCTGAACGTGTTAAACTGCAGCATTTAAAGAGTTTTGTAGAATGGCTCAATGAAAGGGGAGTTAGTCCGAGGACGCAGGCCCGGACTATTTCGGGCATAAAATCATTTTATAAGTATTTGCTGATAGAAGGAAAAATATCAAGCGACCCGACAGCTTTACTTGAATCGCCCAAAATCGGTCGGAAATTACCTGATATTTTATCGATGGAGGAAATTGATACCCTGATTGATGCCATTGACCTTGAAAAACCCGAAGGCCAGCGCAATAAAGCCATGCTCGAAACACTGTACAGTTGCGGGTTAAGGGTTTCTGAGCTGGTTAACCTGAAATTAACCAACCTGTTTTTCGACCAGGGGTTCATAAAAATTGAAGGGAAAGCAGATAAAGAAAGGCTTGTACCTGTTAGTAACAGGGCCATTGAGGAGATTAACAAATACATGAGTGGTTACCGTAAAAAACTGAAAATTCATAAAGAGAGTGAAAATATATTGTTTTTAAACCGTAGAGGGAAAAAACTGAGCCGGGTAATGGTATTCACCATAATTAAAAATCTTTCGCAAAAAATTAATCTCGATAAAAAAATCAGTCCGCATACTTTCAGGCATTCCTTTGCTACGCACCTTATAAATGGCGGAGCCGATTTAAGAGCTGTTCAGGAAATGCTGGGACACGAATCAATATTAACTACCGAAATTTATACCCACATCGATCGCGATTATCTGAAGGACACAATCCATCAGTACCACCCAAGATCCTGAATTGATTTACCAATTATATAGTTAAAAAGGTGTTTCCCGAAAGGAGCACCTTTTTTATGAATAATAAAATTTTCGACCGTTCCGGTTTCATTGTTAAGATAATGTTTAATCGGTCGGTAAAACAGGGCAAATGGACTGTTTTATCCATCCCAAGCAGAAAAAAAAGTTATTTTTGTTTCCCGGATATAGGTAGAATATCAAGTTTTACAAAGTTAATTATTAGGTAGTTATGAAAAATTTAGATTTATCGAAGTACGGGATTCAAGACGTACAGGAAATTGTTTACAACCCATCTTATGAACAGCTTTTTGAAGAAGAAACCAGCCCCGGACTGGAAGGTTTTGAAAAAGGGCAGGTAACCGAATTGGGAGCTGTAAATGTAATGACAGGTGAATTCACCGGACGTTCGCCAAAGGACAAATACATTGTTAAGGACGACACAACAAAAGACACCATTTGGTGGACTTCACCTGAATCTCCAAACGACAATAAACCTGTTGCTCCTGAGGTTTGGAAGGAACTCAAAGAAAACACGGTAAAACAACTTTCCGGGAAAAGATTATTTGTTATTGATTGCTTCGCTGGTGCAAATGAAAATTCACGAATGAAAATTCGTTTCATTATGGAAGTAGCATGGCAGGCACATTTTGTGAAAAACATGTTTATCCGCCCAACAGAGGAGGAATTAGAAAACTTTGAGCCAGACTTTGTTTCATTGAACGGGGCAAAAACCGTGAACGAAAAATGGAAAGAACACGGTTTAAATTCAGAGGTTTATACTGTTTTCAACCTTACTGAAAAAATGCACGTTCTTGGTGGCTCATGGTACGGTGGTGAAATGAAGAAAGGTATGTTTGCCATGATGAACTACTTCCTCCCATTAAACGAAATGGCTGCAATGCACTGTTCGGCTAATGTTGGCAAAGATGGTGATGTTGCAATCTTCTTCGGACTTTCAGGTACAGGTAAAACAACCCTTTCAACCGATCCTAACCGCCAGTTAATTGGTGATGATGAACACGGTTGGGACGAAAACGGCGTATTTAACTTCGAAGGTGGTTGCTATGCAAAAACCATTCACCTTGACCCTGAAGCAGAACCAGACATCTACAATGCCATCAAACGCAATGCATTGCTAGAAAACGTAACTGTTGACGAAAATGGTAAAATTGATTTCGACGACAATTCAGTAACTGAAAACACTCGCGTATCATATCCGATTTACCACATCGACAACATTGTTAAGCCTGTTTCCAAAGCCGGTCATGCAAACAAAGTAATTTTCCTTACAGCTGATGCTTTTGGTGTATTGCCTCCGGTTGCAAAACTTACTCCTGAGCAAACTAAATATCACTTCCTTTCAGGATTTACAGCAAAATTAGCCGGAACTGAGCGTGGTGTTACAACTCCACAGCCAACATTCTCAGCTTGTTTTGGTGAGGCATTTCTTTCATTGCATCCAACTAAATACGGTGAAGAACTGGTTCGGAAAATGGATGAACACGGAGCAGAAGCTTACCTTGTAAACACCGGATGGAACGGAACCGGAAAACGTATCTCAATTAAAGATACACGTGGTATTATTACTGCTATTCTTGATGGATCAATCGAGAAAGCTCCTACCAAGAACCTCCCTATCTTTAACCTTGAAATTCCTACAGAATTGACTGGTGTTAAAACAGAGATTCTTGACCCACGCGACACTTACGCTGATGCAACGAACTGGGAAGAAAAAGCAAAGGACCTTGCTTCTAAATTTATCAAAAACTTCGAGAAATATACTGATAACGAAGAAGGAAAATCACTTGTTGCTGCTGGTCCGCAATTAGACTAAATATTGTACAGTCACTTATAATAAAACCTTTCGTCAACCGGCGAAAGGTTTTTTTTGCTTTAAAGCGGATATGTAAATCCGAAAGAATTACCAATTTTTTATTGGGAATAATGAGACGATGACAATAAATTCATTACCTGTCATCCCATGTTTCATCCAGTTCCCTGATAATTTTTGAAGCCGTATCTGCAATGTTGTAAATAATACGCAGGTTTTGTTTTTTCAACCCCGAGCCGGTTGAAACAATTTGTTTTTGAAGATTCAGCAGCAGGGGAGAAATATCATCCGAAATTTGCTGCTCCCGGTTAAGCAGATAATTGCCTGCTTTGTTCAATACCTCAGTTATTTGGCGAGAAATTTCCTGTAAGTTTTTAATTGCCACCAGGTTGCTTTCCCTGTGGGCTCCCAGCGCCGAAATATGCGACAACAAAGCATGGTTAAGGAAAGTAAGGGTAAACGCATGCTGCATTAGCTTTTGTTTGCTTTTAGGTTCCTGTCGCATACTGTTCCAGGCCTGTGCCAGTTCGTTGTCAGCCAGGTGGGCATCCCGGCGCGCAATCCGGTAGGCAAGGTCATCGGTACTGGGTTTTTCGTATTCGGTAACCACAGCCTGTAGGTAGTCCATGTTTTTTTGCAGCGCTTTTGCTATTAATTCAGGCATTCGGCGGTATTGCCAGCCGGGCCATAAAAACCGAATGGTAAGAAATGAAAGCGATGCGCCCAGCAAAGTATCTGTTAACCGGGGAATCATAATATTAATACCTCCGTCTTTGGCAATAATATTAAAAGCACAAATAACGAAGGTGGTAATGAAAATAACCGCAATGGAATATCGTTTATGCAGCCAGTAAAAAAAGGCTGCTGAAGAAACGAGCATCAGAATAACCTGTGCGGCAGTGTTGGTGAAAGCCTGTAAAAGCAACGCCCCCAGTACAACTCCTGTAGCTGTTCCCAGCACCCGCTGAAATAATCGGCGGCGGGTGTCGCTGTAAGTAATCTGGCTAACAAACATGCTGGTTAACATTACCCAGGCTCCTTTATCGAGGTGAAACGTTTTTACCAATATGTAACCTATCAAAAAACTCAGGCTCAACCGCAGCGCGTAGCGCATACGCGGATGTTTGAATGAAAGAAGTTTGCGTAACTTCTCCATCGGTCGCTCCCTGTCTTTCCTTAATTTTGGAATTGAAGTACCTTCTTCCTGATCATCCAGGTTTTTTAACGATAAGTGTGAGCGGTGCAAATTATGGTGAAGCAATATAAGCGGTTGTGTCCTGGTGGGATCTAACTTTTTCAGTTTATCTTCCACTGCCTGTGAGATCCATTCCAGCGCCGGCGGATGATGGTAGTGTACGCCGGTGAGCATACTTTCTGCCAATTGTTGGGTTGCATGGGCCAACTGGTGAAGCATTTCACCCAACCCTTCCATAACCTCCAGGCTTTCTTTGGTGTCGCTTAGTTTATCATGGCGTTCGTGACTGGAGGCAGCTCTTTCGTGCAAGCTTTGCAAAAGCATAAATCGTTGCAGATAGGGGCGCAACAGTTCCTGATCTTTAAGCTCTCTTCCGTAATTATTCAATACGGCTAAAATCTTTTCGAGAGAGTTTACCACGGTGATATTTAAAAGCGACAAGTCTTTGTTAAGAGCAGCCTGCTCTTGTTTTTTGCTAGGAAAAAGCAATGCCTTTTTTTCAAGATACCCCGACAATGCCCTGAAACCGGTGGCCATTTGTTTATCGAGCAAACGCCAGGGATTCAGGAATAAAAAAAGTAAAGTAAGCCCACCATGAAAAAGAGCTCCCAGCGGCAGCAACACTGCCTGCCAGTA
>Ga0102926_1001090_pt1 | contig 16107 bp, 16 predicted proteins | sample SalPonR1_A_D2_MG_FD_78173 | JGI IMG/M metagenome (GOLD analysis project Ga0102926, IMG submission 78173) | Salt pond soil microbial communities from South San Francisco under conditions of wetland restoration - Salt Pond MetaG R1_A_D2_MG | ecosystem: Environmental > Aquatic > Marine > Intertidal...
TTCGCAAATTTCTCCCGGTTCGCATTTAGAGACACATATATTCTCTACACAAAGAGAACAGTCGTCACAATCTTCTGGCCCATTACAGGGGCATATAATAACTTCTTTTGGCTCACAAGTTGTACAAGGCTCTGCACAACGTATGATTGCCTCAATACACTCTCCCTCACAAGACTCAGGTATTTCAACATGTAATATACCATCATCGCCTATAACACAACTGATATTACCACAAGCGAGTTCTTTGTCGTACTCTATTGTGAACTTTCCGCATTCAGCTCCTACTGATGCTATATTTTCTATACTTATTTCGTAATTAAGATTTTTCATGCTATATCTTTATCTTGTGCAGAGATGTTAAATTTTCTAATTCGTAAGTGTTGTTGTTCGGAGTTTTTACTAGTATTTTGTCGTTTTGGTTTACGTAAAGGTTTACGCCGCATTCTACTAGGGAGTTTACATCTTCGTATGAGATGCTGCAAGACCTAAGTTTTGAATAAGTCTCTAAATCTAAATCGCAATTCTTATTTTCTGATAACTTGTCATATTCCAGCTTACACTGATTAAAAGTTACTTTTAAATCGTAGTGTGTTTTACAACTTTCTTGAATATTGACAACAGTGTCATAAACTATTTTACACTTACTGTCATCTAATAAAGACACTTTTACATCATATGTAAATTTAACACACTCTTTAAGTTTGACTTTAGCCTCAAACTTAGGCATTTTTATGAACATAGCCCTTTCCCATGCTTCGTAAGGTATGCACCTTCCATCTACCTCTTGTGGCTGATATTCAGAGTCTTCCAAAATAGAAATATCTTTATACTTAACTGACCCTGAAGGAACATCTAGTAAATTGTTTTTTACTCTCTGGGTTATTTTAGAAACTTCAATAGGGCACAAGTAGTTCTCATACCCTTTTAAAAGGGATTTCAAATGCCGTTGTAACGGTTTCAGATACTCTATAAGTCTTTGGGCTTCCCTTTGATAATCTTTTGAGCACTTACCTATCCCCCAAGTTTCGTATCCCCACTCTTTAGTAGAGACTTTGGCTATTTTTATTTCCGCTCTGTAAATGAGTTCTTTTAGACTTTCAATAGTGTCTTCTGTGCAAGACTTACATTCTTCACAATCTCTCTCAAGTTTGTTTTTAACAATTCTTGCATAGGTCATTTTCTAGTCTAGCCTTTATTAGTTCTATAATGTTTTTAGCTTCATCGTAGTTCCCAAGTATAGCCGCAGATTTTGCACCTTTTATATTTCTGTAAAGTTCAATAGCTTTTTCTTCTTGGAAATGATTTTTAGCGTTAGCTAGCATTATGTCTGCATTAGCTTCTGCTTGACATAAGTTAGCCCGAAATATTTTGTAGGGTTGTGTACAGCTTTCTAAACTAAAGCAGTATATTCCATCCTCCAATATTTCAGGCTCCTTATCTTTAAAAAGATTTACTGAGGTTATTTTGTTAGATTTGGTAGGGTCTATTTGTAAATCTACTTCTGCACCATTTGGAGTAGTTACAGTTACTGTTATGTCTGTAGGTATGGTGTACCCAGAGTCTTCCATCCAAGTACTAAAATCGTCATATACTAATACCTTACAACCTAGGTTGGTGAGATTTACGTTATAGTCGTTTTTTATACATCCACATGTCATTAGAATATATTATTGATTGGCTAAATAATCCTCTAAAGTTTCTAGTACCTTAGAACCATTCTCAACATATTCTACATAATGGATTCCTGTAGCTTTGTCTTCAAACCTAAAAACTTTGTGGCAATAGTCTACACCATGTCCACAAGAAGCTTCTTTGGTAAGAATTCCCGCCAAAGTGTTATAGTTATTACCTTTACTATCTACAAAAATACCTTTTAAGGCTTTGATAATGCCCCTTTTCTTAAAAATTCCCATATTACCTTATTGTGTAGTTAGAGTGGCCGACAAAATAGCCGGCCACTTAAAATTTGTTTACTCAGCGCAGCTGACATCTGCAATAGTCAGAGCAGATTGGTCTTTAACAGCATTCAACATGTTCTCTACAGAAGTCCGAGCAGCAGTGTCTCCACTAGGTACTAAGAAATAAGAGAGGGTTGTTGAGTGTGCATCGTAGTGAACTGCGTAGCCTGATTTTTTATGGCTTTGAGTTTCTAGAGTATAGACACAATAAGACTCATCACAGTCAGCAGTAGCTGCCGAACTATATCTTGAACCTTGGTCAGGAAGAGCAATCTTGCCTGTATAGTAGTTAGAGTTTCTGAAGTCTCCTCCACCTGCACCGTGGTGCTGTAAGTAATGCTCTTTATCCTGCCAGAAGAAACCTAGTCCTTTTGGCAACACTTGTTCTTGCTCTTGAACTACTGTCAATTCGGCATCTGACCAAGAAGGACTAAGTGCTTGAACATCTATAGTACGTCCCCAGTAGTTCGGTACTGGTTTATTAGTAGGTCCTGAACAGATGCAATCTACATCTACCGTGTCTACATACAAACGCATTGCACAAGTTTTACCTAAGTCAACTAAAGGAGTTCCTGTATCAGTTGCAGCAATATTGCCTCCATCTGAAGTTAATTCTACAGAAGTAGCATCTGTGTTGATTCGGATACTGATATCACAACATTTTCCTGTAGAGTCCAGTCGGTTAGCTTCACCAGTTACACCGTCTGTAGCTTCAAAAGCTTCATTGATAGATTGTATGATACGCTCTACATGACCTTCTACTGATTTTGTAGTGTCGTTAGGCAGAGTTGTATAGTCAAAAGATATAGGAGTTCCCCCATCTATGACAATTCCAGTAATACCTTCAAAGTGATCGCAATCTTTACAAGTTCCATCCTGTAAAGCTAAATCAAAATCAAAGTCATTTGGACGAATCCTAGAAGCTCTAAAAGGTTGATACTGTTCTACCAAGTCTTGTGCTTGGAAGTAAGTTTTCTCAGAGCCTAAAGCATTGGGGTCCTCTTGGAAATTAATGTTAATTTGGTCTACAATTTGGTCAAGTACATCTCCACAATCTGTAGAGGTGTCGCAATCATCACAGTTGGAGAGGTCTGGAGCAACTCCAGAAAATACAAACTCTGCACTTTCATTGAAATTGTACCTACTTCTCACAAAAGCATCGTCAAGGAAAACTGACAAAGAATATGTCTCTCCTGGACTCAAACAATCGACTCCAACGTTCACTACTTGAGGAACTGCACACCTGGGACCGTCTCCACTAGCACCTAATACACTTAAGCGTTTCATGTCTACTTCTTGTCCTGCAATGTATCGCAATTCGTTAGCCATCCCATCTCCTGTGGTGTCTAAACCTACAGCGATAGATACTCTATCTGCGTTGGGAATGTCTGACACATCTAGTGTGATGTTTTCTGTTGGGTCAAAAGCTACAGGCTCTCCATCAACTACATTTAAAGTTTGTTGGCCTTTTCGCCTTTTGCCTGTTGGTGTGATAAACACAGGCTGTCCTCCTGCTTTAAAAGGAAGGTTGTTTCTTGTAACTACAAAGTTATATCTACTCCAATTCATAATTAGTTATAATTTTTCAAAAATTAATGATTTTGTTTTGCTGGGTTTGTAAATCTTTTATATCTCCAATGTCCCTTAGTGCGTATAAGACCGCTAAATCTACGATGCTTTGACTAGCTAAGGTGGTGCTAAATTCGGTGCCAGAATCTTCTGATATTTCGTTTCCATAAGAATCTATATAGGCTGACCTAGAACTTAAGGAAGGTGCGTTTATGTCTGTAGGTTTTCTATAATAGTCAATTAAGACTTTTTTTATTTCAAAATCTTTTGGTTTCTTGAATTGAAAACCTTTAGACACTTTTATAGCCATTACATCTTCCCACTCATAGGAACTAGACCACATAGTGTTAGGTATGTTTTGGTCATAGCTGTCAGCTTTAAAAATTCTTATTGGTAAGCCTTCTTTAAGGCCGCACCCCTCTTTATATATGTCAACTCTCTGTCTTATAGTCTGGTAGTGGTTATTTTTAAACTCAGCTAAAATTTTACCACCATTTTGTTCTTTAAGTTCGAGAACCGAATCGTTTATTTCAAAAGGCCTTAAATCGTCTTTTACAATTTTAGAAGTGCCTTCTTGCTCCACCCTCTTTTCAAAGAAAGTATTTTGAGCTTCATTAAGGTAGCTACAGATATCTTCCACATCTATGGCTGTAGAATAGCTGGTATTTCTATGGTTAAGCCGTCTTTTAAAATCGTAAACTAGCTTTCTAGCAGGGACCATTCTATTTTCCTTCTACCATGGAAACTATTTCAGAGAATACTTCATCGTTTTCATCTAGGTACTCCATAACTTTCTCTAGATTATTTCCCAATAATATGTCTCCGTAGTAATATTTGTTCCCAGATTTTCTTAATATGATATTGTTATCTCTTGCTTGCGTTATAATGTCTCTGACACTGAGCTCTTTTTTAGGAGCATTAGTCAGCTGCATAAACACATCAATATTTCTTTTACCTCTAAACCCTTCTGTAATCCTGTCTTTGTCCGTAGTTATCTTACGGTAAAGTAGGTTTCTAAGAATTTTAGGGTCTGGGTTTACAATCTTAAGACCCATTGCTCTGGCTATTTTCTTCTTGCTTTCAAAGTCAAGCTTACTTAGCCTTTCTGTAGCTTCTATCGTTTCATCAACACTTCTAGTTTCATCATCCTCAATCTGAGCACCTGCCCTAGAAACTGAATAGTACACTTTACCACTCATTAGCGGGTCATACTCATCGTCTTCACCATATATCTTGAATCGGTCATCCGCTTTAATCCACATTGATTGTAAATAACCTATTGGTGTTTCATCATCAATTGTGGCTTGCCCTGAATCAAAGTACAACATAAACTCATCATGAGTAAAAAATGCATCCCTGATATTTCTAGGGTTAGCTTCAAGTATAGGCTGTTCTTCTTTATGATGGCCTCTCGGATAAAGTAAATTACACCTTGCAACCAGTTCGTTCAGTTTTTCCCTATCTTCTTTGGTTTTGTAAGGTAAACTTAAAGTAAATTTACCATCTGTAAACCTAGGTCTTACCCAAGATTGGGTTTTAGCAAAAACTTGTTTTTGATAAGGTCGTGTTTCTTTAACATTTCCTTCTTCATCATAAACCTTGATAACAGGGTTTGAGCTGTTATCAAAGTTCATGAATTCATTCTGGCGTATGTAATTGATTATTAAAAGTCCCATAAAGTTGTCTGTTTTGTTTTGTTAATCTTATCCTAATAGTGGTCTATACCACAACATGTAACTAGGGTCTTTGATAAAGCAACTGAACTCTCGTTCTGCTTCGTACATAAAGGCATTTTCTCTGCCTAGACCCTGTTTAAACCTATTCGCCAATTCTGGTTTACCTACAACACTACCTAGAGGAGAGAAGTTACCAATGTTATAACCTTCTACGTTCCTACTGGAGTTCTTGACCAAGTAAACATTAGAGTCTGGCCCTTGTCCATAACCGTAGTCAGTAACAAGTGCTTGGTAAGAAGTAATAGGCAATCCTCGATACTTCCTTGGCTCTACTTTTTCAGAGTCAAATAATGGGAAGTGTCGTACAGTAATCTTGCCCCAAGGGTCTAAGAATACTGAGCGGTATTGTTTTCTGTTGATTCCAACTCCTCTACGTCCTTCAAATAAAGGCTCTTCTTCAGAATAGTTAATATCAGAATCTTGAATGATGCCCCATTGTTCTGCTTCTCTACACCATCTCTGCCAGTTTCTAAGGAAACCTGTACCACCCCAAATCTCAACACTACGTTGACTAGGGTCTACTTTATCATGCCAAGCAGCTTGCAAGAAGTCACTAAACATGTCTAGGTTACCACCTTCTACAGGATAGTCGTATGTGTAAGCAGCTTCCAAGAATGGGAAGATACCCGGTCCGATCTTAAGGGGGTTGTTTGTAAGACTATCTCGGTAAGCACCTGCGAATTTACCGGCACTTCGTCCGTATGTCATCCAAAGGTCAACTTGATAGTTTACATTAGCTAAGAATTTCATTTCAAAGCTATTTACCAGAATATCTGGCATCATCTCTTTAAGTTCGGGGTCTGCTTCAGTGCGAGGGTCCGACAAGCGGAAATTCTTACTTGCACTATAGGCATCATCCGTCATTTTATGCTCAAAACCCATTCGAGTATTAGGCACTTGGAATTCCAAAAATGCATTGTCGTAACCAAAAGTTACGTTACCTCGTGTAGCTTGTCCTTCTCCAATGAAAGAACCAGACTGCATTGCCCGAGTACCAGCTTTAAGGTACTTGGCGGGGAGATACATTGCATCATTAGTTGTTATGATTTGTACATCATATATGAAACCTTCTCCATCTGGCTGGGGTCCCGACCTAATTATTAGAGGTATCTCTCTGGCACCTTCTAAAATAAGTCCATCGTTTTCACCATACCATTCTACATCAAGTTTAATCTTGAAATAAGAACGAGCAATACCTAGACGTTCCGCAGATTCTACGTTTTCAAGAATTGTAGCTCGGATATCCGATTCTCCAACACCTAAGCGATAGTTGACGTAATGTTTGTCAGTGTCTACAACTTTAGCGTTTCGTTCAAAGAACCGCATAAGTGTGCCATCTTTGTTTATAATGTTGCCCTTTGCATAAGCAGGGACATCATTAAGTGTCATCTCAATGGTCTCATAATCTACTAGATGAGGGAATGCTTCAAACATTGTCCTCTCTGTAGTAAGTTTGTTAAAATATCCTTTCTGGTCTACATGTTCATCGTATACCATGAACTCATTTGCGTGTACAGGCTTCATACTAATATATAAATTTTAATTTAATCTAATCCTTAATTAATTAAGTTTCCTTCTTTTGATACCATCTTGCTCTACTACCTGGCCTACTTTTTTATTTTTATCTTTAAGTAGTTTTTTAACATCTTTTTTACTGGATGCTTTCTTGCTAGATTTAGAGCCAAGCTCTTTTATTATTTTTGCAGCTCCACTATTTACGCTGGAGTCTTTAAAGCTTTCTAAGTTGAGTCCTAAAGCAACATTAATTATATGTTGCATTTTTAACTCAGGGTCTTGCTCCATTTCCCATATTTTCTTTTGGTAAGGAGTTACCCGATATTTTCTTCCATCCTTTTCAATAATTTCAGACTCTTTGAAAATTTTACTTTCAACCTCGTCCATTACTTCTTTAGGATACTTGACATTATTTATAACACCTTTTTTAAGAAGGCCTTTCATAGTGTCAATTTCTTCTTTCTTCTTTTTCTTCCTTTTGTCAATTCGTTCTTGAGCCTTTTGTTCGTTATCAGCTTTCTTTTTTTCATAACTTCTCCTAAAATGCTCTTGTGCGTCTCTTAACTCTTCTTCATCAGTCTCGTCATAAAATGCTCTGTCTGCGTATTTTTGAGCTTTTTCTTCGCTAAAACCCTTATCAGTATAGAAGTACTTTAAAACTTCTTTTCTGTCTTCAGCGTTTTCTTCTCCTGTCAAATCAACTTCTGAAAGTGTTTTGAGAGTATTCATCTCTTGAATATCTTCATTTTTCACTTCCCCATACAGTTGTCTAGCAGTTTCTAGCATCTCTGGAGTGTATCCTTCTTCTTGTAGTTCGCTAAGAACTTCTTCTCTAGCGGATTCTTTAAGCTCTTCTTTTTTAGCTTCTTTGAGGATATAGTTCAAGTCTTCATGAGATATATCTTCTTCAACTTCTAAATCTTCAGGCAAAAATCCTTCTTCTTTCCAACCTTGGGCTAATAAGAAATACTGGCTTTGCCCTTCTGAACTTGAATCATCATCCTCTTCTTCCTGTTCTTCAGAGATTTTTTTAACGTCAACAATTTCTTCTTCCTCTTCCTCTTGGGACCTAGAAATTTTTCTTCTCTTTATTCCGTCTTCTAAAGTATTTTTTTCTTTAGAGTTATCTTCTTTTCCTTCTTGCTCGCCATTAGAATCCCCAATTTCTTGAGAATCGTCAATATCTGAAAGAGCTTCGTCTTCCAAATCAAAAGGATTTACAAGAGTTCTCCTTTCAATATCATCTTTGTTGTTATCTTCCATACTGTTAATTTTGGCAGAAACAGAACTTTTTTGTTGTTCTTACTGCAATTATAAAATAATATTTTGTATTTACCAAATTTTTAAATAGTTTATATCTTGACTTATAGCATATATTAACTGCTTCGCTTATCTCTCAATTTTTTAATAGCGGCTTGGTAACTTTTATCAGCTTTATACATATCTGCTTCAGCCTTAGTTTTAGCAATACGCTCTTTAGATGCGTTATCTTTTTCAGTTTTAGTTATTAAATCAGATACTCCATCATTGTCAATATCGTACTGCTTAGCAAATTTAGTAATGTCAAGCTCTTTAATAGCCATTCTAAATTCGTTGACTACTTGTTCCCTCATCATCTCTAACGAGTTTTTGTAGTCCATCAAATCTTTCTTGCTTACTGTTTCTTGCTCAATGGCTTTAAGCTCGTTCTGTTGTGCTTGAGCTTGTCGTTCCTCAGATTTTCTTTCTACTTCATCAGCTATCTTCTGCATTTCAGAGATAGACTTAGCATTGGCCAACTTGATAAAGTCTTTCATGCTTCCATAATTGTTTTGTATGAAAGCAAGCAGATTGTTTTTCAAGAAATCTACTTTCTGGGTCTCAAAGAAATCGTTTACTACATATAAACCTATTTCCATGTTATCCCAAATTTCAGGAGACATTTCTAAATAAGCTCTATCAAAACCATCTAGTAATACAGATTTTTTAAGTTCGCTATCTTTAAAAGCTATTCTACTAATATTTAAGAACCCATTCAACACTCTTTCTACTACCTGTCTGTGTATGTCAAAATACTTGTACAGCTGCCTATCAGAAGCTTGTAAGTTCTGCACATTGTTGCCAGAAGTTAGATACGGACTAGGCTCCCCAAGTTTTGAGGGGTTATAGTACATTGAAGTTATTATCCTTTGTTCATACGCATCCAACTGTCTAAGAGCAGCAGCTATGTCAATATTGTTAGACATATCTATTGACCGAAACAATTTTTCATAGTCTCCTCCTTGCACAGCCTCTGAATCTAGATTTACTGGTAAGAATTTTAGATACCTGCCAGATTTGTAGAAATCTTGCCAACTGAACCCTTCAGGCCGCATCTTATGACTACCTACCATAACTTTACCTATATTAGTAGCTTCATACTCCTCTAATCTGGCAACCTGTGCATTGTACTTATACTGCCATACCTTACCATTGTCTATAAGACTCATGTTTTTAGAGTTGCCCATAAGGTCATTGTAAACACAACCATAAATAGACAATTTAGCTCCGAACGGGTCTTCTATAGACTTGTTTTGGTATGGAAGAGGCTCTATAAAAGCAAATATCTCTTCGCCAAGTATAACTGCATGCCAAGCTTCATCGGCTACAATATTTTCTTCTTTTACATCTCCGTTTAAAGGAGAGAATGTGTAGTACTCGTCTTCAAACTCTACTCTTTCTAAAGAAGTTTCTGGGTCTATTCTAGTAATTGCTTTCATCTTCCTTGTCCATCGGAAGGTCACATATTGCTCCAATATCCCCTCCATATCGTGTCCACGTCCAGAAGAAGTTTTACTGTAAAGATTTGCTATTTTTCTTTGCCCTTCCCTAGTTCTGGGGTCAATACCTTTTTGAAGCTCAGGATTGTCTGCTATATCATTTAACAAACGTTTTTCTATCTGCGGGTTAGGCTCTGTTCCCCTGTAAGAAGTTCCATTAGCATGAGGCCCATACAACTCTTGTAGTCTATCTATCTCAGACCTTTTAAGTACATTGCCATACCTTTTTATGACATCAGTGTAACTTAACATCTGTCTGTAAGTGGCATATTCTGCATCTTCTACAAAACGGGTATGCTCACTTCCTCCCCACTCTACATACTTTACATTGAGGGGTTCTAGATGTACTCCTTTTACATTGTCTACGTGTAGTCTATAGTATTCCTCAGCATGTTGTATGGCGTTCTCATATCCAAGGTCTAGTTTATTTTTTATGTCATACCTGCGCATTCCATAGTCTATGTACTTTTGCCAAATAAGCTCACTATGGGTATTATTGTTTTTAAGAGCGTCTATTACATGCTCTGGAGTCATTTGCTCTGTAAGTTGCTCTAGTTGTTGTAGTTGTTCCTGGTTGAGTTGGGATTCGTCCTCGACCCCCATTTGTTGTAAAGCTTGTTGTCTGGCAGGTTTGACTTCAGTTTCTCTTAAATAGTCTTTTATCAGCTTTACTTTATTTTCTTTTCTTTCGTTTAAAGCTTTTTCAGAGTAGTCTATAATTATAGGGTTTAAGGGCCGCATAGCATTTTCCGCCACTATTGATTTTGAAACCCTGTCAATAACTGGAAAGTGTCTCAACTTTGGACCATCTAAGTTCATGTACTCATCCCCTAGACTAAAGTTGAAAGTTGGTTTTATATTCTCTAGCTGTCTCCAACGACCATTGTGTAAATCTGCATTCTCTTCTATCCTATCTATTCTTTCCCGGCTTCTAAGACCCTCTGACCTTTGAGCATAATACCAAGCTAAGTCTTTAGCAATTTTTTTATTACTTTTATTTTTATTCTTCCATGTAGTGATGAAAGGTATATCTCCAAAAGGTCTGTTTGAATTACTGTCTGAAGACTCTTTAACTTGCTTTTTTACGGCAGCTTGAGTTTTCTTAGCATTATTAGTTACCTTATTATTCATATTTTAAACGTTTAAAGGGTCTCGCACATACCCCCTGTTTCTCTTAGTTACATTTGAAATCATCCCTCTTAAATCTTTTGTTCTTTGTTCTTCCTCTTCTGGGTCTTTTTTAGACCTCTCTGTAGATTTATATTGTAAGTAGAAAACAGCTACTAGGAAAAATGCAGAAACTGAGTCATAGTTACCCACATCTCTTCTATAAGCTATAAGCTCATTTACTAGTCTTAAAGAATTTAAGTTTTTAGCTACAGTTATTTTCTCTTCGGTATACTGGTCTCCTATTAAAGATTCTTCTATATCTACTGGAGTTTTAAGTAGCTGTTCCGCCAAACTTTCCAACTCTCCAATCATTCCAGGGCTTATGTATACCCCAATGTCATATTTCTTTGATTGTTTGAAGTTGCCATCTAAAGCTAAACTAGGCCTTGGTTGAAGCATATGATATCTTCTAGTTGACCTGGCGTATGTTTTTATTCCTGTTACGTTAGTCTCTGGGAGTATTTTAGCTCCGTAATGAGTGGCTAGTTTAAAAGCCATTTCATGGTTTTTGTCATAGTCCTCATACCTGCCCACCCACTCTGCTACTATGTTTAATTGATAACTGTCAGGGTTTTGTAAATCAAAAAACTTGAAAACTTGAACAGCACAAAGTGAAGGACCGTCCTCTTGATCTTTAACTTGGTCAACTGAAACTATGTACATAGGCCTAAAATAGGTGGGCTTAGGCTTATGTTCTGCAGGAGGTTCATATATAAGGACTGCTCCTTCTTTTTGCCCCTTTTTCATAGAATTTTCTTCTCCGTACTCTAATATAGGTTTGTATTCTCCCCCCAAATCAGGTTTAAACTTTGTCACAGTTTTTTGCCTGTCTAAGTATTCTATAGAACCTATTTTAGATATTCTGTCAAACCCCCCTTCTTCCAATTCCATTTTTCTGCCAAGTAGGTCTTCTATGGGAAAGTTATTAGTTCCCGACTCTACAAACATTTCAGAAGGTACAAAAGGGAAAGACCTTACATATCTTTGATAAGCTCTGTTGCCTTGTTTCTTTTTCTTTCTTCTTTCTTCAACATCGTCTTCCCAAGCTTCTTGTATGAGAGTGTTTCCTTCAGGGGTTTTATAGTCTGTCTTTCTGTAATACGAAGGTATAAACAAACCTATTGGCTCATTAGTTCCAGAAAAGATGTCTTTAAAAGATAGAGCAGTTACAGCATCTGGGTTATAGAAAGCCTTTTTAATCTCTTTAATTTTTTCCATATTACCGCCGGTACCAGCATACGCTACCCAACCAAACTTTCTTCTTCTCTCCAGAATGGCTTTGTTTTCTGCATCTACAGAATTGAACTCACTTAAAAGACCTGCCTCATCAACAATAATCTTTTCAGCACCATGTCCTACTGCCGCATTGGGGTTGTTGTGGAAAGTAACGTGTACTATCTTACTCCCAGAACCTTCCCTACTTTGCCCATCTTTAGATTTGACAGCTTTTACAAATTTTTCACCTGTTTTGTTAAGAACACCTGTTGTTGGATGAAAGAAATACCCCACTTTACTGTAATCTCCTGATTTAAAAGCACCTACATTCTTCTGCAAATTCTCATAACTGTCTCTAAATTTGTCCAAAAACTCTTCACTGTAGTCAGATTTTACAGAGCCCACAACTACCGTAGAACTAAGTCTTTTCTTGCTGACAAAATGGTCAAAACTTTTAGCTCCGTCAAAAACAAAAGAGTGTAAAGCAATACCATTAGAAAGAGAATAAGACTTACCCCCACGCCGAGTTGACATTAAGATAAGATTCTTTTTTTCGTTTAAATATAGAGGCTTTCCTAATGGTTTATCAAAAGTACTGTAAAGAACTTTTCTTGGGTCTCTATATTTTTTATACTCTCCATTGCTGTTTACCAAATGCTCTCGGTATATTTCAAGGAATTTCTTATCTAGGTGAGACAGTTTTTCTCCCCTTTCTAACTTGCCTACAGGTTTATAAGAAGTGTATTCTTCATCCCCTTCAAAACCAGAAAAACCTTCACATTCACTAAAAGCGTAGAATAGTAGCCAGTCTACATCCCTAAGAGTGGGAGATTGTAAAACTTCCTGACTATAATCATCCTCATCTTTTATGATGCACATGTTTATGTAGAAGTACAAATTGCCAGGCATAAACCTATACCCTCCTTTACCATCTTTAAAATCATGTCCCCATATTCCGTCAAGGCATTTCTTAGTCTGCTCTATCCAATACCTATTATACTTTGGGTTTTTAGGATTTATTATAGGGTGTTCCTTCACAACAAAGTCATCTATGTTATAAAGGTCAAAAGGTACAATCCTAACTGGCTTGTGCCTTGTTATATCCGAATAATGCTTCATTAACTACTAGTTCGATTGCCGAAGGTCGGAAAGTCCGCCAGTTTCTAGACCTCCTCTCATCTCAGGCTTATTTCTTTTCTTTTTACTTTGTTCAAACCTTTCTTTTATTTTGTCCAGTTTTTCCCAAATAACATCCATTTTAGTAAAAAGGTCGATAGCTCCTTTGACATTTTTATCTCCTATGTCTAAGTCATTCAAGTACATTGTAAGCTCTTCTGCTTTATTAGACCAGATTTGATAAAGTCGTTCTTGTCGTTCTAGTACGTTGTTTTCGTATGCTGCTATTAGATAAGCGTATTTTTCTTGGTCAAAATCTATTGAATCCCCTAAGTATTGCTGAACAAGCTCTTCTCTTTCATTTTCAAGCATTTCAAAAAAGGGAGATTTTGGGTCTATATACAAATAAATTGCCCAGGCTAATTTGCTTGCTACTTTCTTACTTTCTTTTTTGATTAAAGTTTGAAAAGAGGGAAGTACTTTTACTTCCGGGTTTTGTTCAAAAAAATCTTCTGTTGGGTCTCCTTGTATATACATTCTAAAACTTTTAAAAATAGGGTAGATAAAGCAGGACGCAAATATCTACCCTAGCGAAGGTGAGCTAACTAAGGGGAAACTTTAGCGTGTATGAACAACACAACGCTTTCTTTCTTAGGATTTTTAACCCAAACATCCCTTTCATTTTTGATTAGCCTAGGCTCACCGTCTTTAAAAGTCACAACTAAATTTTTAGTTATTTCCTTAAGTTTGCCTGAAGACTTTTGTTTTTCTGTAAAAGATGTTTGGTCATAATATGTGGCTTTTATACCCTCTTCCGTTATTACAACATCTGCGGTACACCCACAAGAGGGTTTCACATTTTTTATTTTTTCAGAAGTTTCTTTACCAGGCTCTTTAAAAGGAAAAAACACTTGTTGAGAACTGTTTTTTCCTATCGTGCCCAAATCTACTACAGATTCTTTAAATTCTACTTTCATTTAATTAAAATTTGCTGTTAGTTTAAAATCTATGGAAAACTTCTCTTTGTAAGCTTTCCATTCTTTTTTATTTTTAATGGGCCCCCACAACCCATTGGAATCTGTCTCGCTAGGGTTTAACATCTTTTCAAAAGTGTTACAACCACATACGACACAACTACCTTCTCTTACGCATTGAGGACACGATAGCATCCTAAACATTATCTGCTCTACTACATGCTTTTTTAAGAAAAAGTGTATAAACTTTGACTTAGCAAAGCTGTACCATTTTAAGGGGTTCACCCAATCCTTAAGGCGAGTCTTTTTAAGATTCACTTCTTATCAAATTTAAAGGTTCCTTAATAATAGCAGTTATGCTCGTGGGGTCTAGCAAGAATGTTCGATAATCTCTGCCCGTACTACGAGATTTTATTTTATCAGTTACAAAAATATAACTGTTTTGTATGTTGGCAATGTTTGAAGCATACTTAGGAACTTCAGAACCTACAGGTTTACCATTAGAGTTGCCAAATCCGCCTTTATTCCAAAGATCATATTTAGGATTTGTAAAAGTTGCAAAGTCTCTGTCTTTTAAAGAAATAATAGTTCCTACAGGGTAATCTTCTAAAGCTTTTTCAGAGCCTCCTAAAACTTTACCTACTGCAAAGTAGAATGTAGGTTTGTAATTTTCTTCCCCACTAGGCATTCCAACCAATTTCAAACGCCTGTCCATTTCTTCTTGAAATGAAAATACTTCTATTACGAGATTATTACCTCGGAATTCATAAGATTCTAATTCATCAAACCTGCTTTCGTCTTCTAAAAAATCTTTGTAAGAATCTACAATCTTAGATTCTAGTTTTTTAGCTTCTTTCAAAGACACTGTATCGGCAGGTTCTGTCTTTTTATCCCCGGGTAAATTTACTATTGGCCCTTTACCTTTCATGTTTTTCTTGCTCATGTTTAATTCTTTTTGTTGTAATTCTTTTTAAGTTTACGTACATGTTCTAAAGAGTCTGTTAGCTCTTTAATGTTTTTCAGTTTTCTTTTTACTGTTTCCTCTTTAAATATAACTGAACTATCTAAAGAACTTTTAATTGAATTTATTTTGCCTTGTACCTTGTCAAAACTGGGTTTTATGGTAAACATACCCGGCACTAAAACAGTAGGCAAGTTATTAGAAGAACATAGTTTAGCTGTTTTATCATAAAAACTGTAGAAAAAATCTCTCAACATATTTTTATCTAAATCTTTAAACTCCTCTTTGTTTGAGACTTTCTCAATAATCTCATCAAATATTTCTTCTTCACTTTTATGTAGTTGCATCCTCAGACATCCATTTAAAGTTAAGTGTGAAAGTTGCCTCTCCTTTGTTAATAGCCTTTTCTGGAAATAGTATCCCAGGAATTACTATATTACCTCTTGACACTTTAATAAATTTTTTAGAGCTTATCCTAGTTTTATACTGAGAGATAGTGCTGCGCTTAGTAAAGTTTTTATTGGGGTAGTGGTTTTTTATGCCTTCTTCCAATACATCTAAATCTCCTATGTCGTGTCCCAAGTACTTCAACATGCAACAAACTGTTAAAAACTCAATCTCCGTTGGAGTGAGTTTAAAATCTCTAGGTTGGAAAGAAGACACTGCACTTATGCACTGCCTAAAGTAGTCTTCCAACCCAAACTCTAAATTTATTTTTACGCCTTTAGACATTTTCTGCTATTTGTTTATACTACAAATATACTAAAAATATATTGAAAAACAAATTATAAACTATTTATTTAATTTTTTGTAAAATAAGTAGGTTATTTATTTGTTTGTTTCAGAAGATTTTTGTATATTTGTAATATGGAAACAAGAACAGCAAAAGTAAAGTTTACCGATAAAGGACACTTGTATTACATAGACAACAAAAAAGCTATATCAGTATCTGCCTATGTTGGTAGTTTTAAAGAAGAATTCAGAGCAGAAGAGATAGCTGGCAACATAGTTCTAAGAGAACAATTGCCAGAATTATATGTTAAGTCAAGTGAAAAACACAAAGGAAATCCTTATGAGATAATAAAAGAGCTTAAA
>Ga0102926_1001093_pt1 | contig 16102 bp, 7 predicted proteins | sample SalPonR1_A_D2_MG_FD_78173 | JGI IMG/M metagenome (GOLD analysis project Ga0102926, IMG submission 78173) | Salt pond soil microbial communities from South San Francisco under conditions of wetland restoration - Salt Pond MetaG R1_A_D2_MG | ecosystem: Environmental > Aquatic > Marine > Intertidal...
ATCGCAATGCCCATCGTGGTGCTGGCGCTGGCGCTGGCGGTCACCGGCGGGGCGGCGCTGTTTTATGACGCGCTGCCGCGCGAACTGGCCCCGCGCGAGGATCGCGGCGTCGGCTTCGTGCCGCTCACCGCGCCGCAGGGCTCCACCGTGGCGCATTCCGACATGGCCGCCCGGCAGGTCGAGGAGATCCTCGTGCCGCATGTCGAGAGCGGCGAGGTCGAGACGGTCTTTACCTTCACCGGCTGGGGCGGGCGGGCGTGGCGCTCCTTCGTGGTGTTCCGCCTCGCGCCGTGGGAAGAGCGCGATCGCCCGATCTCGGCGCTGGTGGGCGAGCTCGCCCCGCAGATGAGCCGCGTCACCATCGCCCGCGGCTTTCCGGTGACGCCCGCGGGGCTGGGGCTGCGCGGCAGCTCCACGCCGGTGCGGGTGGTCATCGGCGGCCCCGATTTCGAGAGCGTCAAGGACTGGGCCACGGCGTTCCTCGCCCGCGCCGGCGACGTCCCCGGGCTGGTCAACCCCGAGATCAATTACGAGGAGAACCTGCCGCAGCTCGACATCAGCATCGACCGCGCGCGCGCCGACGATCTGGGTATCTCGGCCGAGACCATCGCCGCCACGCTGCAGACCATGCTCGCCTCGCGCGAGGTGACGACCTTTGTCAGCCGGGGCCGCGAATACCCCGTCCTGCTGCAGGCCGAGGACGCCGACCGCCGCACCCCCACCGATATCGAGAACATCTTCCTGCGCGCGGGCGACGGCGAGACGCTGGTGCCGCTGGGCGCGCTGGTCAGCCTCGACGAGAACGCCGCCGCGCCGTCGCTGCGGCGCTTCGACCGGCTGCCCTCGATCCAGCTTTCCGGCGCGCTCGCCCCCGATGCCCAGCTCGGCACCGTGCTGGCCGAGCTCGAGCAGATCGCCGCCGAGATCCTGCCCGCCGAGGCCAAGCTCGGCTATGACGGGCAATCGCGCACCTACAAGGATACCGCGGGCGGGGCCAACCTCGTCTTCGTGCTGGCGCTGGTGATCGTCTACCTGGTGCTGGCGGCGCAGTTCGAGAGCTTCCTGCACCCGGTGGTCATCATGCTGACCGTGCCCATCGGCGTGGCGGGGGCCATATACGCGATGACGCTGGGGGGGCTGTCGCTCAACGTCTACAGCCAGATCGGGATCATATTGCTCATAGGGCTCATCGCCAAGAACGGCATCCTGATCGTCGAGTTCGCCAACCAGTTGCGCGACGAGGGGCGCGACGTGCGCGCGGCGGTGACCGAGGCGGCCGTGCTGCGCCTGCGCCCGATCATGATGACCGTGATCTCGACCGTGCTGGGCGCGCTGCCGCTGGTGCTGGCCAGCGGCGCGGGCGCCGAGAGCCGCATCGCGGTGGGCACCGTGATCATCGCCGGGCTGAGCCTCGCCAGCCTGCTGATGCTGTTCGTGACGCCGGTGCTCTACGATCTGCTGGCGCGCCTCACCCGCCCGCGCGGCGCGATCGAGGCGGCGCTCGAGCGCGAGGTGACACGGGCCACGCAACCCGCCGAGTGATTTTCCGCCGGCGCGGTCCGGGGCGGGCTGGCCAATGGCGGTGGCGGATGCGATAGAGATGTCTGTTCCCGGGGGGTTCGACATGCGGCGTGTTTCGGCGCGATGCCTTTGCCTGACTCTGCTTATCACCGCGCTGGTGCCGCTGCCCGTGCGCGCGGCAGCGGCAGAGGTGCGCCTGTCGGCCCCGCAGGCCCCCGACGCCTTCGCCGACCGGCTGCGCGACGCCTCTCTCGCCGTCAGCACCGCCGCGCAGGAGGACAGCACCGCGCAGGACATGCTCGCCGCCGCGCGCGCCGATTACGCGCGGCTCGTGGGCGTGCTCTATGCCCGGGGGTATTACGGCGGCACCGTCTCGATCCGCGTGGACGGGCGCGAAGCCGCCGAAATCCCGCCGCTCGCGGCCCCCGACGCGATCGGGCGGATCACCATCGAGGTGGCACGCGGCGCCGCGTTCCGCTTCGGCGACGCAGAGGTCGCGCCGCTGGCACCGGGCACCGGGCTGCCGGGGTCCTTTCTTTCGGGCGAGCTGGCGCGCGCCGGGCTGATCCGCGAGGCCGCGCAGACCGGCATCGAGGGCTGGCGCAACGCCGGCCACGCCAGGGCGCGCATCGCCGCCGAGGATATCGTGGCAAACCACCCGCGCGCGCGCCTCGACGCGCGCATCACGCTCGATCCCGGGCCGCGCCTGCGATTCGGCGATCTGCTTGTCATGCCGGCCGACCCGCCGAGCCGGGTGCGCCGCGCGCGCATCCGCGAGATCGCGGGGCTGCCCGCGGGCCGCGTCTTTTCGCCCGGCGCGCTGGAACAGGCCGCCAACCGCCTGCGCCGCAGCGGCGCGTTCCGCTCGGTGCGCCTGACCGAGGCCGACACGCCCGGCGCCGACGGCACCCTCGACATCGAGGCACGTGTCAGCGACGCGAGGCCCCGCCGCGCGGGCGCGGGCGCGGAACTGGCCTCGCTCGAGGGGGTGACGCTGTCGGGGTTCTGGCTGCACCGCAACCTGCTGGGCGGGGCCGAGCGGCTGCGCCTCGACGCGATGGTCGGCGGCATCGGCGGCGAATCGGGCGGCGAGGATTTCCGCCTCGGCGCGCGGCTCGACCGCCCCGCGACCTTCACGCCCGACACGAACGCCTTCCTGCGCGCCGATATCGAAGAGCGCAACGAGCCCGACTACAACGAGCGCAAGGCCGCGATCGGCGCCGGGCTCAGCCACGTGTTTTCCGACACGCTGACCGCCGAGGGCGGCATCACCTACCGCTATTCCGAGATCGACGACGATCTCGGGCGACGCGAGCTGCAGCACCTGCTGTTGCCCCTCGAGGCCACATGGGACCGCCGCGACGACCCGCTCGATCCCCGCGACGGGCTGTATCTCAACGTGGCGCTGACGCCGTTCGCGGGGCTCGATCAGGGCGGCGCGGGCGCACGGCTCCATGCCGACCTGCGCGACTACCTGGCGCTGGGCGACCGGATCACGCTGGCGGGGCGCGCACAGCTCGGCTCGGTCGCGGGTGCGGGGCGCGCCGACGTGCCCGCCGACATGCTGTTCTACTCGGGCGGGGCGGGCACGGTGCGCGGGCAGGATTACCAGTCGCTGGGCGTCGATCTGGGCCCCGGCGTCACCGTCGGCGGGCGGTCCTTCGCGGGGGTGTCCGGCGAGGTGCGGGCGATGGTCACCGATACCGTGCAGGCCGTGAGCTTCGTCGATGCCGGCTTCATCGGCAAGGAGGCGCTCGGCACCGGACGGGGCGAATGGCATGCCGGCGCCGGGCTGGGGGCGCGGTATTTCACCGCTGTCGGGCCGGTCCGGGTGGACCTTGCCACGCCGCTCGGCGATGATGCCCTGCAATCGGTCGAGCTCTACATCGGCATAGGACAGGCGTTCTGATGACGTGGCTCTTGCGCATGACGCTGGCACTCGCCCTGCTCGCCCCGCCCGTGGCGGCGCAGGACGGCGCCGACGGCGGCGGATTCCTGGAACGCACGCTGGAAGACAGCCTGTCGGGCGCCGGGCGCGAGGTGACGATCACCGGCTTCGCGGGCGCGCTGTCGTCGCAGGCCACGCTGGACGAGATGACCATCGCCGATGCCGACGGCGTCTGGCTGCGGCTCTCGGGCGTCACGCTCGACTGGACGCGCTCGGCGCTGCTGCGGGGCCGTGTCGAGGTCAACCGGCTGGCCGCCGACGAGATCGCGCTGCTGCGCCCGCCCCTGCCCGGCCCCGCGCTCGACCCCGCGATGGCCGAGGCACGGCCCTTCGCCCTGCCCGACCTGCCGGTCTCGGTGCGCATCGACGCGCTGGTTGCCGAGACCATCATCCTCGGCGCGCCGGTGCTGGGCGACGAGGTGCGCATGACGCTCGAAGGCGCGCTGCGCCTCGGCGACGGCGCGGGCGAGGCGCGGCTGGTGGCCGAACGGATCGACGGCGCGCGCGGCACGGTCGATCTCGACGCGGGCTTCGACAACGAGAGCCGGGTGCTGGCGCTCGACCTCGCGCTCGACGAGGGGCCGGGCGGCATTGCCGCCACGCTGCTGGGCCTGCCGGGCCGCCCGGCGGTGGCGCTCGGCATCGCGGGCGAGGCCCCGCTCGACGCCTACGCCGCCGACCTGCGGCTGGCGACGGACGGCACCGAACGCGTCACGGGCCGCGTGACGCTCGACGGCGACGACAGCGGGGCCACCCGGTTCGAGGCCCGGCTCGACGGCGATATCACCCCGCTCGTGGCCGCCGAATTCCGCCCCTTCTTCGGCGGCGACAGCGCGCTTGCCCTCGACGGCACGCGTCAGCCCGACGGCGCGCTCGACATCGGCCGTCTGCGCCTCTCGGCGGCGCAACTGGCGCTCGACGGGTCGCTCGCGCTCGACGCCGCGGGCTGGCCGCGCCGCTTCGACCTTTCGGGCGAGATCGGCACTGGCGCGGGCCCCGTGCGCCTGCCGGTCGCGGGCCCGCCCGTCACGCTCGACCGCGCCACGGTGTCGGCGCGCTACGACGCGGCGCAGGGCGACCGCTGGCGCGCGCGCGCGGTGGTCGCGGGGCTGGCGCGGCCGGGGCTCGCGCTCGGGCGGGCCACGCTCTCGGGGCGCGGCACCCTGCACCGCAGCGCCCCGCGCGGCGTGACCGCGCTGGCCGGTTTCGACCTCTCGGGGCTCGACCTCGCCGATCCGGCGCTGGCCCGCGCGGCGGGCCGCACGCTCTCGGGCCATGCCAGCCTCGAATGGCGCGAGGGCGCGCCGCTCCTGCTGCGCGGCCTGCGGCTCGTGTCGGGCGCGGCGGTGCTGGCGGCGGAAGGCCGGGTCTCGGCGCTGGCCGGGGGGCTGCCCGTCGCGGGCACCGCCCGGATCGAGGCCCCCGACCTCGCCCGCTTCGCCGCCCTGACCGGGCACGACCTCTCCGGCGCGGCAGAGGCGCGTCTGCGCGGCTCGGGCAGCCTGCTGGGTGGCGATTTCGACCTCGCGCTCGACGCCACGACCGACCGGCTGGGCCTCGGCATCGCGCAGATCGACCCGCTGATCGCCCCGCCCGGCACGCTGACGCTCGCGGCGCGGCGCGACACCGCCGGCACCACGCTCGACCGGCTCGAGATCGCCAACGACGCGCTCGGGGCACACGCCTCCGGGCGGCTCGACAGCCAGAGCGGCACGCTCGACCTGCGCGCCGGGATCACCGATCTGGCGCTGGCCGATGGCCGCCTGGACGGCCCCGCGCGGCTCGAAGGCGCGGTCGGCTGGCAGGCCGGCGGCGCGCTGCGGCTCGACGGGGTCGGGATCACGGCGATGGGCGCCGCGATCACCGCCAACGGCACGATCGAGCCGGAGTCCGAGGGGCTGCCCGCCTCCGGGCGGGTGACACTGCGGGCCGCCGACCTGGCGCGCTTCGCGGCGCTCGCCGGGCGGCCGTTGCGCGGGCGCATCGCCGCCACGCTCGACGGCAGCGCGGCGGGGGGCGGGCAACGGCTCGATATCGCGCTCGACGCCGAGGGGCGCGACCTCGCCACCGGCATCGCCGATCTCGACCGCCTGATCGCCGGGCGGCTCGATCTCGCGGCCGAGGCGCGGCGCACGCCGGAGCGTATCGGGATCGCCGACGTCACGCTCACCACCCCGCAACTCGACCTCACCGCGCGCGGCGACGGCGCGGGCGGGCCGGTGCGCCTCTCGGCACGGCTGGCCGACCTGGGGCTGTTCCTGCCCGAGTTTCCCGGCCCGGCCACGGCGGAGGGCACCGTCACCCTGCACGGCCCCGAGGCGCGGCGGATCGCGCTGGCGCTCGATGCCGCCGGTCCGGGCGGCACCACGGCGCGCGTCACCGGCGAGGTGCGCGACCACGGCGCGCGGCTCGATCTCGCGGCCACGGGGCGGCTGCCGCTGGCGCTCGCCAACGGCGCGATCCGGCCCAATGCGCTCTCGGGCAGCGCCGCGTTCGACCTGCGCGTCAACGGGCCACCGGGGCTTTCGGCGCTGTCGGGCACGGTCGGGACGCAGGGCGCGCAGGTGTCGGCGCCCGCCGCCGGGCTGGCCCTCGACGACCTGCGCGGAACCGCGCGGCTGGGTGCCGGGCGGGTAGAGACCGATTTCGCGGCCCGGCTGCGCGACGGCGGCGGGCTGCGCGTCTCGGGGCCGATCGCCCTGTCGCCGGGATACGATGCCGACCTGTCGATCGCGCTCGACAGCGCGGTGCTGACCGACCGGCTGGTCTATACCACCACGGCAGGCGGCAACGTGACGGTGCGCGGCCCGCTCGCGGGCGGGGCGCGCATCGGCGGCGGGATCGTGCTTGAGGAGACCGAGATCCGCATCCCCTCGGGGCTTGGCCCCGACACCGCCACGCTGCCGGGGCTGCGCCACGTGGGCGAGCCCCCCGCCTCGCGCGCCACGCGGGCGCGGGCGGGGCTGATCGGGACGGACACGGCACAGGGCACGGCCGCCCGCCCCTACCCGCTCGACCTCACGATCCGCTCGCCCGCCCGCATCTTCGTGCGCGGGCGCGGGCTCGACGCCGAACTCGGCGGGCGGCTGCGCATCGGCGGCACCACCGCCGCAGTCGCCCCCGACGGCTTTTTCGAGCTGCGCCGCGGGCGGCTCGACATTCTCGGCAAGCGGCTCGACCTGACCGAGGGGCGGGTGACCATGCAGGGCTCGCTCGACCCGTTCCTGCGCTTCGTCGCGCAGACGGTGATCGACGACACCGAGGTGCAGGTGATCCTCGAGGGGCTGGCCAGCGCGCCGGAGGTGACGTTCACCTCCTCGCCCGAACTGCCCCAGGAAGAGATCGTCGCGCGGCTCATCTTCGGGCGCGGCCTCGACAGCATCTCGCCCGTCCAGGCGGCGCAGCTCGCCTCGGCGGTGGCCACGCTCTCGGGCGGCGGCGACGGCCTGCTCGGGCGGCTTCGCGGCGGCTTCGGGCTGAGCGATCTCGACGTGAGCCAGACCGCCGAGGGCGACACCGAGGTGAGCGCCGGCGCCTATATCTCGGACAACATCTATACCGAGGTCACCGCCGACAGCGCCGGACGGCAGAAGATCAACCTCAACCTCGACGTCACCCGCAACCTGACCGCCAAGGGCAGCGCATCGAGCGACGGCGATACCGGCATCGGCATCTTCTTCGAACGGGATTACTGAGGCGTCGCCGTTTGCCACCTGCCCGTTTTGCGGGCAGAAATGACTCGCCTTCCGGCGCGGCAATCTGCAACAGTGCCCGCATGCGTCGCAACCGCGGGAGGGGCACGTGCGTTACATTCCGCTCATCATCAGCCTTGCGCTCGTCCCTCTGGGATTCGCGCTCGCGGCGTGGCTGCCCTTCTGGGGCGGGCTGCTCGCAGGGATCGCCGGGATCGTCGCGGCAATCGGGCTCCATGATTTCCTGCAGACCCGCAGCGCGGTGCTCAAGAACTATCCGGTCTCGGCGCGCCTGCGGTTTCTGTTCGAGCATTTCCGCCCCGAGATCCGGCAGTATTTCCTCGAAAGCGACCACGAGGAGACGCCGTATTCCCGCGAACAACGCGCCCTCGTCTATCGCCGCTCCAAGGGCATCGAGGGGCTGCGCCCCTTCGGCACGCTGCGCAACGTCAACGAGATCGGGCATGAATGGATCAACCACTCGATGGCCCCCACCCATCTCGACAGCCACGATTTCCGCGTGGCGATCGGCGGCCCCGACTGCACGCGCCCCTACGACGCCTCGCCGCTCAACATCTCGGGCATGTCCTACGGCGCGCTGTCGCCCAACGCCATCGAGTCGCTCAACTGGGGGGCAAGGATCGGCGGCTTCGCCCATACCACCGGCGAGGGCTCGATCTCGCGCTTTCACCGCACCCATGGCGGCGACCTGATCTGGCAGGTGGGCTCGGGCTATTTCGGCTGCCGCACCCCCGAGGGCGCGTTCGACCCCGACCGCTTCGCCGAGACGGCGGCCGACGATCAGGTCAAGATGATCGAGATCAAGCTCTCGCAGGGGGCCAAGCCCGGCCATGGCGGCATCCTGCCCGGCGCCAAGGTGACCGAGGCCATCGCCGAGGCGCGCGGCGTGCGCGTGGGCGAGGACTGCATCAGCCCGCCGGGCCACGCCGAATTCACCACGCCCGAGGAATTGTGCGCCTTCATCGCCCGGCTGCGCGAATTGTCGGGCGGCAAGCCGGTGGGCATAAAGCTCTGCGTCGGGCACCCGTGGGAATTCTTCGCCATGGCCAAGGCGTTCCACGCCACCGGCATCACCCCCGATTTCATCACCATCGACGGCTCGGAGGGCGGCACCGGTGCCGCGCCCGCAGAGTTTGCCGACCACAAGGGCGCCCCCATCCGCGAGGGGCTGATGCTGGTGCACAACACCCTGGTGGGCATGGGGCTGCGCGACCGGATACGCCTGATCGTGTCGGGCAAGCTCATCAGCGCCTTCGACATGTGCCGCATGTTCGCGCTGGGGGCCGATGGCTGCAACATCGCCCGCGGCTTCATGTTCGCGGTGGGCTGCATCCAGGCGCAGGTCTGCCATTCCGGCAAGTGCCCCACCGGTGTCACCACCCAGGACCCGGGCCGCTACCGCGCCCTGGTGGTCGAGGAAAAATACAAGCGCGTCGCCAATTTCCACCGCAACACGCTGATGGCGCTCAAGGAGGCGGTGGAATCGTCGGGGCTCCACAGCCCGCAGGAGTTCACCCCCCATCACCTGATGATCCGCGTCAGCAGCCAGGAGGTCCGCTCGGCGGCCAGCCAGTATCTCTGGCTCGCGCCGGGCGAACTGCTCTCGGGCGAGGTAAGCCACCCGGCCTTCGCCAAGTACTGGAGCCACGCCCGCCCCGACAGCTTCGCCTTTGCCTGACGCTGCGGCGCAGGCGCCGCCGCTCAGACCTTCGTCGCCGTGTCCGGCGGTGCCAGGCGCCGCCTGAGCACCGCCTCGCGCCACGAGATGAAGGTGACCGAGGCCACGATGACCGTGCCGCCCAGCACCACGAACGGGTCCACCCCCTCGCCGAACACGACAGCCCCCACGATCACCGCCCAGACAAGCTGCAGGAACGTGACCGGCTGCGTCACCGTCAGCGGCGCGGCGCGGAACGCCAGCGTCATCGTGTAATGCCCGCCGGTGGCGAGGCACGCCACGCCAAAGAGCACCGCCAGTTCCCACCAGGTGGGCGGCACCCAGACCGCCCACGCGAGCGGCGCAAGCCCCAGCGTGACGATGATCGACAGCATCGAGACCACCACCCCCGCGCTCAGCCGGCCCGAGATCATCTTGGCCGTCAGGTAGGAGCCGCCGAAGAACACGGCGGTGAACAGCATCGCGAGGTGGCCCGCGCCCACCTCGCGAAAGCCGGGGCGCAGGATGATGAGCGCGCCGCAAAGCGCCACCAGCACCGCGATCACCCGCCGCGCGGCCAGCCGCTCGCCGAGAAACAGCGCCGCGCCCAGCGTGACGTAGATGGGCGACAGGTAATTCATCGCCGTCACATCGGCGATCGGGATGCGCGCCATCGCGTAGAACCACAGCGCCACACCCGCTGTGTGAAACGCGCCGCGCATCCCGATCAGGCCCCATGTGGACCGGTCGAGGCGCAGGTCGCGCAGCGTGGCCAGCATCGGCAGCAGGAACACCAGCCCCATCGCATAGCGCAGGAACGCCGCCTGCGGGGCCGGCACGCGCGTGCCCAGCACCTTCACGAGCGCCGTGACCCCCACGAAGAGAAGCCCCGTCACCACCATCCAGAATACGCCCCATCCGGGGCGCGCGGCGGCCTCGGCCGACAGATCCGCGTTTGCGCTCATGCGCGGCATTAACTCACGCCGCGCGTTGACTGTCGAGCGCGCGAAGCGCGGTAAGCCATGCATCGGACGCAAAGCCGGTATTGCGGCAAACGCATGTCTCAGGGCAGCGGGATGAACTCCGCGTCGTCGCCCGGCGGCAGGCCGAAGCGCGCCCGGTCGCCCGCCGCCCAATCCGCCTTGGCCGCCTCGATCCGCTCGCGCGACGAGGCCACGAAATTCCACCAGATATGGCGCGGCCCGTTCAGCGTCTCGCCGCCCAGCACGATGATCCTTGCCCCCGCATCGCCCGCGCGCAGGCCGATCCGGTCGCCGGGGCGGAACACCATCATCCGCCCCGCCCCGAACACCTGCCCCGCCACCCCGACCGCGCCCGCGATCACGTAGACGCCGCGATCCTCGTGGTCGTCGGGCAGCGGCAGCGCGGCCCCCGGCGCCAGCCGCGCATCGGCATAGATCATGTCGGTGAAGGTGGTGACCGGGGCCCGCGCGCCCCAGCCGCGCCCCATGATCAGCCGCACCCGCGCGCCCGCGTCGTCGAGCACCGGCAGCGCCGCCTTGCCGTGGTGCTCGAAGCTTGCGGCGCGCTCCTCCTCTTCCTCGGGCAGCGCCACCCATGTCTGGATACCGAAAAGCCTGCTCTCGCCGCGCCGGGTGGCGTCGCTCGTGCGTTCGGAATGGGTCACACCGCGCCCCGCCACCATCCAGTTGACGGCGCCGGGATGGATCATCCGGTCGGTCCCGAGACTGTCGCGGTGCCGAAACTCCCCCTCGAACAGATAGGTGACGGTGCCCAGCCCGATATGCGGATGCGGGCGCACGTCGATCCCCTCCCCGGTCAGGAACTCCGCCGGGCCCATCTGGTCGAAGAAGATGAACGGGCCGACCATCTGCCGCTTTGGCGCGGGCAGCGCGCGGCGCACCTCGAACCCGCCGAGATCGCGCGCGCGCGGCACGATCACCGTCTCGATGGCATCCATATCGCCCGCGTCGGGGCAGTTGGGCGCCATTCCCGGGTTCCAGCTCATCGCGTGTCCTCCTTGCTGACCGCGCCAGGGGATATCACGGACGCGCCCGCATGCAGAGCCCCGCCCCCGCACAGCGGCTGTGCGGGCTCAGCCAAGCAGCAATCCGGCCGCGATCGCCCACATCACCGCGCCCACGCCCGCGTCGAGCACCCGCCAGCTCACCGGGCGGCGGAACAGCGGCGCGAGCAGCCGCGCACCGAACCCCAGCGCGACAAAGAACACGAAGCTTGCACAGACCGCGCCGATGCCGAATCCCAGCCGGTCTTCGTATTGCGCCGAGATCGAGCCCAGCAGCACCACCGTGTCGAGATAGACATGCGGGTTGAGCCACGTCAGCGCAAGGCAGGTCAGCACCGCGCGGCGCAGGCTGCCCGCGCCCGCGCCCGCCTCCAGCACCGCGCCGCCGCGCCAGGCGGCGGCAAAGGCGCGCGCGCCATAGGCCAGCAGGAACGCCGCGCCGCCATAGCGCATCACCCGCTCCAGCCCCGGCACCGCCTCGGCCAGCGCGCCGAACCCCGCAACGCCGGCGGCCACCAGCACCGCGTCGGAACAGGCACAGACCAGCACCACGGGCCACACATGCTCGCGCCGCAGGCCCTGCCGCAGCACGAAGGCGTTCTGCGCCCCGATCGCGAGGATCAGGGACAATCCCAGCGCAAACCCTGCCGTCACCGCCTGCATCCGTCCTCCCGCAGGATTCCCGCCTGCCGCCCACAAGCCATGCCGGCACCGGGGATGCAAGCCGGAGCGCGCGCCCGGCGCGCGGAACGGCCGCACGATCCCGCCCCGCGGCGGGCGGCGGCCCGGCTCACTTGTCGGTGGCCACGTGAACCCCGTCCCAGCCCTCGCCCGGCGGGTCGGCGCGCAGCGTCACGAGGCGCCGGCGATAAAGGCCCGCATACCCCGACAGGTCGAGCTCAAGCGGCCCGCCCGCCGCCTCCAGCCGGTCCAGCGCGGCCTCCGCGCCGTCCCAGTCCTGCGCCGCGTAGGCCGCGCGCATCTGCGCATTGGCGGCGTCCAGCGCCGCGAATTCCGGGCGCGCGCGCATCGCCTCGTCACCGATGAGGCCGAACACCCGCTCGGGCTCCATCTTGCCCTTCACGCGCAACAGATCGAGTTCGAGCATGGCAAAGCGGTCTCCGACCGCCCGCGCCGTCGCGGTCCCCAGGATGATCCCCAGCCCGTAGGGCTTGGATTGCCCCTCCAGCCGCGAGGCAAGGTTCACCGCGTCGCCCAGCGCCGTGTAATCGAAGCGCGTGTCGCTGCCCATGTTGCCGACCACGCAATCGCCGGTATTGAGCCCGATGCCGACATCGATGGGCAGCGCCTCGCCACCCGACTCGGCCGCCTCGCGCGCGCGGCGCGCGTTGAGCGCCGCCACGTCCGCGCGCATCGCCAGCGCCGCCCGGCACGCGGCGGCGGCGTGGTCCGGCGCGTCGAGCGGCGCGTTCCAGAACGCCATCACCGCGTCGCCCATGAACTTGTCGATGGTGCCGCCCTCGCGCAGGATCGCCCGCGACAGCACGGTGAGAAAGCTGTTCATCAGCGCCGTCAGCCCCGGCGGATCGTCGCGGAATCCCTCGGCCAGCGTGGTGAACCCGCGAACGTCCGAGAACAGCACCGTCAGTTCCCGGCGCTCGCCGCCCAGTGTCAGCGCCTCGGGGTTCTCCTGCAGCTTCGCCACCAGGTCGGGCGACACATACTGCCCGAACGCCCCGCGTATCTGCTGTTTCTGACGCTCCTCGCGCAGGTAATTGGCGCTCGACATCAGCATCAGCGTCAGCACCGTGCCCAGCACCGGCCATGTCGGGTCGATCAGGATGCGCATGTCGTGGAACAGGTAATACGACAGGCCGGCATACCCGCCCAGAAGCACCACCGCCAGCGCGATGATGAGCCGCGCGCCGATCACCGGCACCAGCACGATCACCAGCCCCGACAGCACCAGCACCGTCACCAGCTCCACCGCGACGGCATAGTTGGGGCGGTTCAGCAACGTGCCGGTGAGGATGTTCTCCAGAAGCTGCGCGTGGATCTCCACCCCCGCCATCGGCATGCCCAGCGGCGTCGGCCGGAAATCCTCCAGCCCGATCGCGGATGTGCCCACCAGCACAAGCTGACCGGCAAGCCGCCCCGGTGCCACCCGGTCGGCCAGCACGTCTCCCGCCGCGACGTAGCGCGCGGGCAGGCTCGGCGTGAGATAGGGCCAGACGCTGCCATCCGGCCCGGTCCGGATCGTCTTGCCGCCCAGCACCACGCCATCGATGCCCGCCTCGTTGCTGCGCACGGCAAAGGCGTTGCCCCCCGTCGCCACCCGCAGCAATTCCGGCGACAGGCCCAGCCGGATGGTGTCCTGCACCAGCATCACCATCGGCACGCGCCGGTAGATGCCGTCGGGATCGGGCCGCACGCTGAACACCCCGCGCCCTGCCGCCGCATCCTCGATAATGTCGAGATTGCGCACGACGTCGGGAAACCGCGGCAGGAACGGCCGCGGATCGGCGCCCAGGATCGCATGCGGCACCGTGCGCATCGCGGCCTTGTCCGTCCGGTTCGCGCGCGCGCTGCGCACGCTCGTCTGCCCCGTGATGACCCGCGTCTGCCGCATGGCGCGCGCCAGCATCGCATCGTTGTCGGGCAGCGACCGCAGCCGCGCCCGCACCTCGTCCGGCAGCGCCGGGTTGTCGCGCGCCACCTGCGCGGGCGACAGCCGGTCCGGCTCGGCGAACACGATGTCAAAGGCGATCGCCACCGCGCCCGCCCCGGCGACCTTGCTCACCATCTCGGCCACCCGGCTGCGCGGCCACGGCCACTGCCCGAATTCCTCGATGCTGGGATCGTCGATATCGAGGATGGTGACGGGCACCGGCTGCGCCTCGCGCGGCTTGACCTGCTGATAGACATCGAACGCCGCGTTGCGCAGCCCCGATACCGCGGGCGGATCGGCGACCCGCAGCAGCAGGAGCAAGGCCAGAAGGGCCAGCCCGGCAAGGCGCCCGGGTCCGACCCGGCGCAGCATGGCCCGCAGCATCACGTCTCCCTTTCCCCTGCCTCGGTGTCGCCGGTCTCCCGGCTTCCGTGCCACGCCGGGCGGGCGTGGCGTCTCGTCTCACCAGAAAACGGCACGGCCACCGCGGTCAACCTGTAAATCGCCGCCGCGGCCCGCGGGGCACGACGTGGCCCGCCCGGGCACCGACACGATACCGCCCCGCTTTCGCGCCGCGGACCAACCCCGGCCCCGCCGGTCGTGACACCGGCCACGGCCCTGCCCGAGCGCGGCCAGGGACACCTCCGCACTTGTAAGAATCCTGAATTCACCTATAAACTGTCAAGGATTATACCTCGAAAAGGTGATTTATGAGATTCTCAGGCTCAATTGACGGCTCGCAGAACGATCCGGTCACCGTGCTTCGCGGCAGCGACGGCGAGGCGATCACCATTCCCGATCCCGCGCTTCTTTTCTCCGCCGATTTTTCACGCGAAGGCCCTGATCTCGTTCTGAAAAATCCCGGTGCCCCGGATATCCGGGTGGTGGATTACTTCACCTCCGGCACCCCCGCCGACCTGACCACGCCCGACGGCGCCACGCTCCGCGGCCCGGTGGTGGAGCGCCTCGCGGGCCCCGAGGCCCCCGGCCAGTATGCCCAGGCCGGCGCCGTCGCACAGGGCAATCCCATCGGCCAGGTCGAGACGATCGAGGGGGGCGCCCGCGCACAGCGCACCGACGGCACATCGGTCGAGCTCGAAATCGGGACCAAGGTCTACCAGAACGACGTCGTGATCACCGAGCCCGGCGGCAACGTGTCCCTGACCTTTGTCGACGGCACGATCTTCACGCTTGCCTCGGGCTCGCGCATGGTGCTCGACGAGCTCATCTATTCCGCCGAGTCCGAAGAGAATTCCGCGGCGTTCAGCCTCGTCGAGGGCAGCTTCGTGTTCATTGCCGGACAAGTCGCCGCGACCGGCGACATGGATGTCACCACCCCCTCCGCGACCATGGGCATACGCGGCACCACCGTGTTCGTGGATGTCCAGACGCGCGACGGCGTCACCACCGTCGAGGTGTCGCTCAACAACGATCCCGACGGCGGTCTGGGCGAAATCGTCGTCTCCGACCTCGACCAGAACGAGATCGCCACCATCACGGCGACCGACACCAAGTGGCTCGTGCCCGTCGGCGGTCAGCCTTTCGAGATCGAGCGCACGACCGACGATCTCGCCGCAACCTCCGACATCCTCGCCGATGCCGCGCGGGCCTATGCCGCCGCGCTTGCGCGCCTCGAGGCCGGACAGAGCTTCGTCGAACTCGACAGCGGCAGCAGCCGTTCGAGGACCGACGACGCCGGCCCCCGCATCACGGGGCCGGACGGCCCGGGCGATGACACGGGCGAAGAGACCGATCCCGAAAGCGAGCAAGGGGACGGCTCGACGACGTTTCCCGATTTCAGGCTCGAACCCAACAAGCTCGACAGCAATGACGATGCCCGCCTAGCGCCCGATTCGAGGGCCACGGGAACCGAGGACAGGGTGCTCGCCGGCGCTGTCGTCACCAACGATCTCGACGGCGACGGTGAACCCGACCCCGCCACCTTCGCACCCGCGAACGGCGAGGGGTCCCTCCCGCCCGGCGTGGTTTTCGCCGCGGATGGCAGCTATACCCTCGATGCGACCGACCCGGCCTATCAGGATCTCGCCGAGGGAGAGCAGCGTGACGTCACCATCGACTTCACCGTCACGTCCGGCGACATCACCGACACCGGCTCCCTCATCATCACCGTCACCGGCACCAACGATGCGCCCACGCTCGCCCCCGGGGCGCTCGATACGGTCGAGGACGCGGCGGCGACGGTCGATCTCGCCGCCCTCGGCGCGGATATCGACAGCGACGATGACGGCACCACCCTCGGCTATGCCATCACCGGCGACCCCGCCGAGGGCACCGCCACAATCTCCGGCACCACCCTCAGCTTCGCCCCCGGCGCGGAGTTCCAGGACCTCGCCCAAGGCGAAACCCGCGACGTCACCATCTCCGTCACCGCCACCGACGCCCATGGCGACACCGCCGAGAGCGACATCACCGTCACCGTCACCGGCACCAACGACGCCCCCACCCTCGCTGCCGCCACCCGCGCCGCAGAGGAGGACGGGCCCGCCATCGACGTGAACCTCGCCACCCTCGGCGCGGATATCGACAGCGACGATGACGGCACCACCCTCGGCTATGCCATCACCGGCGACCCCGCCGAGGGCACCGCCACAATCTCCGGCACCAC
>Ga0102926_1001097_pt1 | contig 16089 bp, 19 predicted proteins | sample SalPonR1_A_D2_MG_FD_78173 | JGI IMG/M metagenome (GOLD analysis project Ga0102926, IMG submission 78173) | Salt pond soil microbial communities from South San Francisco under conditions of wetland restoration - Salt Pond MetaG R1_A_D2_MG | ecosystem: Environmental > Aquatic > Marine > Intertidal...
AGATGGGCCGCGCATGCCGCACTGCGTGCCGGCGGACGGCTGGCACCGGACCGGATGATCCGGCAATTCGACTGGATCTACGGCTACAACGCGATTGACGCCGCCGGGCAGGCGGTCAACCGGGGGTGATAACCGGGGCCCCCGCGCCCCTGCGGGTCCGGGGCACGGGGTGGGCGCCGAAAGATACGTCATACGCTCGCTTGAGCGCATCGCCGACGAGGGGCTGCACGGCATCCGAGAGCCGGTGCCGGGGCGCTACCTGCGCGGCGTCGAGATGCTGGGCGACGATTTCGCGGCAGGGATGGCGCGGCCGGTCGGGATATACCGCAGGAACCACGGTGCCTGGCCCGACCTGATCGACCCGCGAACCTTCGCCAACAACCAGCTCTTGTTCAAGTTTTTCGGCCTGATCCCGCGCGTCTCCCCGTCGGACAAGCTGTGCGCGCAGCTCGACCTGATGGTCGAGGCCGCCGAGGCGATCGGGCAGCACTTCGACGACATCCGGGTGGACATGTTCCTGCGCGGCGGCGAGGTCTGAGCGGGCGAGATCGCGCTCGCGCCCAATGGCTGCACCAAGCGCATCCGCGATGCGGCACTCGACTGGATGCTGGGCGGCGGACGGCACGCGCCGTGGCTTGGCCGCGTGCGCAGCGGCTTTGCCGACGGGCATTACGCGCACGACTGGCCCTTCGCCGGATAGCCCGGGCCGCCGTCAGAGGCGCGACTGTGGCATATTCACTATACCTCCGGGTGATTTGTGCGCGGCGCTTGAGGACCGCCGGGAAACGCCTTTAGGTTGATTCCGAGGCAGTTCAAAAAACCTGAGAAGAGGGCAACGAGCAGATGAACAGACAGATCGACACCGCGTTCATGGCGGCCATTGCGGCTGCCGCATTCCTTCCCGCAGCGGGCCAGGCACAGCAGGCCGGCGGGGCCGTGACGCTTGGCTACGGGCATACCGACCTTTCCGATGGCGGCGGAGACCTGAGCAGCTTCACGCTCGACGCCGCCGGGAACATCGCCTTCAACAAGAACGTGAATCTCGGGCTTTACGGGTCTTTCGTGAATGCCGATCCCGATGGCGCGGACGATATCACGGTCGGCGATGTCGGTGCCAAGCTGGTCTACCAGTTCTCCAGCGGTGTCATTGTCGGCGGCTATCTCGACCATGCCACGCTCGATCTCGACGACATCGGTGATCTCGACGCCACGTCCTTCGGCGGGGTCACCGGCTACGTTGCGGGGGATTTCGGGGCCGAGGTGTTCGTCGGCGCGACCGAAACCTCGCCCGACCTGCCCTCGGGTGTCGATTGGGTCGATTTCGGTGCCAACGTGCGGTACAAGGTATCTCCGACGGCCCGAATTGGCGGGCATTTGATGCGGAGCGATATTTCCGGTTCCGGCGAGGATGTCGAGATCGATACCGTGGGAATCGGCGGTGACGTCGCATTCGGCGCCGGATGGGCGGCATTCGGCGGGCTCAACCATTCGAGCGTCGATCTTGACGATACCGACCTCACCACCTTTGGTATCGGCGTGAGCTACGATCTGCGCCACATGACCGCCATTCCCGGTGCCGTTTCGGTGGAACTCGCACGCTCGCATCTCGATACCTCGGTCGGAGACGCGGATGCCGACACCATCCGCCTCGGGCTTACCTTTCCGCTTGGCGGCCAGGAAAACAGCACGCCGCTCAACAGCGTCGACCGTGCCGTGATCGCCCCGCGCCACAACTCGCTGACGACGCTCCTGAACGCGGCGTTCTGAGGCCCACCGATGCCGGCACCCCGGGCCCGGGCCGCGTTGCCCCGGCCCGATGGCGGCCGGGCCGGCGCTCAGAGGTCGAGATCGACCCAGACCGGAACATGATCGGAGGGTTTCTCGCGCCCGCGCACGGCGCGGTCGATGCCGCAGTCGGTCAGCCGGTCGGCGGCCTGCGGGCTGAGCAGCATGTGGTCGATGCGGATGCCGTTGTTACGCTGCCACGCGCCACCCTGGTAATCCCAGAACGTGTAATGGCCCGGCCCCTGCACGCGCGCGCGGAACGCCTCGGTCAGCCCCAGATGCAGCAGCCGGCGAAACGCCGCGCGGCTCTCGGGCAGGGCGAGCGCGTCGTCGCGCCACGCATCGGGGCGGGCGGCGTCCTCGTCCTGCGGGATGACGTTGTAATCGCCGCCCATGAGCACCGGCTCCTCGGTCGCCAGAAGCGCCGCCGCGCGGGCGCGCATCCGCTCCATCCACGCAAGCTTGTAGTCGTATTTCGGCCCCGGCGCGGGGTTGCCGTTGGGCAGGTAGAGCCCGCAGACCCGCAGCGCGCCCGAGTCTCCGGTCACCGTGGCCTCGATCCAGCGCGCCTGTTCGTCGCCGTCGTCACCGGGCAGGCCGCGCGTGACATCCTCGAGCGGGCGTTTCGACAGGATGGCGACCCCGTTGAACCCCTTCTGCCCGTGGGTCGCGACGTTGTAGCCGCGATCCTCGAACATCTCGCGCGGGAAATTCTCGTCAACCGACTTGATCTCCTGCAACAGCACGACATCGGGCGATGCCTCGTCGAGCCAGTCGCACAGCGCCGCGTGACGGGCCTTGATGCCGTTGATGTTGAAACACGCGATGCGCATGGGCCATCCCTCCGACGGTGTCCGGCCCCTCGTATCGCGCGTGCCCGGCCGCTGTGCAAGGCTCAGATCGAGAAGGACGTGCCGCAGCCGCAGGACGAGGACGCGTTGGGGTTGTCGATGGTGAAGCGCGCGCCGATCAGTTCCTCGGTGAAATCGATGGTGGCCCCGGCCAGAAACGGCAGCGACACGCTGTCCACCACGACCTTCTGACCCTCGGCTTCGAGGATCAGGTCATCCTCGGACGGCTCGTCGAGACGGATGTCGTATTGAAACCCCGAACAGCCGCCGCCTTCGACGGCCACGCGCAGCGCCTTGCCTTCGGTGCCCGCGCCGATCTCGGCGAGCCGGGCATAGGCGCGGGGGGTGACCTTGGGGGGAAGTTGCATGGATGTCCTCTGTGGTTTCGCGTGGGCCTTCATTCTGCAATATATGCCCCGAGCGCCGCGCCACAAGGACCGATCCATGACCGCCGCCTACGCGACCGACCCCGCCCGCACCCGCGGCCGCCGCGTGGCGGAGGAAGAGAGCGCCTTTCGCTCGCCCTTTCAGCGCGACCGCGACCGGATCATCCATTCCAGCGCCTTCCGGCGGCTCAAGCACAAGACGCAGGTCTTCGTCGCGCACGAGGGCGATTACTACCGCACGCGGCTCACCCATTCGATCGAGGTGGCGCAGGTGGCGCGCACCATCGCGGGCGCGCTCGGGCTCGACACCGACCTGACCGAGGCGGTGGCGCTCGCCCACGATCTCGGCCACACGCCCTTCGGCCACGCGGGCGAGGACGCGCTTGCGGCGCTGATGGCACCCTGTGGCGGCTTCGATCACAACGCGCAGGCGCTCCGGATCGTGACCGTGCTCGAGCGCCACTACGCCGCCTTCGACGGGCTCAACCTGACATGGGAAACGCTCGAGGGGCTGGCCAAGCACAACGGCCCGGTCACGGGCGATCTGCCGCTGGCGCTGGCGGAATGCGACGCGGTGCACGGGCTGGAGCTTGCCACCCATGCCGGTGGCGAGGCGCAGGTCGCGGCCATCGCCGACGACATCGCCTACAACAATCACGACCTGCATGACGGGTTGCGCGCGGGGCTCTTCACCGATGACGAGATCGCGGATTTGCCCATCGTCGGCCCCTGCTACGCCGAGGTGGACCGCCTCCATCCCGGGCTCGATCCCAAGCGCCGCCGACACGAGGCACTGCGCCGGGTGTTCGGAGAGATGGTGGGCGACGTGATCGCCGAGAGCGGCCGATTGCTGACCGCCCATGCGCCCGGTTCGGTCGAGGACCTGCGCGCGCTCGGCACCCCGGTGATCCGCTTTTCGCCCGCGATGTGGCAGGACCTGCAGGCGATCCGGGCGTTCCTGTTCGCCCGCATGTATCGCGCCCCCGCCGTGAACGAGATGCGGCGCATGGTGGCGCGGGTCATCGGCGATCTGTTCCCCGTCTATCTCGACGCGCCCGGGCACCTGCCCGACGAATGGCGCGCCGACGTGGCGCGCGCGCCCGACCGCGCGGCGCTGGCGCGGCTGGTGGGCGATTACATCGCCGGGATGACCGACCGCTTCGCACTCCAGAGCCACGCGCGCCTCGTGGGCGGCTCGGAAGGTAGCGGTCTCGGGCTGGCGCGACCGGATCAGTAGGCAGGGTCGATCCGGTGCCAGATCACGTCCCTGACCCCTTTGTTGCCGGTATTGCACGAATAGCAGGAAGAGGCGCTTTCATCGCCGGCGCGCAGTCGTGATTTGCAACCTTTGCTTTCGCTACCGTCATTGAACACCAAAGTCCAGCACACGTGCAGGTCGCGCCCTGTCTTGTTGCTGAGCACGTAGACGCCGCTGCTGCCGCTCTTGCGGTTGCAGGTATAGATGGAAACATCGGGATGGGCATTGGTGTAGAAGCGTGTGTAGCAATCGTACTTTTGTTCGAGTCCGGCGAGATGAATCATGCTTTGCACCGGCGGGATACCCGGTATTGACGGCGATTTGGCCTGCAAGGGCGAAATCGTTACGGCACTGGCCGCGATGATCAGGAGGGCCGTCGCTGCGGAACGTGGCAAAATCGGATTTTGCATAACAAATCCTTTGATGATTGAACGATCACGATAGGAGCTACGATGGCATCGTGTCAAACCGTGATGGAACTCTCTGATGTGGAGCGATTGCAATCAGCCCTGCACGGGTAAGAGCGGAACCGGTCGCCGGGTCCGCGCGGCGCTGGCGGGGCAGGTGGGCGATTACATCTCCGGGATGACCGACCGCTTCGCACTCCAGAGCCACGCGCGGCTGACCGGCGGCGCGGCGGCGGCGGCCGACGGCCTGCCGGGTGCGCTGTGACACGGGCGGCAGCCGGGCGCGGCGCGCCGCCCCGACAGGCCGCGCTCGGCGATTGACGCCCGTCCCGAGGGTGGTAAACCGGCGCGCATGCCAAAACGGAAAGGCGGGTCATGAACCTCTTCGACGACATTCGCGGTCTCGTTCTCGATACTCTGGGGCGGATGCAGGACGACGGCACCCTGCCGGCCGCGCTGGACCCGGGCAACGTCACGGTCGAGCCGCCGCGCGATCCCGCGCATGGCGACATGGCCACCAATGCCGCGATGGTGCTGGCAAGACCGGCGGGGATGAAGCCGCGCGACATCGCCACCGCGCTGGCCGGGCGCCTTGCCTCGGATGCCCGCATCGACAGCGCCGAGGTGGCCGGCCCCGGCTTTCTCAACCTGCGGCTGGCCCCCGCGGTCTGGCACGACGTGCTGCGCGCGGCGTTGCGGCAGGGCACGGAATTCGGGCGCTCCGGCACGGGGCAGGGCGCGCGCGTCAATGTCGAGTATGTCTCGGCCAACCCGACCGGACCGTTGCACGTGGGCCACACGCGCGGTGCGGTGTTCGGCGACGCGCTGGCGCGCCTGCTGGATTTCGCGGGCTACGACGTCACGCGGGAATACTACATCAACGACGGCGGTGCGCAGGTCGATGTGCTGGCGCGGTCGGTCTACCTGCGCTATCTCGAGGCGCACGGGCAGGAGGTGGCCTTTGCCGACGGCACCTATCCGGGCGACTACCTCAAACCGGTCGGCGAGGCCCTGATGCAAGAGGTCGGCGCGGCGTATGTCGATCAGCCCGAGGCGGTCTGGCTGGCCGAGGTGCGCGATTTTGCCACCGACGCGATGATGGCGCTCATCCGCGAGGACCTCGCCGCGCTCGGCGTCGAGATGGATCACTTCTTCTCGGAAAAGTCGCTTTACGGCACGGGCCGCATCGAGGCGGCGATCGAGGATCTGCGCGGCAAGGGCCTGATCTACCGCGGCGTGCTCGAGCCGCCCAAGGGCAAGATGCCCGAGGACTGGGAGCCGCGCGAGCAGACGCTCTTCAAATCCACCGAGCACGGCGACGACGTCGATCGCCCGATCATGAAATCCGATGGCGGCTGGACCTATTTCGCCCCCGATATCGCCTATCATTACGACAAGATTTCAAGGGGTTACGACCTGCTGATCGACGTGTTCGGCGCCGATCACGGCGGCTATGTCAAGCGCATGAAGGCGGCCGTCTCGGCGCTGTCGGACGGGCGCGTGCCGATCGAGATCAAGCTGTGCCAGCTGGTGAAGCTCTACAAGAACGGCGCGCCCTTCAAGATGTCCAAGCGCGCGGGCACCTTCGTCACGCTGCGCGACGTGGTCGACGAGGTGGGCCCGGACGTCACGCGCTTCGTGATGCTCACGCGCAAGAACGACGCGCCGCTCGATTTCGATTTCGACAAGGTGCTCGAGCAGTCGCGGGACAACCCGGTGTTCTACGTCCAGTACGCCAACGCGCGCGTCAACTCGGTGCTGCGCAAGGCCGCGGGCGCGGGCATCGATGCCGACGACGCGGCGCTGGCCGGGGCCGATCTGTCGGTGCTGACCCACCAGGCGGAACTGGCCCTCGCCCGCAAGATCGCCGAGTGGCCGCGACAGGTCGAGATTGCCGCACGCGTGGGCGAGCCGCACCGCGTGGCGTTCTACCTCTACGATCTTGCCTCGGACCTGCACGGTTTGTGGAACCGGGGCCACGACGAGCCGTCGCTGCGCTTCCTGCAGGAGGGCGATCCGGCCACATCCGCCGCGAAAATCGCGCTCGTGCGCGCGGCAACTGTTGTGATTTGCGCCGGCCTTGGTATCCTTGGTGTCACGCCGGTGGACGAGATGCGCTGAACGCCGCCGCCACCGGTGCGAGCAGGCAACCAGGGCCCGGCGGCCATGTATCGCCGGGACGAGAGGCAGAGCATGGCGGAGATGCAGGCATCCCGGGCGCAGCCCGGCGAGGGTGGTCGCGTGGCGGCCATCGCGAAGATCACGAACATCGCGGGCGCGCTCGTGTCGCTGGGCCTTCTGGTCGGGATCGCGCAATGGGGCTATGATGTCATGATGCGCGACGTGTCGGGCGTGCCGGTCGTGCGCGCGCTCGAGGGGCCGATGCGCGAACCCCCGGACGCGCCGGGCGGACGCGAGGCGGCGCATCAGGGCCTGTCGGTCAACCGCGTGGCAGCGCAGGCCGCAACCGCCGCGCCGCCCGACCGGGTGATCCTCGCGCCGCCGCCGCTCGACCTGACGCTCGACGACGTCGCGCGCCCGGCCCGGGCCGGGGCGCGGGCCACCGCCGATCCGGTGCCCGGCAATGTTCACCTCGCGGTGGCGCGGCAACCAGGGCAGACAGAGCCGGCGGACGGCGGCACGCCCGACGCGGCACCGCAGGCGCGCACCGAAACGGTCGAGGGCGGGCTGGGGCGGTCGCTGCGCCCGCGTCTGCGCCCGGATCTGCCCGATCCGGTGACCTATGCGCTCGCCGCAGCGAGGCGTGCGCCGCCCGTCGAGGTCGATCCCGAAAGCCTGCCGCAGGGGGCGCGCCTCGCACAGCTCGGGGCCTTCGACTCCGCCGAGGTGGCGCGCGCCGAATGGCAACGGCTGAGCGGCCGGCTCGGCGATCTTCTCGACGGCAAGCGCCGCGTCGTGCAGCGCGCCGAGAGCGGCGGGCGCACCTTCTACCGGTTGCGCGCCGTCGGCTTCGACGATCTCGCCGATGCGCGCCGCTTCTGCTCGGCCCTGCAGGCCGAGCGGGTCGAGTGCATCCCCGTGGTGACCCGGTGACGCGGTTCGGCGCGGTCATCACCGGCGTTGAAGGACACAGGCCAAGCCCCGGGGAAAAGGCATTTTTCCGCGAGGCGCGGCCGTTCGGCTTCATCCTGTTCGCCCGCAATATCGACAGCCCCGGTCAGGTGCGCGCGCTGTGCGACGAACTGCGCGAGGCGGCGGGGCACGACGCGATCATCACCATCGACCAGGAAGGCGGGCGGGTGCAGCGGCTGCGCCCGCCGCTCTGGCGCGACTGGCCGGCACCGCGCGATCACGTCGCGGCGGCGGGCGCGCACGCGGCCGAGGCGCTGCACCTGCGCTACCGGATCATAGCGGCGGAACTGGCCGGGCTGGGCATCGACAGCAATTGCGCGCCGCTGGTGGACGTGGCCGGGCGCGACACCCACCCGTTCCTGCGCGACCGCTGCTATGGCGAGACGGCGGGGCGCGTGGCGCTGTTTGGCCGGGCGGTGGCCGACGGGCTGATGGAAGGCGGCGTTCTGCCGGTCGTCAAGCATATCCCCGGCCACGGGCGCGCGGGCGCGGACAGCCACCACGAACTGCCCCGCGTGCGCGCCCCGGCGACACACCTGGCCGAGGTCGATTTCGCCCCGTTCGAGGCGCTGGCCGATCTGCCGATGGCGATGACGGCGCATGTCGTCTACGAGGCGCTCGACACCCGGCCGGCCACGTTGTCGCCTGTCATCATCGGGACGATCCGGCGCGAAATCGGCTTTGACGGGCTCTTGATGACCGACGATATCGGCATGGACGCCCTTTCGGGCAGCCTGGCGGAGCGGGCCCGGGGCGCGCTGGCGGCGGGCTGCGACGTGGTGCTGCACTGCAACGGCACGCTGGCCGAACGGCAGGCCGTCGCGGCGGCGGCCGGCGAGATGCGCCCCGGCGCTCGGGACCGCGCAGACCGGGCGCTGGCCGCGCGACAGACACCCGGTCCGGTTGACATTTCCGCCCTCGCGGCGCAGCTTGATGCGCTGACGGGCGGGCAGCGGGATGGCTGAAGACACCTTCGATGACAGCGCGGAACCGATGCCCGTGGCCGAGCGGCGCGCGGCCGAGGCGCTCATCGTCGATGTCGACGGGTTCGAGGGCCCGCTCGACCTTCTGCTGACCCTCTCGCGCACGCAAAAGGTTGACCTCAGGCGCATTTCGGTCCTGCAACTGGCGCAGCAATACCTCGCCTTCGTCGAGCGGGCGCGGGCGCTCAGGATCGAACTGGCCGCGGATTACCTCGTCATGGCGGCGTGGCTGGCCTTCCTCAAGTCGCGGCTGCTCTTGCCGCCGGACCCCGCCGAGGAGGGGCCCACGGGCGAGGACATGGCGGCGCACCTGGCGTTTCAGCTGGAACGGCTGCAGGCGATGCGGGATTGCGCCGCAAGGCTGATGGCGCGGGACCGGCTGGGGCGCGATTTCTTTGCGCGGGGGCTGCCCGAGGACGTGACGCGGCGGCGCGAACTGCGCTACACGGCGACGCTGCTCGATCTGATGCAGGCTTACGCGCGGCTTCGCACGCGCGACGAGTTTCGCCCCTACGTCATGGACAGGGAAAAGCTTTTCACCATGGAACAAGCACTCGAGCGGTTGCGCGGCGTGATCGGCGACTGGGCGACCTGGACCGATATCGCGGGTTTCCTGCCCGAGGGCTTCACCACCGATCCGCAGGCGCGGCGCTCGGCCACGGCCTCGACCTTCGCCGCGGCGCTGGAACTGGTGAAAGAGGGCCGGGCGGAACTGCGGCAGGGCGAGACATTCGCGCCGGTCGAGATTCGGCGGAAGGAATAGGATCATGCCGCAAGACGCGGAACAAGACGCGGAACAAGACGGGGAGAGCCTGTTCGAGGCCCCGCCGATGGCCGAACAGGAACGCATGATCGAGGCGATGCTCTTTGCCGCCGCCGCGCCGCTCGACACGCGCGAGATGGCGGCGCGGATGCCGCATGGCTGCGACCCGGCCGAGGCGCTGGTGCATTTGCGAAAAAGGTATGAAGGGCGGGGGGTCACGCTGGCAAAGGTGGGCGATGGCTGGGCCATGCGCACCGCGCCCGACCTCGGCTTTCTGATGCGGCGCGAGGTGGTCGAGACGCGCCGCCTGAGCCGCGCGGCGATCGAGACGCTGGCGATCATCGCCTATCATCAGCCGGTCACCCGCGCCGAGATCGAGGAGGTCAGGGGCGTGTCCGTGAGCCGCGGCACCGTCGATCAACTCCTCGAAATGGAATGGATTCGTTTCGGGCGGCGCAAGATGACACCGGGCCGCCCGGTGACCTTCGTGGTGACCGAGACCTTTCTCGACCATTTCGGACTCGAGAGCGCGCGCGATCTTCCGGGGCTTGCCGAGTTGCGCGCCGCGGGGCTGCTCGACAACCGCCCGCCGCCCGGGACGCTGCCCCGCATGGGCGAAGAGGAGGACGACGACGACGCCGAAGCGGCGGCACCGGGCCAGAACGAGCTGTTCGAGGACTGACCGGCCCCGGCGCAAGGCGCGGGTGCGCCGCACGGGTCGCGGCGGCACGGCAATGCCGGCACGGTAACATTTCGGGAAAATCCGGCGGAATGCCCTGAAATCCGCATGTTTCGGTGCTAGGTTATGCGCACAGGCAACGACAGGAGGGCGCGATGAACGTCAACCAGGTGATCAACATGGTGGTCCGCATGGTGATGCGGCAGATCATGCGTCGCGGCGTCAATGCCGGGATCGACAAGGTCACGCGCGGGCGCGGCGACAACGGACCCGACGGAAAGAAGACGGCGCAGAACGCCCGCAAGACGATGAAGCTGGGCAAGCGGATGGGCCGCTTCTGAGCCCGCGTCAGTCGCGGAAGTGCTTGGCGAGTTTCAGCCCCTGTCCCTGGTAGTTCGACGCGATTCCGGCGCCGTACAGGCGCTCGGGCACCGTGTCCATCCGCTCGTAAACCAGCCGCCCGACGATCTGGCCGTGCTCCAGCACGAAGGGCGCTTCGTGGCAGCGCACCTCGAGCACGCCGCGCGCCCCCGCCCCCCCCGCCGCCGCATGGCCGAAGCCGGGATCGAAGAACCCCGCGTAATGCACCCGGAATTCGCCCGCCATCGCCACGAAGGGCGCCATCTCGGCGGCGAAACGGGGCGGGATGTGGACGGCCTCGCGGCTGACGAGGATATAGAACGCGCCGGGATCGAGGACGATATGCCCGTCGCGCGCGTGGACCTCCTCCCAGAAATCCGCCGCCGGGTAGTGGCCGACGCGATCGAGGTCAATCAGCCCGGTATGCGGCTTGGCGCGGTAGCCGGTGAGCGTGCCCGCCTCGGGGCGCAGATCGACCGAGAAGGCAAGCCCGCCATCGATCACCGCGGGGCCGTCCACCAGCGGCGTCTCGGCGTGCAGGTCGTGCATCTGCGCGTCCGAGAGCCGCGCATCGCCCGCCCGGAACCGGATCTGGTTGAGCCGCATGCCGGGGCGCACCAGCACCGAAAAGGAACGCGGGCAGATTTCGGCATAGAGCGGGCCGGCATGGCCCGGCGGCACGCGGTCGAACTCGGTCCCGCCATCGGTGATCGTGCGGGTCAGCAGGTCGAGCCGCCCGGTCGAGGATTTCGCGTTGGCCACCGCCTGCACCTCCGCGGGCAGCGCAAGGTGCTCCAACAGCGGGACGAGGTAGACACAGCCCTTTTCCAGCACCGCGCCGGGCCCGAGATCGATGCGGTGCATGCCGAATTCGTCCAGCCGGTCGGCGACGGTCCGGCCATGCCCCGGCAGGAACGAGGCGCGCACCCGGTAGGCGACCGGCCCGAGACGCAGGTCGAGGCTGGCGGGCTGAACCTGGTCGGGCAGGATGGCGGGATCGGCGGCGATGGTTCCGGCATCGATCATGGCCGCGATTTGCTGGCAGGACAGGACGCCGGTCATCGCTGAGCCCCACGTGCATCGAACCGACGCGGCACGCGATCGGGATCGTCGGTCGATTTGGTCGGGCTAGCAGGACTCGAACCTGCGACCTTCCGTCCCCCAGACGGACGCGCTACCAGGCTGCGCCATAGCCCGACGATGGCCTGTTCATACGCGTTTTGCGCGCGGGGGCAAGGGGGGCGTTGCGAAATATTGCCCCGGCTCATGCCTTTGACGCGCCCGCCTCGCGCAACCGCGCGGCCAGCGCCGCGAGCGCGGGGCCAAGCCCTTCGGGCAGCGGGCGGGGCAGGGCGGCAAGCCGCGTGAGCGGGCCGGGCGCGGCCGCCATGTCGTCGGGCGGGTCGCCGGGAATGTCGGGCAGACCGGGCAGCGGCGGCGGCGCGGCGGCCTGCGGCGCGTCCGCCGGTGACGCCCCGGGTGCCGGCACCGGCGATGGGGCCGGAGCCCGGCCGCTCTCGGGCACGGTCCCGGCCTCCGCGTCGGTCTCTGCCCCGGCCTGCATGCCGGCCTCCGCGTCGGTCTCTGTCTCCGCCTGCGTGCCGGCCCCTGTCCGGGCCTCTGTGTCCGGCGCGGGCGCGGCCTGCGTATCGTCGGCGGCGGGCGTCCCTGCCGTGTCCGCGCCCGCCTGTTCAGCCGCGTCGGGGCGGGCAAAGCTGAGGACCTGCGCCACCGGTGGCGGCACGGGCGCGGCGTCTTTCTCGCCGAAGGCCGGCGACAGGGCGGCGACGTGGCTCACGCCCTCGTCGCGCAGCACCTTCTGCACGCCCTTGATGGTGAACCCCTCGTCGTGCAGCAGCACCTTGATCCCGCCCAGCAGCCGCATGTCGGCGGGGCGGTAATAGCGCCGCCCGCCCGCGCGTTTCACCGGCTTCACCTGGGTGAACTTGCTCTCCCAGAAGCGCAGCACATGCGCGGGCACCTCGAGCCAGTCGGCCACCTCGCTGATGGTGCGGAAGGCGTCGGCGGATTTGCCCATCTGCGGCGGAACCTTCAGCGCTTGTTGCCGATCGCCACGCGGTCCTTCATCAGGTGCGAGGGCCGGAAGGTGAGCACGCGGCGGGGCTGGATGGGCACCTCCTCGCCGGTCTTGGGGTTGCGGCCGACGCGGGCCGACTTGTCGCGCACCGAGAAGGTGCCGAAGGACGAAATCTTGACCGTCTCGCCGTCCGCCAGCGCGTCGGAAACGTAGGTGAGAACGCTTTCCACCATCTGCGATGCATCGTTGCGCGACAGCCCCACCTCGCGGAACACCGCTTCGCTGAGGTCCATCCTCGTCAATGTCTTGTTGGCCATACCATCCCCGCAATTTTTCACGACAGTGTGCGGTGAAGCCCGTGCCGTGTCAATCGCGATGGCCGCGCGCGGCGCGCCCGCGGGCGGAATTTTGCAGGTGCAGGCACGGTTTACCAGCGCAGCACCACCGCGCCCCAGGCCAGCCCCCCGCCGATGGCCTCCGACAGCAGCAGATCGCCCTCGCGGATGCGGCCCTCGGCCACCCCCACCGACAGCGCCAGCGGGATCGAGGCGGCTGAGGTGTTGCCGTGGTCCTGCACGGTGACGATGACGCGCTCCATCGGCAGGCCCAGCTTTTTGGCGGTGCCCTGGATGATGCGGATATTGGCCTGGTGGGGCACGATCCAGTCCACGTCCGGCCCCGAGAGCCCGGCCTTGGCCAGCGCCGCCTCGGCGGTGGTGGCAAGCTTCTCCACCGCCTGGCGGAACAGGGCATTGCCCTGCATCCGCAGCTTGCCCGCCTCGCCGGTGGTCGAGACGCCGCCATCGACATAGAGCATGTCGCGGTAGCGCCCGTCGGAGTTGAGATCGACCGACAGGATGCCGCGATCGGCGTTGGTGCCGGTGCCCTCGGCGGCCCCCAGCACCAGCGCGCCCGCGCCGTCGCCGAAAAGCACGCAGGTGGAGCGGTCGGACCAGTCCATGATGCGCGAGAAGGTCTCGGCCCCGATCAGCAGCAGCCGGTCGGCCTGGCCCGAGACGATCATCGCGTTGGCGGTGGCAAGCGCGTAGACGAAGCCCGCGCAGACCGCCTGCACGTCGAAGGCAAAGCCGCGGGTCATGCCCAGGTCCTTCTGGACCATGGTGGCGACCGACGGAAAGGTGAGGTCGGGGGTGGAGGTGGCGACGATCACGCCGTCGATGTCATCCGGCGTCAGGCCGGCAGTCCCGAGCGCGGCGCGCGCGGCGTGCAGCGCAAGGTTCGAGGTGGTCTCTCCCTCGGCGGCAAAGCGGCGGCGTTCGATCCCCGAGCGCGCGCGGATCCACTCGTCCGACGTGTCGAGCATGGCCTCGAACTCGGCGTTCGGCACGACGCGCGCGGGCAGGTAGTGCCCGGTGCCGAGGGCGATGGCGCGACGGGTCATGGCGCGGGATCTCCGTGGTTGTCGCCGCCGGTGTCGTGGCGGTCGCTGCTCTCGTCGGTGCCGACGGGCGCGGCCGAGGCAACGCGGGCGGCCAGCTTGGCGGCGAACCCGGTCTGCGCCAGTTCGAACGCAAGCTTGATCGCCGAGGACACGCCGGTGGCGTCCGCGGCCCCGTGCGACTTGACCACCGTGCCGTTGAGCCCGAGGAACACGCCGCCATTGGCGCGGCGCGGATCGACGCGTTTCTGCATCCGCCGCAGCGATGTATAGGCCAGCAGCGCCGCAAGCCGCGACAGCGGCGTATAGGCAAAGGCGTCGCGCAGCAGGTCGGTGATGAGCTTGGCGATCCCCTCGCCGGTCTTGAGCGCCACGTTGCCGGTAAAGCCGTCGGTGACGATCACGTCACAGACCGTGCCGGGCAGGTCGCGCCCCTCGACAAAACCAACGAACTCGAAATCCGCGGTCTCGGCATTGGCCGCGATGAGGTCGTAGGCCTCGCGCAGTTCGGCGCGGCCCTTGTGCTCTTCGGTGCCCACGTTCAGCAGGCCGATGCGCGGGCATTTGAGGCCGAACCCGTTGCGCGCGTAAGAGGCACCCATCAGCGCGTATTGCATCAGGTCCTTGGCGTCGGCGCGGATGTCGGCGCCGCCGTCGAGCATGATGTTGTGCTCCTGCGGGTTCTGCGACGGCCACATCACGGCGATGGCGGGGCGGTAGATGCCCGGCAGCTTGCGCAGGCGGATGACCGACATCAGCATCAGGGCGCCGGTATTGCCGCAGGACACGCAGACCGTCGCCTCGCCCGCGCGCACCGATTCGAGCGCCGACCACATCGACGATCCCTGCCCGTGGCGCACCACCTGCGCGGGCTTGTCGGTCATCGACACGACCTCGGGCGCGTCCCGCAACGTCACGCGCCCCGCCAGTTCGCGCCGCTTGGCCACCAGCGGCGCGAGGGTCTCCTCGGGGCCGTGCAGCACGAAACCGATTCTGGGATTCTTGCGCGCCGACAGGGCCATGCCCGCCACCACGGCGGCGGGTCCCTCGTCACCGCCCATGGCATCGACGGATATGACAAAGCGCGCCGCGCCGGTCATGTCCTGATCGCCCTGAGCGCCCATGCGGCAAATGCCCCCGGATACTGTCTCAGGCGGCGTCGTCTTCCAGGTCGATATCGTCCACCATGGTGACGACCTCGCGCTCGGCATAATGGCCGCATGCCGCACAGACGTGATGGGGGCGCTTCAGCTCGCCGCAATTGGGGCATTCGTTGGGATTGCCCGCGGTGAGTGCATCATGCGCGCGGCGCTTGTTGCGGCGCGATTTCGAGACCTTGTTCTGTTGGACGGCCATGTCACAACCTCACTTCCTGCGGGCCGGCTCGGCCCTCGTTTCACGGGTGTTCGCGGCTCTTAATCCTGACCGAGCCGCCGGTTCAACCCCAAATTCCGGTGAAGGCGCGAAAATACAGGGTTTCGGGGCCGGGGCAAGCGATTCTTGGGCCCCCGCGGTCTCAGCCGGAGGCCCCGCCGCCCGCGTCCCCGTCGTCATCCCCGGCCAGCCGGTCGCGCAGCGCCCCGAGCCCGGCGAACGGGCGGCGGGGCGCCGCGTCGGGGGCATCCCCGGCACCGCCGGGGCCGGCGGCGGCCGTGTCGAGCGCCGCGCCCTCGGCGCGCGGCCAGGGCGGCAGCGCCCGCGCCAGCGCCTCGGCCAGGACCGCGTCGAGGTCGATCACCGCGCCCAGCGGCTCCAGCGTGTCGTCCGCGGGCATCTCCATCTCGGTGCCGGGCAGGTCGCCGGGCGCGGCGACGTCCGGCGCGTAGCGCCGCGTCACCGTCTCGTCTATGCGGGTGGTGACGGGGGCCAGTGTGACGCCGCAGCGCTGCACCACCGTTGCCCCGAGGGCGGCATCGAGACGCCAGCCGCGCGGTCCGTCCGGGGCGATTTCGCCCCGCAGGCTGAGCTTGCGCAGATCGAGCAGGCCGAGACGCGCGGCGAGCGCCGCGCGCGCGTCGGCGGCAGGCGCGATCTCGAACGCGTGGCCGCCGCGCCGCGCGAGGCGCGGGACGGGGATTCGATGGGCG
>Ga0102926_1001105_pt1 | contig 16051 bp, 13 predicted proteins | sample SalPonR1_A_D2_MG_FD_78173 | JGI IMG/M metagenome (GOLD analysis project Ga0102926, IMG submission 78173) | Salt pond soil microbial communities from South San Francisco under conditions of wetland restoration - Salt Pond MetaG R1_A_D2_MG | ecosystem: Environmental > Aquatic > Marine > Intertidal...
ATTTTCAATGACTAATAATCTTTTCCAAAATTTTAACTTTTGTGGATTCTCAAAAGATGCAATATAAAACATGAATATTTTTTCTAATTGTTCGATTTTAGGTAACTTTTTACAAGAATCTAGATACAATAGTTGTTCATTATAATGTGCTTTTATCTTTCGTTCTATCATTTTAAGAAACAATTCTTCTTTACTATCGAAATAATTGTAAAGGGACTGTTTCTTTAATCCTAAAACCTCCACAATATCACTTAAAGATGCACTGTATCCTTTTTCAGAAAACTCTTCGTATGCCGCTTGAATAATCTCTTTTCTCATAAATGATACCGCCCTTTTTTATTTTATAAAACCACACCAACTAAAATAATTGAATCATTTATTTTCTTTGATTTTCACCACTACCTGATTTCCTTTCTTGTTATAATAGATTTGCGAAACAAAATTCTTAACAATATATATTCCTCTCCCACAGGGTTTATGAATATTTTTCTTTAAATCACATGCATTAACATTTAATTTCTCTTGAACATTAAACCCTTCACCTTGATCTTTTACTCGCATAACAATACTATGGCTATACAACTTAATTATAATCTCAATCGGCTTTTCCGAATATTTAATCCCATTATTATAAAGTTCGTAAAGTACTACGATGATTTCAAACCCATCATAAAATCTGTCATCACACCACTTTTCAAGATGTGCCTTAATCTCTTCTATTATTTCATTATCAACATTTTTATAAACTTTCTTTTCAATTAACATCAGTCCCTCCTATACTTCCGAATCTAATATGGGCCAATGATAGATCATCTTCAATATAGTCTTTACTCATGAGTTCATTTTTTATTTTTGAAAATTTTAGTGTTTTGCCATCATAAAATATATCTTGATAAATTTTAGGTGTAATTTCTTCATAATTATCTATATAGTGTTCTAATAATCCATCAGAATACAATAGCAGATCAAATGTGCCGTTGATGGGTAGTACGATACTTTTATAAGAAAGATTATCTCTTACACCTAAGAGCAATGTATTTCTTCTCAACTCAGTCAGCTTTAAGGTTTCCTTATCAAATACTAATCCACTCGGGTGTCCTGCATTTATATACTCTAGATAAGAGTTTTCCAAGTTAATTAGACAAAAAATTCCAGAAATCAATTTAACAATATCTGATTTTTTGTTAAAATCCGTTAAGTAATTATTTATTCTTTCCGTTAATGTCCCGAGTGCTTCAACGGCCTTATATTCTTTTATAAAACTAATGATTGTCATTAATATCAATGTAGAAGATAAATCATGACCTGTAACATCTATTAATGCTGTAAAATATTTCTTTTTACCAATCTGATTGAACCAAATAAAATCTCCGCCAAGCTCATTCATATATTTCACAAAATAGTTGAATTTAATATGAGAATTCTGAAAAGCATTGGGAGCACTTGTGCTTAGAACACTTTTAGCCAATGACATACTTAGCCGAACTTTATTTTCTAAAAACCTTTCTTTTGTAATATTATGTCCAATCTTCAAATACTTTCTACTACTTAAATCAATAGGATAAACTGTAGCTTTTTCATAAACTAAATTGCCTGATTTTGATAAGTTTATAAAATTGCCATGCCAAATATCCCCTCGTGTAATTGTGCGCCAAAGTTCCTTATAGAAACCAGCCGTATGTCCATCGGATTTTAAAACCCTTGGATTCTTATCGATGACTTCATTAAGCTCATAGCCTGAAGTTTTTAAAAACCCTTTATTTACATATTCTAAAATGCCTTGATCATTTGTTATAGCAATACTATCTTCAATTGAATCTAAAATAATATCTAATAATTGATCAGTATCGTCTTCACTGATTAATTTTACGAGAGCCCATAGTTTACGTTCCAATGATTTAGGAATGAAATGACTATGAAATATATCAAAAACTTTGTTTTCATACAATCCTTTAATAAATTGAAAATTATAATCTTCCTGATCTAATAGATACATTATATATTTTGTTTTATTATTAATTTTACTGAGGCCAAGCGTTGAATAATAATTTTTGTCAATAATAACAATGTCTATTTCCTCTAAAGCTTCTAGTTCAATACTATATTCTATTTCTATTGGAATATTATTCTCTTGGATTAATTGAGTCAACCTTTCATTGAAAGTTCTATTCTTAGATAATAACTTTGTTCTTATTTTTAAATTTTTTTTCATAATGAAATTCCTAATTTGATATCTATTATCGTATCTAACATTGTTATTTCAAATATTTTATATACTTCTTTTTTTACATTTATTATTTTTAAACCTATCCCTTTTTTATCCAAGGTGTTTAAAATATCTACAATCCACGAGATCCCTTCTGAATCCATGAAATTAACTTTTGAGAAATCCAAAATTAATATAGATTGATCTATATTGTCTAAATTTAACTCTTGATTAATTCTATTAATCATTGATGAAATTATCTTTTCTTGCTGAATTTGATAAATCATAGACCCCACCACTTTCGAATACGACTACTTTAGCTTTCATTATGGATCATAATGACTTATTGCTATAATTTTTTCGAACTAATAAATTTTATTACTAGATGTCCAAAACTATTTGTAAAATATGTGTAATATACCCATTCATAAAATTAAAAGATCTAATGGGATGCTGATTAAAATTATCTATGTAGTACTTCAGATGGCAGATCCAAATATTAACGAACGTTCGTCAATTCATGAAATAAAAAAATAAATCTATTTATACTGTTATACTTTGGTAATTTTATAACAATTCAATGCTTCTATTATTATTATACATTCCACAACTCACAAATAAATTACAAAACTTACAAAAATAAGTCTTTTTGAGATTTTTCTTTAATATCAAGAAGATTGATCTTATCAATCATGTCATTATTTACATAAAACTTACGTAATTTTGAAGTGAAATGATTATTCAGTTTGTCTAGTTTTACCTTATCATATAAACTCCATTGGTAGTCTTTAAAACCAAAGATACGCCCAGTATAAATTTTAGTAATTCTTTCATGAATATCTAGATTACTCGCAGAAATCTCATCATTTTTATATGCCTTTGAGTAACTTAAATAAGTTTCATAATCGAAATACGTTTCAGAAATTATAAGTTTATAAATCCCATTTTGGCTGTCAACTTTATATGGTAAGTTATATTTATCAAATGTTTTTCTCATCCGATGAATGGTTGAATATAAATTTTGTAATGGATCCTTTACTTCATTAATATCCCATAGTTCATGGGTTAATTGCCAACGGTCGATTCCATTTTCTCTATGCATCAATAGTAACGCAAATAATTCCTCAACTTTTAAAGTTTGCCAATTTACTCTTTTATCATTTTGATTAATTACTGTGAATTGTCCAAGAACGAATATTCTATTTTCTTTTGAATCCACTGCTTGTTGAATGATTTTAAACCTTAAGGCTCTTTTTAGAATAGCTTCTAGATCTTCCTTAGATGCAGGTTTCATAATATAATGTAAGGCATCTAATTTAAATGCTTCTACGGCATATTTCTGATAAGCAGTTAAAAAAACAAACTTAATATTATCATTTTTTATTGATATTTTTGTTGCTAATTCAATTCCTGACATCACTGGCATTTCAATATCAGTTATTACTACATCAGGTTCTAAAACCAATATCTGTTCGTAGGCATCAATTGTATTTGAAAATTCACCTAAGACTTTAAAGCCATCAATCTTTGAAACTTTCTTCCCTATTGACTCTAATATTTGCTTTTCATCATCAACTATAATAACTTCTAACATCTAAAAATCTCTCCATTCTGATTTCATTTTATCTGATTTTCGGTACCTTAAACTTTACTTCCGTTCTTCCAATACTGGATTCAATTCTTAACTCTTCATTGTATAAAAAATTTAGTCGTCTATTGATATTCTTTAATCCAATTTTAGTTGAAAAGGTTTCCCTATTATTATTGAAACCTACGCCATTATCTACAATACTAATTACAATATTTTCATCTATTTCCATTATTTTTAACTGTACTTTGCCACCTTCTATTTTCCTCAGTACACCATGAACTAATGCATTTTCAATTAAGGGTTGAATCATTAATTGAGGTATCTTATAATCAAACAATTCTATATCACATTTAACTTCATATTCTAACCTTTCCTCAAACCGTTGCTTTTGAATGAATAGATAAGTATCTATTAATTGTAATTCACTTCTTATTTTTACTAATTCATTTTCTGGAGAAAACTCATAACTATTTTTTAAATAGTCTGACAATTTTTTAATCAATAGACAAGCTTTATCCTTATTTGTCTCGCATAAACTAATAATAGTGCTCAAAGTGTTAAATAGAAAATGAGGTTTAATCTGAGCCTGTAGAGAATCTAATTGATACTTTTCACTTCTTTCAATAGTTTTAACTAAATCCTTGTTCATTTTCTTAAGCTTATGATTTGATTCCTCATTTTTCTTGTCAACTAAATAGATATTATAAAGTAATAAGATCATCAAAAACAAACTATAAAATAGTATTGATGGAAATGCAACTTTCGCTTCTGTTATAACTCCCATATAATAGAGGGTTAGTTCAATATTAAAAATAATGAAATTGATAATACCTATTAACAACAAAGACTTTTGAATACATTCTTCTTGTTCTTTTTCTTTGATAAATACAATGGTTATTCTAATAGCAATTAACATAAAAATAAGATTATTCGCTATCAAGAAAAATTTAGAAATCAGCAGACTAAATTTGAAACTAGTCAACAATACTAATAATAAATACGTATAATAAAATAAGTTAAAAATAAACCATATTTTCGAGTTAAAGACTTGTATGTTGGTTTTTCTCACCATTAATCCTACTAACGTACTTAATACTCCAATTGAAATAAATAGTACTCTTAAGGCCAGTTCAAACTCTAAAATGGGAAAGATAATATGTAAAATTTTATGACTTAATAAACCATTAATAATAATAATAAAAATACTACTACAACCAAGAACAAAACTAAACTGTCTAATTTTTTCATTTTTAGTAACTATAATTCTAATCAGCCAATAAATAAGTGCTATAATAAAAATAAAAGCAAGCATCATCGCTTCAAATAATAAATTCCGCAAGAATTTGTTATGCATTTTCTCCTGAGACGCAAAGAATATTTTCCCTATGATACCACCTGACGGATATTCATAATTTGAAACTTGAATGATTATTTCTGAAGTACTATCACCTATCTCAAAATAGGCAACTCTAGGGACGTTTCTTGCGTCACTACCTTCTTTCCCCTCAGAAACCTTCCCATTAGTAAACAAAACTTTATCATCAACTATAACCTTACTTGCACTTCTAATATCATGAACTTCTATTGCATATTTCTCACCTATAGGCAAATTCTTTAGAACGAGTTTATAGGTTCCATATTCTATTTCTTTACTTTCTTTTGCCCATGGGCTTGGTACTTTTATTAAGTAACTCTCATCAATCTTTTCATTAAAAGAGTCACTATTATGTAACTTCCCATCAATAATTGCCCATTCACCACTTAAACTGTATATCCTATTTTCATCAAATGCTATAGAAGAAAAATCTAGAATACCATTTTCAGCCTGCAAAGTCGTAATATCCTCCATTGATAAAATCCATATCAACATCAACACTATAAAAAATAGTGACAAAAAAATAAATGTTTTTCTATTTTTGATAATTCTCCACCTACTTCTATTCAAACGCTACTTTTATCCACTTGTATTTTATCAAAAAACACTAACAGATAACTAACATAGTGTGTCTGATTAATGAATATCCGAATAAAATTTAAATTAAAATAATCTATTAAAAGGTTAGGTCTTAGAAAAGCATAACTGAAAAGATTATATGATGGAACCCAATGACTTTCTGTTTGTTAAAAATTCTAAATGACGTAATTTTAAAAAAAAGTTTTCTTTATAATATTATTACCTAATCACTGGTTAGTCAAACACTTATTTTTCAAAAATCATAAAAAAAACACAGTAGATATAAATACCGTGTCAACTGCTTTTGATAGATTTTTCCAAAAATACTTAAAAAGCAATTATTCTAAACTAAAAACTTTATTTTTTCCAGATTTTTTTGCTTCATACATAGCTATATCTGTTCTCTTATAAAAAGTTGCGAAGGACTCATCTAATTTTAACTCTGTTATGCCAATACTAAAAGTTATTGAATTGATAACTTTATCTAAGTTGATTTTCCGAATAGAACTTTGAAGCCTTTCAGCAAAAATTTTTCCTTTTTCTAATGATGTTTGGGTCAAAATAATTGCAAACTCATCACCGCCTATTCTGGCAGCTAATTCTCCTTTTCTTATTTCATTGGCTATTAGATTCCCTACTGTTTTCAAGACGCGATCACCTGCATCATGTCCAAAAGTATCATTGACTGCTTTAAAATTATCTATATCGCACATAACTAAAGTCAAAGGATTTTGATATCTATTAGCTGTAGCCATCTCTTTTTGAATAAATTCCATAAAATGCCTTCGATTACTTAAACCGGTTAATTTATCAATGCGCAATAAGTTTTCGATTCTTTCATTAGCTTTTTTCAACTCTATATTCTTCTTACTTAAATCCCTAGATAAATTAGATAATTGATTCGTCAATAATGACATATTATTCATGATTTCATCACTGTCATGAAGATTTTTTTTCCCAATTAAACAATATATTTCTTCTATTTTATACACATGGCCATCATACGAATTATTAATAGGATTTCTTGTGTACTTTTCATTCAGTTCAATTAAAAACCTTTTTTCCTTCTCATCTTTATCAAAATTTAAGCTAAAAGAATCCCTGTTTTTAATAATTATTAAGTCATTGATATTCAATAGTTTCAGCTGATCATCACTTATTTGATAAGCCGTATCAAAGACTTCATTATAATCTATTATTTCCCCTACTTCATTAAAATAAACCACAATGAAATCAATTACGTTATTTATAATTTTATCTAAAGGGTAAGGATAGTTCACAATTATACTTTTACTCATCTTATCTCTCATCCCACCATTCTTTAACAATATCAACGGTGTTTTGAATATCTTTTCCCCAGGCATCTGCATCGACTATTTTCCATAGGTCAGGATTTTCATTAAAAACCTTTCCACCAACTAGAATTTTCATTTCCTTTAACCCTTCTATAGACCTGATTCGATTAATTACTTTTTTAACTGAGTTAACATTAAAAGCCATTGTTGCTGATATGCCTACAAAATAGGGTTGTTCAGACTTCAAAAATCCAACTAATGCTTCAATGGGGGTATCCGCACCTAAATGCTTTATATCCCAACCTTCCAATTCAAGGACATCGGCAACCATTCGTGTGCCAATTTCATGGTACTCATTAGCTATAGCTGTAATAACACCTTGTCCATATTTGTTCTCATTAGATGTTCGATTATTTTTTAAATATATCTCAGAGATTAGCCTTTGAACCATAGCAGAAGCTAAATGCTCTTGCGCTACAGAAATCATATTCTTTTGCCATAATAAACCAATTTCATACATCGCCGGATGAATAATACTTTGATAGAATTTCTTTATATCACTGTCTAAATTAATTTTTGTTTTAACTAACTCTAAACATCTTGTGTAGTTCCCTTTTATTAAAGCATCAATTAACAAAGGATACTCCTCTTTAAAGTCTTCTGGAATTGTAATATCATGTGCTTCTAAATCTTTTGATGCCTCAAGAAAATCATTGTGATGTTCTATTAACCAGTCATACACTCTTATTATTGATGCGGCATGATTAGGCTCTAAGTATTTATTGATTGCATTACGCCAAATTTTTAACTCCACTAGAAAATATTCATAAGAAAACCCATGCTTATGATATGAATTATAAACCCAGACAACTACTCGATACACAAAATCATAATCATTAATTCTAAAGGCATTAACCATAAATTTTGCATGGTTTTCATGATTATCATACATTTTTTCTAAATTATTTCTACCAATTAAGTTAAAGAATATAGAATCATTAGTTATTGTCTCATTTACGTATCCCACTAATGAATCAATATGTTCTTCATAATTAATAATTGCTTCTTCCGATACGCTTGGTATACTTACAGTATTATTACCCATTACTTCCCTCCAGATTACTTTGCATCACTATGAAAATAGTTTTACTTTACTACGCCTTTAACTATCACTATCCTTTTTTTACTCTCTACAACTCTTGATACCCCAATAGAATCTTCTTAAATCAATTTTTATTAAATTTCAAAAAGTATTAATAAATTAAGCATTAAATCAGAAATTAAAAATTATAAGATCTAAAGTCATTTTATTTTTTTATAATAAAATAGCCCAATCAACATGATATGAGTTGATTAGGCTATTGCTATTATCTTTTATTATTTAATTTCTTTTTCTATTAATGCCTTTACTGCATCGTATGCTAAGGCTTCATCAGAACCATCAAAAGTAAAAGTTAGTTTCGTCCCTTCTCCCGCTTCCATACTTAGGATACTCAACATACTACTAGGATTATATATATTACCATCTTTTTTTACCATAATTTCTGATTCAAATTTCTTCACACATTGAGTTAATAAACTCGCTGGTCTAGCATGTAATCCCGTTTCATTTTTTAAAGTAACTTCTAGGGTTTTCATTCCTTTTCCTTTCCAGATAACTATTAACTTTCATTCTTTTTATAGTCTAATAAATACTTCTCTGCTGCTTTACACCATGTACCATTGTTTTCTTTAATAATTTCATCTAAGTTTTTATATAATTCGCATTCTTTTCCTAGTGATTCAAAATCTTCAATGGCTGTTAATTCCATATCAATTTGTGGATAAATCAATCGTTTCCCACCTGCAGCAGTTTTTAAATTTAATATTGTATCCGGCGCAGCATTTAGACCCCCAACATGAGTAATCATATATGACGGATTGATTTTTCCTTTAGCAGATAATTTTAAAGATTCTAACATATCATCTGTAGAACCACCAGAGGTTCCAACGATGTGAGTACTTGAATAATGTACGTGATAGAAATTAAATGGTACTTTAAACCCTTTGTCCGTTGGTCCAGCAAAGAAGTTTAAACAACCATCATTTCCTAATAAAGCATCTGCTTGTTCTAGTAATTGACTGACTGCTGCGAAAACAAATACATCATCAAATCCTTCACCATTTGTTAAGTTTTTCATGTTTTCTGTACTGTTTTTTGCTGCATTTAAGTATATTAAAGTAACACCTTTTTTCTTAGCGTCTTCAACACTAATGAGTTGACTTGCTCTATCTAATCGTTCCTGATCGATATCTGTTACAAGGACTAACTTAGGTTTGTTAGGACCATTAATAGCATAATCAATTGCTCCAATACCCATAGGACCTGTACCACCTAAAAGTGCTAAATTTCCACCAACTTTTATGCCCATATCATGTTTATAAACATATGGTGTCGTGTGATAACTAGCGTTAAATGCTCCGATAATACAAGACATTGGTTCTGCTAAAGAGGCGTTTGCAAAATAATCATCTTCTATTGTTAAAACACAACCTAAATCAATTGCAACTTTTGGAATAATTGTATAAGTTGCATTACCACCAAAGGTTTCATAACTGTAACCTGCTGAATAACCACTCTCTAGACCCATGGCTGGTTGCAAGACAAAATTCTGTCCAGCTTTGTATTGATCTTTTAAATTATTCCCAACTTCAACTATTGTTCCTGAAAATTCATGTCCTGTCATAATCGGATTTGAACTAATCGTTTCTGGTACTCTTTTATGGTCTTCACCAAGTATTGCAGCTTTATATGTTGAAAGACAAATACTATTTGATATAACTTTTACAAGTAATTCATCATCTTTAATTTTAGGTAACTCAAATGTTCTCAGTCGAACATCTTTTTTTCCGTAAAGCACTGCAGCTTTCGTTTCCATTTTCATATCCTTTCTATTCTTTTCTTAAGTGAATTGAAAAGGTGTATTCTCAAATTTACTTGATAAAATACACCTTTTTATATTATTGTTATTCTGATAAGCTTTCTAGAAATGCTTCTAGTTTAGGATCTCCTAAGAAGTTATCAATAGCAATTACTCTTTTATCATTAAATTTTAATAATACTCGATCTTCTAGGCTTTTATGTGTTACAATAACATCTGCTTTTTCTGGCACTTTTTCAATAGCGAAGTGGTCTACCTCGACATCTAAGCCCTTCGCCTTTAGCTTCTTTTTAAATGCATTTGCACCCATGGCGCTACTGCCTAAACCTGCATCACAAGCAAATGCAATAAAACTAACATCTGTTGTTACTTCTTGACCTTGAAGTGATTTCCCTTCAGCTTTCATTTCTTTAGATTTTTTCACTGAAGCTTCTAAATCATCACCCGTTGTACCTTTGTATTGAAACTTCAAAATAGCTGAAGCAACTAAGAAGGATACAACTGCTGCAGAGGTAACACCAGCGATGACACCTAGAAAATTACCCTTTGGTGTTAAAGCAAGGTAGGCAAATATTGAACCTGGACTTGGGCCAGCAACTAATCCAACATCAAATAGATTAAATGTTAATATACCTGTCATACCACCGGAAATCATAGATAAAATCATCAATGGATTCATTAATACATAGGGAAAATATAACTCATGAATACCTCCGAAAAAGTGAATAATAATTGCACTTGGTGCAGATTTCTTAGACATACCTTTACCTAGTAAAGCAAATGCTAGAAGCATACCTAAACCCGGTCCAGGATTTGAAGCAACCATGAAATAAATTGATTTGCCAGATTCTAATGCAGCTTGCATACCTAAAGGATAATAAATTCCTTGATCTATAACATTGTTTAAAAATAATACCTTTGCTGGTTCATTAATTAAAGATAATAATGGTAAATAACCTGTGGCAACTAACCCTTCAATTAAAGCTGTTACAATATTGTTAGCACCTTGAATCACTGGACCTATAAACTGGTAAGAAATTAAAGCAAGACCAAGTCCCATAAATCCTAATGAAAAGTTATTAACAACCATTTCAAATCCTGTTGGAATTTTTCCATCTATTGCTTTATCAAACTTCTTAACAATATATCCTCCCAAAGGACCTATAACCATAGCACCTAAAAACATTGGTATTTCTGAACCAACAATTAATCCAATCGTTCCTACAGCACCTAAAATTGCCCCACGTTTGCCGCCGACTAACTTACCACCAGTATACCCTAATAGCAATGGTAAAAGATAAGTAATCATTGGACCAACTAATTCTGCAAAATTCGCATTAGGTAACCAACCCGTTGGGATAAATAAAGCCGTAATAAAACCCCAGGCAATGAATGCCCCTATATTAGGTATTACCATACTTGTTAAAAAACCACCAAAGGCTTGCATTTTTGCGCGCTTTGATCCTTTTTTTGCATTTGTTCCATTTGTCATTTCCATTTACAATTCCCCCTCTACTTTTCTAAGTTCTCCATTTGATTGTAATTTTAATACTAAATCTGCTGTTAGATGATGATCCATGACACGTCTGACATTTTTACCATCACTTCTATTATAAAAAGCCAAAGCCTCTTCAGGCATTAACCCACCCCTAATTTTACGATTCACTAATCGTTCTTTTAGTTGATCTTCCTTGGCTTTAATAAATATACTATAATCACACTGTTTCTTCAGATCACGCCAGCCTTCTTCATCTTGTAAAAGCCAATTGCCTTCAATCAAAACAATTTCTGAATCAACCTTTATTTGATCATCTACGACATCATGTTTTACTCGATCATAGATAGGCCACTTAATATCTTCTTTCTTTAGGCGCTTCAAGTACTCCTTAAACTTCTCTAAATTAAAAGTTTCAGGCATTCCTTTAATCTCCGATAGATACATTTCCTCACCAAAAATGTTGATTTTATTATTTTTCAAATACTCATTCTTATGATGAAAACCATCCAGTGACAAGTGTTGAACCGGTAAAACCTTTTCCATTTTTTTAGACAACTGCTCTAAAAATACAGCGAAAGTTGATTTGCCAACAGCAGGTGGTGCTGCTAAAAAAACAATAATTCTACGACCTTTATGGCGTCTAATCTCTTGAAACTGATAAATTAAAGGTTTTATTATTTCTTCTATCTCTTTTCTAGTAAAACTTGCTTCATATTTAAATCCATTAACAGTTAGCTCCAGATTCATAAACTCACCCATTCATCTTAATAATGTTTACTATTTCTTCTACTAAGGTAGCATCCATAATCTTTGCCATTTTCTCTTGGTCACTTAAGAGATCTGTTAATGAAGATATCATTTTTAAGTGCTTTTCTTTATCAGCTGCTGCTAACATTAAAACTACTTTTACTGGATTATCTTTTGGATACATCACTGGTTTATTAAGCTTTAATAGGGAAGCTGATGTTTCATTAACACCATCTTCTGGTCTAGAATGCGGTATGGCTACCTTTGGTATGATGATAATATATGGTCCATTCTTTACTATATTGTTTATTGCGGCCTCAACATAATTCTGAGTGATATAATTTTTTTCTAATAATTTCTCTGCTGATAATTTAATTGACTCTTGCCATGAATCAACTGACTCAACTACCATGATATGATTTTCTAAAATTTCGTTTATCATTTGTTTCTCCCTTCTCTAATCTTTGAATACATTGTAGTATTATCTCCTAAAAAAGTAAACTTATCGATTTTTTCATAATTTTTCGAAAAAATCTGAAAAGGTTTTCCTTGCTTTATATGACTGGATTTCTTTTATCAAAAAAAACCAATAAAAAACCTTTATTAAAATTTTTCACAATTTTTCGAAAAATTGTGACAGTCGACTTGTTAAATATCATATGATAAACTAATAATAGAAAAAACTGAATGATGAACAGTAGACTTTATAAAAAGGAGATTGCAGCATGTTGAGTGAACGAGGCGTTAAAATCTTAAAGCTATTAATCAATTCATCTGATAACATTTCGATTGCTGACCTTGCCCTTCGGTTTAATCTCAGTGAACGAAGTATTCGTTACGACATTGAAAAGATTAATAAAATTTTAAAATCTAAGAACTTACCCTTAATAAAAAAAGGGTCCGTTGGTAGTCTTTCTTTACCTAAAAAAGAGCTTATTCTTCAATATATTGATTCTCTAGAAACACTTTATTTCTCTTCTGAATCACGGCAAAAATTTATGCTTTATACAGTTGTTTTATCCGGTTCAATTAACCTAACAACCATGACAAAAAAGCTAGGTGTTAGTCGGACTTCAGTAAAAAAAGATATTGAAGATGTAAAAGACTACTTGAATACTTTTCAACTAAATATTGTCCATAGTCATAGTAGAGGTCTTATTTTAAAGGGTCGGGAAAACGATATCAGAAATATGCAATTAGCTATTCTAAATAATCCTTTAAAATCTACCAAACTTAACGAGCTTCTTATTCGACCAATTGTTGACGCCTTTCTTAATGGGATTAATGAAGAGAGTCTTGATGAATTTATTAATGCAATTGAAAAAGATACGAATAATATAATATCTGATGAAGCTTATAAAATTTTAAGAAACTACTTAATGATTGCTATTAAACGAATAAAAACTAATCAAACATTAAAGACACACAAAGAGGATGAACATATATACCTTTTCATACCAGAATTCGATAAGATTCAGACAAATGTTCATAACTTAGAAAAAGCATTTGAAATTGTCTTTAATGAGCATGAACTAATTAAAATAACTGATCTATTCATTAGTAGTCCTTCCTATAACTTTCCAGAAGGATTTTATAATTACTGGTACGAAGTTGAAACCTTCGTTAATCGATTGGTTAAAGATTTTAGTAAAGCTTATCAATTAGAACTAACAGATGATAAGGAACTCATTAAAGACCTAATTACTTATTTGAAACCAATTCTTTATAGTGATGATAATAGAATGCCATCAAATGAAGAAACCAATGGCCACTTTATTGAGATTTATTCTGATATTTACTACTTAATTGTTAATCTTTTAAAGGAAAAACATGATGAACATTTTTCTCATCTAAATGCAGATGATTTCTTAGCTATGACAATCTATTTTGTTGCAGCTGTTGAAAGAAACAAATACAAAATAAAAACAAAGAAAAGTATATTAATTGTCTGTGGTATGGGTTATGGTACTTCAAAACTCATTGAGTTACAATTAAAGCAAAAATATAATGTAAACATCGTTGATACTATTCCCTACCATTATGTTAAAAACTTTAATAAAATTGACGCAGTAGATCTTATTGTTACTACCTGTGAAGAATCTTTTGACAATATTAATCAACCAATTATTAATGTTCGGCCCCATTTAACAAAGGAAAACTTTGATCAATTAGAGACATATGATTTACAAAAACTAGAGCGACAAATTCCTTTGTCAAAATTACTAGAAGTTTTAAATATTGATTATCAAGAAAATAAAAAATCAAAACTTCTAGAACTCTTTAAAACCAGTATGGGTGAACTCATTATAGACGATTTAACTGAGCCTAAGCATAGTCTTCTAGATTTTTTACCCTTAGACAATGTTTATGTTAATAGACCATTCAATGACTGGAAAGATGCTATTGGCTACTCTGCAGATTTACTTAATGAAAAAGGTTATGTAACCAAAGGATATAAAGCATCATTAATCAATGCTTTTGAAAAATATAGTTCTTATATGCTAATCGCAAAAGATGTTGCCATTCCCCATGCAAGAAATAATGACCATATTCTAAAAACTGGAATGGTATTCATCACTTTAGAAAAACCATTGGTTACACCCTCTGGAAAAACTCTTGAAGTGATCCTTGCTTTCACTTCTGCTGATAATGTTGAACACTTAGATGCTTTAAGTGAGTTTTCAGATTTATTATTGTATACTAATTTTAAAAACTTTGTTTCAAAGGCAAAGACACCAGAAGTCATTCTGAACTTTATAAAAGCAAATATTAATCACATTTAAAATAGATTATTACTCAAAAAAATAGCCTTTCAGTTTGAAACTGAAGGCATTTTTTTAATGATAAACATTTAATATTTTAGTATAATTTTAAGAACTCAAATCTAGTTGTAAGTAACTCAGCAAAATCCTCCATATTTCTATAGCCTAGTTGTTGAATTTTTGCTTCTCTTAGAGCAGGTGCTAAATTTCTATCTCCGATGACCTTAAGAGCATCTTGCATATTCGCTGGCATATCTGGTACAATTTTCCCCATATCTCTGTAACCATTTTCAAGTTTTCCTAAAAGATCACCTGCTTTATTTAATTGTTCTAAAGCTTCAGATTGAGAATGAACTGTTCCATCACTCCATGGCTTAGCAAATTTATAATTTTCTGCCATACTTAATTGTGTTGGATCTATCAATTCCCCTATACCAGCTTCTGCTTGTTCCTTAGGTGATAAAATTTTATCTATACCTTCTATTTTGACTGTTGGTGCCTCTCCATTTAATATAGCAGTGGATTCTTTACTAAAGTCGCGAATCCCTTCTCTATGGGAAACACTTGTTGGCATTTCGCCTTGTCTTTCTCCCCACTGTCGTATTTGTTTGAGTTTTTCTTCTGCTGTTACCCCATCCCATTTACCGTCTGGGTATAACGCTTGAGCTCTTTCTGGTGTATATCCACTGCGTTGTGCATATCTTTTATAATAAAGATCTTCAAACTCTTCGTAAGGGATTTCTTCCCACTGACCATTTTCTTTTTTGATTTGAACGGTAAAGTCATTGTCCGCATTAATACTATCAGGAATGGTAGTGTTTTCTGGGCTTTTATTTCCTGGATAATAAATATCATCAGTTTGAGATATATTATCTGCTAAGCCATCTTTAGGTGTCCTCATTTCCTTAATTCTTAATTCGGCATTTTCATATTTTGGATTCTTCTTCAAATCCACAATCATATCGTCATAAGAACTTCTTTGAACATCCTTTAACGTTCTATTATATTCTTCAACGAAATCGTCTGGTATATCAGAAGCCCGTCCAGCATCACCAATTTTTTCACCTTGGGCTGCTC
>Ga0102926_1001108_pt1 | contig 16025 bp, 16 predicted proteins | sample SalPonR1_A_D2_MG_FD_78173 | JGI IMG/M metagenome (GOLD analysis project Ga0102926, IMG submission 78173) | Salt pond soil microbial communities from South San Francisco under conditions of wetland restoration - Salt Pond MetaG R1_A_D2_MG | ecosystem: Environmental > Aquatic > Marine > Intertidal...
CGCCGATCATGCGCGCGGTGAAAGAGGCCGAGCGCCGCTGGTGGGACGAGGAAACAACCAAGGCCTACACCGGCCTTGCCGGCGATCCGGCCTTTGCCGATGCGATGATCGGCCTTGTACTGGGTAACAGTGTCTCGCGTGAGCAGGTCTCGGCCGTGGCAACCCCAGGTGGGACAGGTGCGGTTCGCCAGGCGTTCGAATTGATCCGCATGGCCAATCCCGGAGCACGCGTTTTCGTGTCCGATCCGACTTGGCCCAACCACCTGAGCATTCTGAAGTTCTTGGGTATGGAAACCATCATGTACCGTTATTTCGACAATACCTCGGGTGGTGTCGATTTTGACGGAATGATGGAAGACCTCGGCCAAGTCCGCAAAGGTGACGTGGTTCTGCTGCACGGTTGCTGTCACAACCCGACCGGCGCCAATCTGAACAAGGTCGAGTTCGAGGATGTGATTGGCCTGATGAACGACAAGGGCGCGATCCCGATGATCGACATTGCCTATCAGGGGTTTGGCGACGGTCTGGACGAAGACGCCGCGGCGACGCGCGCGGTCGCGTCAAGCTGCCCCGAGACCCTGATCGCGGCCAGTTGTTCCAAGAACTTCGGGATCTACCGTGAACGAACCGGACTTCTGATGGCGGTGGCGCAGGACAAGAACCTGCAAGCCGTGGCGCAAGGCAATCTTGCCTATCTCAACCGCCAGAACTTTTCTTTCCCGCCGGATCACGGAGCACGCCTGGTCAGCATCGTTTTGAACGATGATGGCCTGCGCGCAGACTGGCAAGCGGAGCTTGAGGAGGTGCGAACCGGGATGCTGGCCCTGCGCACGCAGTTGGCCGATGAGCTTCAGAAGCTTTCGGGTTCTGACAGGTTCGGCTTTCTTGCACAGCACCGCGGCATGTTCTCGCGCCTTGGGGCGGCACCCGACAAGGTTGAGAGACTCAGGGCCGATCACGGTATTTACATGGTTGGGGACTCCCGGCTCAACATCGCCGGGTTGAACAAGGACACGGTTCCTGTCTTGGCCAAGGCCGTAATCGACGTCGGGATTTGATCTTGGCAGTCGTCTGGCATCAGGCGACTGCACCCCGCGAAGTCGTGTCCTTCCGCGTCCCGCCTTGGCGCTTGGCTTTCTGCTTGGGTGCAATCGTATCGCAGAAGACACGGTGCAGCAGCCGCACCTCGTGCAATCCACCGCTGATCAAAATGACGGGCCAGTTTCGGCCCTTCACGCGCAGACACAATCTCGCACTGTCAACGTCGCTTCCGGGTCTTTGGACATAGATGCTTTGAATGTCTTTTTTGTCGATTCTGTAATCAATGCGCGTGTTACCGTTCAGGTTTATCTTCGTTACTGAAACTTGGCCTTTGTGCGTATCCAAGGACATCTGGCGGCGAAAGCCACGCGACCCGTAAGTGTAAATCAACAGGCCAACGACCGAACACATCGCGGATGCGATCAAAACAGGTGCCTCGGGCAAAACACCGATCATCGTCAGTATGGCCACCAAAAAGAAAACGGGACCCACGGTCAGTATGATTCCAACCGAGCGCAAAGCGATTTCAGTGAATGCCTCAGCCCTGAAGCGTTCAAGCCGCTCTTTCGCAACGAACCCACCGTTTATTGGTGCAAAGCTGTATGAGCTAAGCTGTGTCTCTTCTTGCGGTTTGAACACTTTGTTCACGGCAATTCCCCGTTTGACATCCCCAAACCAAGAATCAGGGTTAATAATGTCGAGATTAGGACACTGACCGCGCATTTTAACGGCCTTCGCTTTTGCCGGTCGGGAATCGCGCGTTACTTCGCGCCGTAGCGCGCCATGAACATCTTTACCGCGCCGTCGATTATGTGTGTGACATCAGCCTCGGGGAACTCATTCTGTAGTCCGCAAAGCTTACGCACGAAAAGGTCACTCTTGCAGAGTTCGGCAAATTGATTGACCGCCAATTCGTAGTCATCAATCTGCAACTCGCCCTTGTCGGCGTAGAACTTCAAAACCGGGATCATGCGCTCGCGCACAAGCGCGGGACCGGAGTTATAGAAGCGTTTGCCAAGGTCGGGAAACCGATGCGATTCTGAAATGCAGATGCGAAACACCTGCGCACCGAAGTCAGAAAGGAAAAAGCCAACAAGATGTCGCGCCGCGGCGGCAAGGTTCACTTCAACCGGCGCACCAATATCAATCTCGGCAATCGCGCCATCGGCCTGCCGGTTGCATTCGGCTTTGGCCACCTCGGAGAACAATAACCGTTTGTCGGGGAAATAGCTGTATAGCGTGGCCTTCGAGACCCCCGCCGCCTTGGCGATGTCATCCACGCTGGCCCCTTCAAAGCCGTCGCGCATGAAAACCTCGCGCGCCCCGTTAAGGACTTGTTCGAACTTTCGGCCTTTTTTGATTTCTGCGGTCTCTGCCGTCATACGGACCCTCCCCCGAGCCGACACAGTCTATTCGGCTCAAGGGGTTATTCGCAAGCCTGCCTTTGGGGAATGAGACAAGCAGCTCAATGGTTTATTTCGTGATTCCGCTGTTGCGTTGGGTCAGTGTTGCCGGTGCAGGTGCAGGTTCGGGAAACGACAACGTCGGTGTCAGCGTGGAGGTATCAATGCTCATTGCCGCTGCGGGAGCGGCCAGAGACACAAAACTCAGGGCGATAAAAAGAGTCTTCATTTCACTTCTCCAACTAAACCGTTTGGTTTAGATATAAATAAACGGATTCGTTTAGTTTGCAAGTATTTTCTGAACTAATTGGTTCATTTTCCAAACTTGCAAAAGCCCCTAAAAATCGTATTTTAGAATTATTCTAAGGAGTGTGATCATGATACCCGGAGTTTCCGCACGCCGCCGTTTTTCCGACCTCAGCGAGCAAGAAATCCTCGCTCTTGCCATTTCATCGGAAGAAGACGACGCGAGAATCTATCGAAGCTATGCCGAGCGCCTGCGCGTGGATTATCCTGATACGGCCAAGGTCTTTGACGGTATGGCCGAAGAGGAAGACGGCCATCGGCAATCCTTGATTGATCTGCACAAGGCGCGCTTTGGCGACGTCATACCTCTCATTCGGCGCGAGCATGTTGCAGGGTTTTACGCCCGGCGGCCTGTCTGGCTTGTCGAGAACCTTGGCATTGACCGCATCCGCGCCGAAGCCGAGATGATGGAACGCGACGCCGAGGCCTTCTATATAAAAGCCGCACAGCGCACGAGCGATGCAGAAACCCGAAAGCTCTTGGGGAGTCTTGCCGCCGCAGAAGCGAGCCACCAAGACCGAGCGGGCGAACTTGAGAAAGAGCATCTGGATGACGATGCCCGCGACACCGAATCCGAAGTATCCAAGCGCCAGTTCGTTCTGACATGGGTACAACCGGGCCTTGCGGGCCTGATGGACGGTTCGGTGTCCACGCTCGCGCCGATCTTTGCCACGGCTTTTGCTACGCAAGATACTTGGACCACCTTCCTTGTCGGTCTCGCCGCCTCGGTCGGGGCGGGAATATCCATGGGCTTTACCGAGGCTGCCAGCGACGATGGTGAACTCTCGGGCCGCGGCAGCCCGATAAAGCGTGGCTTTGCCTCGGGCATCATGACAACGGTCGGCGGGCTGGGACACGCCCTGCCTTACCTGATCCCGGATTTCTGGACTGCGACGATTATCGCGATCATCGTGGTGTTTGTCGAACTATGGGCGATCGCATGGATTCAAAACCGGTACATGGAAACCCCGTTTTTCCGGGCCGCGTTCCAGGTGGTATTGGGGGGCGCGTTGGTCTTTGCGGCGGGTGTCTTGATCGGCAGTGGCTAGCATCAAGCGATTGACCAAAAGTCGCTAGATGCTAACAAGCGGTGGATGCTGGATATTTTTCTACAGACACTGCCGTTCTTCCTGATCATCGGATTGGGTTTTGGTGCGGGGCGCACTGGCTTCTTCAGTGAAGACGCGACTGCGTGGTTGACCAAATTCGTCTTTTACTTCGCCCTGTCGGCCATGCTGTTCCGCTTTTCCGCAAACCTGTCTTTGGAAGAGGTTTTGGATTGGCGTTTTGTTCTTGCATACCTTTGGGGGACGGCCTTCGTTTACGGCCTTGCGACATTCGTCGCCCTCCTGCGCCGCATCAACATCGAGGAAGCCGCGATCGAAGCGCAATGCGCGGTTATCGGCAATGTTGGCTTTCTCGGTGTGCCCATGCTGGTGCTATTGATGGGCGAGGCGGCCATCGGGCCAGTGATGCTTGTCTTGGCCGTTGATTTGATCGTGTTCGGTTCACTCGTGGTGATCCTGATCACCGGGTCGCGCGATGGTCGGATGAGCCTTGGCATATTGCGAACCGTTGGGCTTGGGCTGCTGAAGAACCCGATGATCGTGTCCATCGTGCTGGGGCTGTCATGGTCCACGCTCAACCTCCCGATCCCGAAGCCCATGAACCAGTTCCTGAGCATTCTGGGCGGGGCAGCGACACCGGGCGCGCTTTTTGCAATCGGTGCTTCCTTGGCCTCAAAATCGGCCGAAAGGCCCTATGTGGCGGGCTGGCTTTCATTTTGCAAACTGGTCCTGCATCCAGCCTTCGTTGCGTTTTCGGCTTTGCTTCTCTTCCCCGTCGCGCCCTATTCGGCGGCGGTGATGATCGCGGCGGCGGCCCTCCCGGTGGCTGGCAATGTCTTCATCCTTGCAAGCCACTATCGCGTTGCCCCTCAACGGGTTTCCGCTTCGATTCTAATCTCCACGACAGTTGCTGTGATTACGGTTTCCGTGATTATCGGTTGGGTGTCGGGACTTTATTGACGATTGCCGTCTATGGGGTTGCCATGTGGCCCGCGCCGTGGTGACTGTCGGGCCAAACATCCATCGCGAAAGGGATTGCATCATGGAAACCGTATCGGAAAACGCCTGTTTCGGAGGGGTTCAAGGCGTCTACACCCATAAATCCGAGGCTTGCTCGTGCGACATGACCTTTGGGCTTTTCCTGCCCGCCGAAGCAAAGGACGGCCCGGTGCCGGTTCTTTGGTATCTTTCGGGGCTGACCTGCACCCATGAAAACGCGATGACCAAGGCCGGCGCCCAAGGTTGGGCCGCCGAGCAGGGGATCGCCCTGTGCTTCCCCGACACGTCGCCACGCGGTGAAGGCGTGGCCAATGATGAGGCTTATGATCTTGGCCAAGGCGCCGGGTTCTACATCAATGCGACCCAAGACCCCTGGACGCCGCATTTTCGGATGTGGGACTATATCGCCAATGAACTGCCCCGCGTTCTGACCGCGAATTTCGCGATTGATGAAGACCGGCAGGCCATCACCGGGCATTCCATGGGCGGGCATGGCGCGTTGACATTGGCGATGTCCCTGCCCGGGCGCTATGCCAGTGTCTCGGCCTTCTCGCCGATCTCGAACCCCACGCAAAGCGATTGGGGCCGCAAACAATTCGCCGCCTATCTTGGTGACGACGAAAGCCAATGGGCCGCACATGATGCCAGCATCCTGATGCGCGAACGCGGCTTTGATGGCCCTGTTCTGGTGGATACCGGCACGCAAGACCAATTCATTGACCTTTTGCGCCCCGAGGCATTCGCCGCCGCCTGCGCCGAGAAACGGCAGCAGGCTACGCTCAGGATGCAGCCGGGCTATGACCACAGCTATTTCTTTGTGTCGAGCTTCATGGAAGATCACATCAGCTTTCACGCCGAAGCGCTTTATGCGGGGTAGTCCATGTCGCACTATGACCTGATCATCATCGGCTCCGGCCCATCGGGCCGGTCGGCGGCCATTCAAGCGGGCAAGCTCAAACGCCGGGTTCTGGTGATTGACCGAAAGGATCGGTTGGGCGGTGTGTCGGTTCATACCGGGACGATCCCCTCGAAAACCCTGCGCGAAACCGTGTTGAACCTTTCAGGCTGGCGCGAGCGCAGCTTTTACGGGCGCTCCTACCGTGTGAAGGAAGATATTGATGCGGGCGACCTGAAATCACGCCTGCACATGACCTTGGATTACGAGGTTGACGTGCTGGAGCATCAGTTCAACCGAAATCACGTTGACACCCTGAGCGGTATGGCGCGTTTCGTCAGCCCCACCGAGGTGGAAGTCGCCACTGAGGCGGGTGAAGTGACCAAGGTCTCGGGCGATAAGTTCATGATCGCGACGGGCACGAAAACCTATCGGCCCGACAATATCCCCTTCAACGGTTCCACCATCGTGGATAGCGATGAGTTTCTGGAACTGGCGCAAATCCCGCGTAGCCTGATCGTGGTGGGCGCGGGCGTGATCGGGGTGGAATATGCCACCATGTTTTCGGCACTTGATGTGCGGGTGACTTTGGTCGAACCGCGTGACAGCTTTCTGGATTTCATAGACCGTCGGTTGATCGAGGAGTTCACCCACCAAATCCGCGAAAATGGTGTGGACCTCCGGCTTGGTTCGGCGATCGAGAAGGTCGAGGATGGCGGCACCCATGTTGAGATCACCTTGGCCAATGGCCGCCACGTCCGGTCGGAAATGTTACTTTTTGCAGCCGGGCGAATGGGGGCAACGGACAAGTTGAACGTGGATGCCGCGGGGCTTGAGACAGACCACCGTGGACGGCTGGAGGTGGACCGCAAGACCTATCAAACCAATGTGCCGCATATCTATGCCACTGGCGATGTCATCGGGCATCCCTCGCTTGCCTCGACCTCGCTTCAGCAGGGGCGCGTTGCGGCCTGCCATGCGCTTGATACGCCAACCCTGCCCGAAAGCCCTTGGTTTCCTTATGGTATCTATTCCGTGCCTGAGATTTCCACTTGTGGCATGTCCGAGGAAGAGATGCAGGAACGCGGTATTCCCTATGAGGTGGGGATCGCCCGCTTCCGTGAAACCAGCCGCGGGCATATCATGGGGCTGGAGCATGGTATGTTGAAAATGCTGTTCTCGCTCAAGACCCGCCGGGTTCTGGGCGTGCAGATCGTTGGAGAAGGCGCGACCGAGTTGATCCACATTGCACAGGCGGTTTTGAATCTCAAAGGCACGGTGGATTACTTCGTTCAGAACACCTTCAACTACCCCACGCTGGCCGAGGCCTACAAGATTGCGGGCCTCGATGCCTTCAACCGCATGCCGATCCCCGAGGAATACAAGGTCAAGCGCGAGGATAAGCCGAAGAAGGCCAAGACGTGAGCGCCATTTACGTCGATGCCGACGCCTGCCCGGTGAAGGCCGAGGTTGAGAAGGTCGGCACGCGCCATGGCTTGCGCATGTTCATCGTGTCGAACGGCGGTTTGCGGCCATCGCAAAATCCATTGGTCGAAACGGTAATCGTGCCGGACGGCCCCGATGTTGCCGACCAATGGATCGCGGACCGCGCAGGCACTGGGGATATTGTCGTAACCGGCGATATCCCATTGGCCGCGAAGTGCGTAGAAGCTGGCGCGCAGGTGATAAAGCACAATGGCGAGATGCTGACCGCGCGCAATATAGGGCAAGTTCTGGCCACCCGCGACCTGATGGCCGATCTGCGCGCCGCTGACCCTTTCCGCCAAGGCGGGGGTAAGGGGTTTACAAAGGCGGATCGCTCCCGTTTTCTGGACGGGTTGGAGCGCGCGGTTCGTGCCGCCTCCGGCTGAACCCAAAGGCCCGTGATGACATCTGCAACCGTCCAGCGATCCAACCTGACCGGGGCGCTTTATGCGCTTGTGGCGGTGATGTGTTTTTCGCTGAACGATGTGGGTATCAAGTTCCTGTCTGACAGATATGCCTTGCATCAGGTGATTTTCATCCGCTCCACCGTTGGAACCCTGTTGTTTCTGGCCGTGATCATGCCGCTGAGTGGTGGATTGAAGGTGATGCGAACCCGGCGGCTCAAGGTGCATCTGGTTCGTGGGCTTTGTGTTGTTTTCGCCAATATGTGCCTGTTTCTGGGGCTGGCGGCGATGCCGATTGCCGATGCTGTCGCGGTGTTTTTCATCTCGCCGTTGGTGATCACCGTGTTTTCGGTGATTTTTCTGGGCGAAACTGTGGGTGCCCGCCGATGGGCGGCGATTGCCGTGGGCTTCGTGGGTGTTTTGGTTATCGTGAAACCCGGCACATCGGCGTTTCAGGTGGCCTCGCTTTTGCCGATGCTGGCGGCGACGCTCTATGCCGTGATCCATATTCTCGCGCGCAAGATCGGCGGCACGGAAAGCGCCGCGACCATGGCGTTTTACATCCAACTGACCTTTATCATCGCCAGTGCCGGCTTTGGCCTGACGCTTGGGCATGGGGCCTATGCCACCGATACGCACCCGTCGCTATCGTTCCTGCTCAGGGCATGGGGGCCGGTGATGGCGGAGGATTGGCCCATTCTGATCATGCTGGGGGTGAGCGGCGTCTTGGGTGGGTTTTTCATCAGTCAAGCCTATCGTCTGTCCGAGGCCGCCTTTGCCGCGCCTTTCGAATATGTCGCGATGCCCATGGCGATCATCTGGGGCGTGACGGTGTTCGGCACATGGCCCGCGCCCACGGCGTGGATCGGGATTGCCTTGATCATCGGGTCGGGCCTCTACCTTCTATGGCGCGAGTCGGTGCAGGATGACACATTGGCGGGCAAGGCCCCGCGACGGAGGTAGAAATGCCCATCAACGCGGTGATCTTCGATATCGGCAATGTCCTGATTGAATGGCAGCCAGAGCGTTATTTCACCCACCACATCGGCGAGGAGCGCACCCGCGCGATGTTTGCCGAAGTAGACATCCACGGCATGATGAATCGGATTGATGTTGGCCACGCCTTTGACCAAGTGGTCGAGGAAACCGCCCAAGCCCATACCGATTGGCACGATGCAATCCTGATGATCCGCGATAACTGGGCCGATGTGGCAAGCCCGGCCATTCCGTTGAGCGTGCATTTGCTGCGGCAATTGCGGGCCAAGGGCATTCCCGTCTTTGCGCTGTCGAATTTCGGGGCCGAGAACTTCCCCGTCAGCGCGGCGAAATATCCGTTTCTGGATGAGTTTGACCGGCACTACATTTCCGGGAGGTTGGGGATGATCAAACCCGATGCGGCCATCTATAAGGCCGTTGAGGCCGATTGCGGGATGTCCCCCGAGACGCTTTTGTTCACCGACGACCGGCCCGACAACATCGCGACTGCACAGGTGCGCGGCTGGCAAACCCACCTGTTTGACGGGCCGGACGGATGGGCGCATTGTCTGGTGGAACAGGGATTGCTGACAAAGGACGAGGCGCAATGAACATCACGATCATTCCATTCGACGAGGGCCAGAAACACCTTGATTGGATCGGCCTTTGTGAGGCGTTCGAGGCCGGTCACAAGCTGCCAAAGGCCGAGATTGGCGATACGTTCCTCTATCGTGATCCCGATACCCTTCTATCCCGCGCCGCTTGGATTGATGGCATGGGGATGGCCGTTAAAACCGCCACGATTTTCCCCGAAAACCCCGGCAAGGGCGACCCGATGATCAACGGTGCGGTGAACCTTTATTCCGACAAGGACGGCACGCTTTCGGCACTTTTGGATTTTCACCTTGTGACCAAATGGAAAACCGCGGGCGACAGCCTGTTTGCCGCGCGCAAACTGGCCCGGCCAGACAGTGAAAACATTCTGATCGTAGGGGCCGGGACGGTCGGGCGGGCCTTGTTCGAAGCTTATAAGGCCGCCTTTCCAAAGGCGCGGTTCCGGGTATGGAACCGCACCCGCGCCAATGCCGAAGCGATGTGCGAAGAATGCCCGGGCTTGCGGGTCGCCGATGATCTGGAACGCGCGGTGCGCGATGCCGACATCGTCACCTCGGCCACCATGTCGACCGAACCGGTGTTGAAGGGCGAGTGGTTCCAGCCCGGTCAGCATATCGACGTGATCGGCGCCTACCGCCCGGATATGCGCGAGGTGGATGATGAAGGTCTGAAACGGGCGCGGATTTTCGTGGATAGCTATGACACCACAGTTGGCCATATCGGTGAGATCAAGATCCCGCTGGAGGCAGGTACGATCACCCGTGATGACCTGATTGCCGAGCATTATGAGCCCGAGCAATTCACCCGGACGAGTGACGATGAAATTACCCTTTTCAAGAATGGCGGCGGCGCGCATCTGGACCTGATGACCAGCCGATACATCCTTGATGCGTGGCAGAAGGCACAATGATCGAGTGGGTTCTGGCCGGGCTGGCGGGGCTGGTCTTGGCCCCCACGGTGGCCGAGGTTTTGCGCCCGCGCATGGGGCCAAAGGTGCGCCAAGAGGCCCCCGGTGAGTTTGCCGATCTGTCGCGCGGAGTGACCCATTATCAATGGCTTGGCCCCGAAGGTGGGCCATTGGTGGTGTGCGTGCATGGCCTGACAACGCCGTCTTTTGTTTGGGAAGGTATCGCGCCACGGCTGGCCGAGGCAGGATATAGGGTGTTGACTTATGACCTTTACGGGCGTGGGTATTCCGACCGGCCCCGAGGCGTGCAAGAGGCAGAGTATTTCACCGCGCAGCTTGAGGAGCTTCTGGAGCATTTGGGAGTAGACGAGCGGTTCACGCTCGTCGGATATTCCATGGGTGGCTCAATCGGTGCCTGCTATGCGGCGCAGAACCCTGAGCGGTTGAATAGGATGATCCTGCTGGCCCCGGCGGGCATGGGGCATGATCTTGGCCCGGTGGCGCGCTTGGTGGTGAACTATGGCGGGTTTGGCAGATGGCTGTTCATGGCGATGTATGGACGGTCTTTCCGGCAAGGCACCGAAACCGAACGCGACTTGCCCTCAAGCGTGCCGGATATCGTGGACCGGCAACAAAATGAGCTACGGTATCGCGGGTTTCGCGGTGCGGTTCTGTCGTCCATGCGCGGGATTTTGGACCGCGACCTTGAAGACGAGCATCGCGCGATTGCCGAAAGCGACTTGCCGGTTCTGGCGATCTGGGCGCGCGAGGATGAGGTGATCCCGATCACAGGGATGGGCAAGCTGGCAGAGTGGAACCGCAAGGCCGAGCACGAGGTCATCGAGGGTGCGGGGCATGCGCTTGCCTATTCGCACAGCGACGAGGTGGTTGGCCTGTTGCTGCCTGCGCTTGAGGCTGCCCAAAAGTAACCGGGCTCCACGTGGGAGCCCGGAAGATCGTTTACCCTTTGACGAGCACCTGCGGCGAGATCACGTCGATCCCAAGGGCCTTGCCTACAGCGTAGTAGGTCAGTTGTCCGGCGTGGACGTTCAGACCGTTCAACAGATGCGGATCGTCGGCGCAGGCCTGTTTCCAACCTTTGTCGGCCAAGGCCAGCATGAAGGGCATCGTGGCATTGCCAAGGGCGATGGTCGAGGTGCGCGCGACGGCCCCCGGCATGTTGGCCACGCAGTAGTGCATGATGCCGTCCACCTCATAGATCGGGTCAGCATGGGTGGTGGCCTTGGAGGTCTCGAAACAACCGCCTTGGTCAATCGCCACGTCCACCAGAACAGCCCCCGGTTTCATGCTGGGAAACTGGTCACGACGCACCAATTTGGGCGCTTCGGCGCCGGGGATCAGAACCGCGCCGATGACCATATCGGCCTCTTGCAAATGCTCGGCCAGAAGGCCGGCCGAGGAATAGCCAGTGTTGAAGGTATCGCCGAAAACATCATCAAGGTAGCGCAGACGCGGCAGCGAACGATCCAGCACGGTGACATCCGCGCCCATGCCCGCCGCGATGCGGGCGGAGTGGGTGCCAACAACACCTCCGCCGATGACGACAACCTTGGCAGGCCCGACGCCGGGCACACCGCCCATCAAAACGCCACGGCCACCGTTGGCTTTTTGCAGGGTGTAGGCGCCCACTTGCGGGGCCAGACGACCGGCCACTTCGGACATCGGGGCCAACAATGGAAGGCCGCCGCGATCGTCTGTCACGGTTTCATAGGCAATGGCCGTGCAACCCGATTCAATCAGATCATGGGTTTGGGCGGGGTCAGGTGCGAGGTGAAGATAGGTAAACAGAAGCTGCCCTTCGCGCAGCATCTTACGCTCGACCGCTTGGGGTTCTTTCACCTTCACGATCATGTCGGCACTGGCAAAGATTTCCTCGGCGGTGTCGATGATCTTGGCCCCGGCGGCTTCATAGACGGCATCGTCAAACCCTGCACCGAGGCCTGCACCGGCCTGAATGATGACCTCGTGACCGTGCGCCACGGCCTCTTGGGCGGCATTGGGTGTCATGCCGACGCGGAATTCTTGTGGCTTGATCTCGGTTGGGCATCCGATTTTCATTGCGTATCCTCCTCGCATTCAGTTGTGTGCAGAATGTCGCAGGTGGCGCGCAATTGGGTTGATATTTCCCTCGCATAGCTCCGTATTTTGTGAATAATCTTCGAAAGCTTTGAATTTTTGACGAAAGACCTTGCGCAAATGGCTTTGGATGCGATGGATCGGCGGCTTTTGGATGTCCTACAGCGCAAGGGGCGCATTTCGAATGCCGACTTGGCCGAGGCGGTTAATCTGTCAGCAAGTGCCTGCCACCGACGGGTGCAGCGGCTAGAGGCCGAGGGCTATATTCGCGACTACGTGGCACTTCTGGATGCCCGCAAACTGGGAATGCCCGCAACGATTTTTGTCGAGATCACCTTGTCAACACAAGCCGACGACGTGCTGGAGGCCTTTGAAAAGGCCGTGGCGCGTATTCCCGACGTTCTTGAATGTCACCTGACGGCAGGGGCCGCCGATTACATCCTCAAGGTCGTGGCCGAGAACACCGAGGATTTCGCGCGCATACACCGGCAGTACCTGACGCGGCTGCCGAGTGTCGCGAAGATGCAATCCAGCTTTGCCTTGCGGACGGTTTTCAAGACGACGGCCCTGCCCCTTTGAATTGACACGACCACCCAGAGGACAAATGGGGCCTTGGCATTCCTGCCAAAGCCCCGTGGCGATTTATCGTGAGTGATGGCACGCCGGGTTACTCACACGCTGCACACAAAACACTAACAACTCGTTACGTCTGCACTCGTTACACCTAGCTACAGTTACCGGGCATTCATTGCAGGTTTTGCGCTCGCCTAAATGGGGAAAACCTTGCGGCGTTACCCCCCAAAGCGACCAGCCTTTGAACGGATGAAAAAAGGCCCCGGCAAATGCCAGGGCCTTTTCTAGAATTGAAAGCCGCGAAAGATTACTCCTCGGCTTCCTCTTCTTTCTTGGCTTCTTCGCCAGTCTCCTGATCGACGGTTTTCATCGACAGGCGCACCTTGCCACGATCATCGAAGCCCAGCAGTTTGACCCAGACTTCCTGACCTTCCTTGAGCACATCCGAGGGATGGTTCAGGCGGCGGTTTTCGATCTGGCTGACGTGTACCAGACCGTCGCGCTTGCCAAAGAAGTTCACGAAAGCGCCGAAGTCGACGATCTTCACGACCTTGCCCTTGTAAATCGCGCCTTCCTCGGGCTCTGCCACGATCGAATGGATCATGTCATAGGCCTTCTGAATCGACTCGTTGTTCGGGCTGGCGATCTTGATGATGCCCTCGTCGTTGATATCGACCTTGGCACCGGAGGTTTCCACGATCTCCCGGATCACCTTACCGCCCGACCCGATGACTTCGCGGATTTTGTCCTGCGGAACGGTCATGGTCTCGATCCGGGGTGCGTGAACGCTGAAGTCGCCCGCTTCGGTCAGGGCGTTCGCCATTTCGCCAAGGATATGAAGGCGGCCTTCTTTCGCTTGGGCGAGGGCTTTCTTCATGATCTCGGGCGTGATGCCTGCAACCTTGATGTCCATCTGAAGCGAGGTGATCCCGGTCTCGGTCCCAGCAACCTTGAAGTCCATGTCGCCGAGGTGATCTTCGTCACCCAGAATATCGGTCAGGACCGCGTAATCGCCATCTTCCTCAAGGATCAAGCCCATAGCCACACCGGCCACGGCCGACTTGAGCGGCACGCCTGCGTCCATCATCGACAGCGACCCACCACAGACCGAGGCCATGGAGGAGGAGCCATTCGACTCGGTGATTTCCGAGACAACGCGGATGGTATAGGGGAAGTCGGTTGCGGCGGGCAGAACGGCCTGAAGGGCGCGCCATGCCAGCTTGCCGTGACCAACCTCACGACGGCCCGGAGGGCCCACGCGGCCCGCTTCACCGACCGAGTAGGGCGGGAAGTTGTAGTGCAGCAGGAAGTTCGAGCGGAAGTTCCCATGCAGGGCGTCGATGATCTGTTCGTCGTCGCCGGTGCCGAGGGTGGTGACCACAAGGCCTTGGGTCTCGCCACGGGTGAAGAGGGCCGAACCGTGGGTCCGCGGCAGGATGCCGGTTTCGGACACGATCGAGCGGACCTCATCGAGCGAGCGACCGTCGATGCGCTTGCCGGATTTGACCACGTCGCCGCGCAGAACGGCGGCTTCGAGTTTCTTGAGGGCCGCGCCAAGGTTGGCGTCTTCGCGCTGTTCTTCGGTCAGGCCTTCAAGAACGGTATCCTTGGCGGAGTTGACGGCGGCTTGGCGTTCCTGCTTGTCGAGGATCGCGTAGGCGCTGCGCATCTTCTCTTCGCCCAGACCTTTGACCACCTCGTAAAGCTCGGAGTAATCCGGCGGGGTGAAATCGAAGGGTTCCTTGGCGGATTCTTCCGCGAGGCTGATGATCAGGTCGATCACCGGCTGGATTTGCTCGTGCGCGAAAGTCACGGCGCCCAGCATCTCGTCCTCGGTCAGCTCGTAGGCCTCGGATTCGACCATCATCACGGCGTCTTTGGTGCCGGCAACAACCAGATCAAGGCGTTGATCGGGGTTGTTGCGCAGGTCGTGCATGTCCTCGACATCGGGGTTCAGGATGTATTCGCCATCCTCGTAACCCACGCGGCAGCCCGCGATCGGCCCCATGAAGGGCGCACCCGAAATCGTCAGTGCCGCCGAGGCCGCGATCATCGCGACCATGTCGGGATCGTTGACCAAATCGTGGCTAAGGACCGTACACATAACAAGAACTTCGTTCTTGAAGCCGGGAACGAACAGCGGGCGGATCGGACGGTCGATCAGGCGCGCGGTGAGGGTTTCCTTCTCGGTGGGGCGGGCCTCACGCTTGAAGAAGCCGCCGGGAACTTTACCCGCGGCATAGTATTTCTCTTGGTAATGCACGGTGAGGGGGAAGAAACTTTGCCCCTCTTTGGGTTCCTTGGCGAAGGTCACGTTGGCCATGACGCTGGTTTCCCCAAGGGTGGCGATGACCGAGCCATCCGCCTGACGGGCCACTTTGCCCGTTTCCAGAGTGAGGGTATCTTCCCCCCACTGAATCGATTTTTTCACTTCGTTGAACATCGTCGTATCCTAGTTGGAAGCGCTCTTGGGCGTATCCCAAGTCTTCCGTTTCAATGGCGGCCCCATTGCCGCCGACCCCTCTCTACCATGCCATGCGCCGGGGTCAGAGCGTCACGTCTCAGATGGGTGCGCATTACAGGAGTTTGGACTGTTTTGGAAGGATAGATCACGGCACCCGCCGCGAATCACGGGTTAAGCCAAACAAACAAGGGAAATGACCGATCTGCACCACGTCGGCAAAACGTCGGTATTGCGTCGGTTTCGATGTCGGTGGGCCTGTGGATTAACAGGGCGCACGGTGAAAACTTGTACGTTTCGTACGCGCGTTCCGTACAAAACGCAAAACACCCGCTCGGTCGCCCGAGCGGGTGTTTGTGTGATCCGATGGATCGAAACCTGTTAGCGGCGGATGCCGAGGCGTTTGATGAGGTCTTTGTAACGGGCCTCGTCTTTGCCCCGGAGGTAGTCCAGCAGCTTGCGGCGCTGTGCGACCATTTTCAAAAGACCACGGCGGCCGTGGTTGTCTTTCTTGTGGGTCTTGAAGTGCTCGGTCAGCGTGGAGATACGCGAGGTGAGAATGGCAACCTGAACTTCGGGCGAACCGGTGTCGCCGTCCTTGGTTGCGTATTCCTTCATCAGGCGTGATTTTTCTTCGACTGTGATCGACATCGGGGTCTCCTTTGAGATTAAGGGTTGAGGGCACAAGCCGGGATGTCGTCCAGCAGGGTCCTATGGAGATGTCGCAAGGGAATTTCCCAAGCAATGGGGGCGTATAGGAGATTTGCGGGAAAAAGAAAAGAGGGAATGCGCGTGAG
>Ga0102926_1001112_pt1 | contig 15975 bp, 11 predicted proteins | sample SalPonR1_A_D2_MG_FD_78173 | JGI IMG/M metagenome (GOLD analysis project Ga0102926, IMG submission 78173) | Salt pond soil microbial communities from South San Francisco under conditions of wetland restoration - Salt Pond MetaG R1_A_D2_MG | ecosystem: Environmental > Aquatic > Marine > Intertidal...
CACGCGGTCGGCGCTCATAGGGTTTTCGGGCGGCGGGGGCAGTTCATCGCCGGTGGCCAGCAGGGCGTTGGTGATATCCGTGGCGTCGGCGGGCTTTGACAGGTAATCGGTCGCGCCGATCTTCACCGCCGCCACCGCCGTGGCAATCGCACCATAACCGGTGAGCACCACGACACGGCTGTCGGGGCGGCGCTCGCGGATCACTTCGACCACGTCCAGCCCGTTGCCATCCTCCAGCCGCAGGTCGCAGACCGCATATGCAGGGGGCCGGGCTGTTGCGATAGCCTTGCCGGCGGTTACGGAATCCGCGGTTTCGACCTCGAAACCCCGCCTTTCCATCGCCTTTGCAAGCCTGCGCAGGAACGGTTCATCATCGTCAACGAGAAGAAGCGACCTGTCGCCCCCGATCTCGCGCAAATCGCCGGTCATGCCGACCCTCCTCTCGTTCGCGCACACTGGTACACAACAGTTCTAGCCCCGACCGGTGGGGCCGTCAAACTTTGGCGCTTCGTCACATGGCGTCCAGGAAACATTCCACCCGGTCCGCCATCCGGTCAGGTCCGATATCACGCCGGAAGAACTCCACAAAGCCAATTTCCGGCAGCACCAGATATGTAAAGGTCGAATGGTCCACCAGATAATAGTCCTCGTCGCCCTCCTCGGGCTCCTGCTTCTGGTAATAGGTCCGGTAGGTCTGGCTTGCCGCGCGGATCTGTTCGGGCGATCCCGTCAGCCCCAAAAGGCGCGGATGCAGGTTGTCGGTGAAATCGGTCAGCATCTCGGGCGTGTCGCGCTCGGGGTCGATCGAGATGAAGACCGGCTTCACCATGCGGCCCCGTTCCTCCAGAACCTCGACCGCCTCGACATTGCGCGACATGTCCAGCGGGCAGACATCCGGGCAGAACGTATAACCGAAATAGACCAGCGCGGGCTTGTCGATCACATCCTGATCGGTGACCGTCTCGCCAGTCTCGTCAACCAGGGTAAACGGTCCGCCGATCTGCGCGCCGCCCCCGACCTTGCCCTCACGGCACTGCGCAAAGCGATCATCGCTCCCTGACCCGACGGTCAGGAAATATAGCGCCGCCAGCGCCGCTACCAGTACCGCCGCCGCGGCAATCGCGAGTGTCCGTGTCATCGGGAGATCCTCATTGTTCTGGGCATCTTTCGCGCGCTGTGGCACATCTAACACCACAAGCGGAACTTGCAACGGGACCCAAGCGCGCAGATGTCCGAAATCCCGCCCGGAACCTTCAAATCACGCAGTCGCGGCAACTGGATCCGTCTGCGCACGCTGGTATTGCTGCGTTGGTGGGCGATCGCCGGGCAGGTCACGGCCCTGATCGTGGCCCAGCGCCTCTATAATCTGAACCTCGAAATCGGCCTTTGCTTCCTCGTGATCGGGGTCTCCGTTGTCTCCAATCTGGCGGCCGCGTTCATCTACCCCGAGAACAAGCGCCTTTCCGAAAACGAGACCCTTCTGGTCGTGCTGTTCGACATGCTTCAGCTGGGCCTGTTGCTGTATCTCACCGGCGGTCTCAACAACCCGTTCTCGATCCTGATCGTCGGGCCGGTCACGGTGTCGGCCTCGGCGATCTCGTCGCGCTCAACGATGTTCCTTGGCCTGACGGCGATCCTGACGGTATCGATCCTGACCCAGTTTCACCTGCCGCTGCGCACTGAACAGGGCTTCGTGCTGCGCATGCCCGATGTCTTCCTGTTCGGGAACTGGAGCGCCATTGTGATCGCTGTCGTCTTTCTCGGGGTCTATTCACGCTGGATCGTTTCCGAGATGGACGCCATGTCGGATGCGCTTCAGGCGACCCAGATGGCGCTGGCGCGCGAACAGAAGTTGACCGATCTGGGCGGTGTCGTCGCAGCCGCCGCACATGAGCTTGGCACACCGCTGGCCACGATCAAACTGACCAGCGCCGAGCTTGCCGAGGAACTCGCCGATCATGCCGATCTGCGCGACGACGCCCTGCTGATCCGCCAGCAGGCGGATCGCTGCCGCGATATCCTGCGCTCGATGGGCCGCGCGGGAAAGGACGACATGCACCTGCGCACGGCACCGCTGACCGCCATTCTGGACGAGGCCGCAGAGCCCCATCTTGACCGCGGCAAGCAGATCCATTTCGACCACGGCTCGCCCGCCGGGCCACTGGAAAGCCAGCCTATCATCTATCGCCGCCCCGAGGTCATCCACGGGCTGCGCAACCTGATCCAGAACGCCGTCGATTTCGCCCGCGCCAATGTCTGGATCGAAAGCTGGTGGGACGACACCAGGATCACGGTTCGCATCATGGATGACGGGCGCGGATATTCACACCATGTCCTCAGCCGCATCGGTGAACCCTTCATGCGCCGCCGTGGTACGCGCGACGATCCGCGCAGGCCCGGCTATGAAGGCATGGGCCTCGGGCTGTTCATCGCCAAGACGCTTCTCGAACGCTCTGGCGCGGATCTCAGCTTTGCCAACGCCACGGATGCGACCAATGACGAGGGGCACCATCCCGATGCCGTCGGCGCGGTGGTCGAGCTTTCATGGCTGCGCGCGCAGATCGAGGCCGAAACCCCCGATGCCCGCCGCCCCAGCGGCGAGAATCTGCCCTTCCACGCCTGAGCCTGTTAACCAGCGATTAACCACTTCCGGCCAACCTGTTCATGTCGACAGGATACCGGAAAGGATTGCCATGACGATTCCCGCTTTCGGGTGGCTTCTGCTGCCGCTTTTGTCGGGTGTGATCGCCTTTGGCGTGGTCTGGCTGATCGGCCGCTTTGCCCCTGCGCGCGCGCCTGTGACCGCGCCTGGCGCCGCCGATCCGGGCACGGCCCGCTTCCTGTTCACCGCGGGGGTGCTTTCGGATCACGATCTGTCAGAACGCCACCTGCCTCCAGGCCTGACGGATTGGGCCGCGCTGCGTGCCTGGCTTGCCTTTCGCTTCCCCGATCTTCCCGAAACGCCTGACAATACGCCCGATCACGCCGCTGGCAGTCGTCTGACGCTACGGTCGGTCCTGCCCGACGACAGCGCCACGCTATGCCTGCAACAGATCGGCTCGGCCTGTCACATCACCCTTCATGATCCCGCGCCGGGGGATTTTGGCGAAAACCATGACCGCCGCCGCCTTGGCACGCGGCTTGGCAACTGGGACAGCGCATTGCGCAACGCCCCTTTCGGGCTGTGCATCAGCGATGGCGCCGGGCACGCGCGCTGGGACAATACGTTTTTCGCCACCTTGCCCGCCGCCACCCGCGCCCGGCTCTTGCCGGATGCCGACAAGGTCGGGCATGACGGCACCACCCTGACCGAACGCATATCGGTCGAGGGCGACGGCAGGAGCCCGCCCCGCTGGTTCGAAGTCGGTTCCGCTCGCATCGGCGCGGACCTGTTTCACCACGTCACCGACATCACCAAGGTCGTTCAGGCCGATACCGTCCGGCGCGAATTCGTCCAGACGCTGACCAAGACCTTCGCGAACCTCACCACCGGCCTCGCGGTGTTCGATCGCAACCACCGGCTTGCGCTGTTCAATCCCGCGCTGGTCGATCTGACAGGGCTTGGCGCGGAATTCCTCAGCGCGCAGCCCGACCTGATCAGCGTCTTCGACAACCTGCGCGACCGCCAGGTCATGCCCGAACCGAAAAATTACGCCAATTGGCGCACCGAGATCGGCAAGATGGTCGCCACCGCCTCGGGCGGGTTCTTTCAGGATACCTGGACCCTGCCCTCGGGCCTGACCTTCCGCGTCACCGGGCGGCCCCATCCCGACGGCGCCATCGCTTTCCTGTTCGAGGATATCTCCGACGAGGTCTCCTTGACGCGCCGCTTTCGCGCGCAGCTCGATCTGCGGCATGCAGTGCTCGAAAACCTGAACGAGGCCGTCGCGGTGATCTCTTCCAACAACCTCCTGCTCTTGTGCAACGCACGCTGTTCGGCGCTGCTCGGGGTCGACCCCGATGAAAGCCTCGCCGAGATCAGCACAGCCAGCTTCATTCGGATCTGCGCTGATGTGCTGCCGCAAGACGGGTTCTGGTCCGAGGTGGAAACACGGCTGCACGATCACGCGCTATCAGCACCCATGGAAACCGTCATCCAACACGGCGCAGGGCCGGGTACGCTCTGCCGGCTCGTCCCGCTGCCCGGCGGCGCGACCCTGCTGACACTGGCGGCGAAACCCCTGGGCCTCACCCTGTCGCGGCGGCACAAGGCGGCGGGCTGATGCCGCTTGCAGGCGCGCGCGGGGCGTGTAGTGTCGCCCCATGTCAGACAGGGCCGCGACACTGCATATCGGCAATCCGGAACGGACTTGCGCCATCGCGCGGGCGCTCGCGCCGCGGCTTCGGCCGGGTGATGTCATCCTGCTCCATGGTCAGATCGGCGCGGGCAAATCGCATTTCGCCCGCTGCCTTATCCTCGCCTCGCTCGATCAGCCCGAGGACGTGCCCTCGCCCACCTACACGCTTGTCCAAAGCTATCCGGGCCGCCAGGGCGAAATCTGGCATGCCGATCTCTATCGTCTCGGCGATATCTCCGAAATCGAGGAGCTGGGCCTGATCCAGGCATTCAGCGATGCCATATGCCTTGTGGAATGGCCCGCGCGGCTGGGCGATCTGGCGCCACCCGGCGCGCTGCACCTCTCGCTTGAGACAGCGGCGCAGGATGATACACGCATCATGCACCTGACATGGAGCGACCCTTCATGGGACAAGAAACTCGAGGATTTACCCGATGACTGAGCGCGACGCGCTGATCCGCGCCTTCATCGACGCCAGCGACTGGGCGGGCGCGCGCATCGCGCCGCTGGCCGGGGATGCCTCGAACCGGCGCTACCTGCGCCTGAGCGATCCCCAAAGCGGCGAAACCGCGGTGCTTATGGATGCGCCCCCCGATCGCGGCGAGGATGTCCGCCCCTTTGTCGAAATCGCGCGCTATCTTGGCGGCATTCATCTCAGCGCCCCGCGCATCCTTGACGCCGACATGGAATCGGGGCTTCTCCTGCTCGAGGATCTGGGCGATGACCTTTTCGCCAATGTGATCCCCCGCGATCCGGCGCTGGAAAACAGTCTCTATTGCGCCGCAACCGACCTTCTTGGAACGTTGCACGATCATCCCCCACCCCCCGGCCTTGCGCCCTATTCCCCGGCGCTGATGGCCGATCTCGCGATGCTGGCTTTCGACTGGTATCGCGCCGCGCTGGGCGATCCGGCGCCAAGCGCGCGTGCATCGGCCCACGGTGCGATGCTCTCGGCCCTCCAAACCCATGCCAGCGCTGCCGATGTCCTGATCCAGCGCGACTACCACGCCCAGAACCTGCTTTGGCTACCCGAACGCCCGAACGACGCGCGTGTCGGCCTGCTGGATTTCCAGGACGCCATGCTGGGCCATCGCGCCTATGACCTCGTCTCGCTGCTTCAGGATGCGCGCCGCGACGTGCCCCCCGCCGTCCAGGACGCCATGCTGACCCGCTATATCGAGCGCAACGGGATGGACAGCGCCGCATTCCGCACCGCCTATCACGCACTGGGCGCACAGCGGAACCTGCGCATCATCGGCGTCTTCGCCCGTCTTTGCATCCGCGACGGCAAGCCCCATTATGTCGACCTGATCCCGCGCGTCTGGAGCCACCTTCAGCGCGACCTGGCCGATCCCGCTCTCGCGCCCCTCGCGCGCACCCTTGAAACCAACCTGCCCAGCCCGACGCCCGCCAATCTCGCAAAGGTAAAAGCGCAATGCCCGACAGCCCCCGCTCGGTAATGCTGTTCGCCGCCGGGTTCGGCACACGGATGGGCGCGCTCACCGCCGAGCGCCCCAAACCCATGATCGAGGTCGCGGGCAGGCCGCTGATCGACCACGCGCTTTCGCTGGTGCGCGCGCATCGCCCCGAGCGCATCGTCGCCAATGTCCATTACCGCCCCGGCCCCCTGATCGACCATCTTGAGGGCAGCGAGGTCATCGTCTCGCATGAAACCCCCGATATCCTCGAAACCGGCGGCGGGCTGCGCGCCGCCTTGCCGCATCTTGGCGCGGAGCCGGTCTTTACCATGAATACCGATGCGGTCTGGTCGGGGCCGAACCCGCTCGATCTGCTTTTCGATCTCTGGCAACCCGCGCGCATGGATGCGCTCTTGCTCTGCGTGCCGCGCCAGAACGCTATCGGGCACGCCGGTCAGGGCGATTTCATCGTGCGCGGCGACGCCCCCGCACGCCGTGGTCCGGGGCAGATCTATACCGGGCTTCAGATCCTAAGAACCGACCTCTTGCATGACATTCCCAACCGCGCCTTTTCGCTCAACCTGCTGTGGGACAGGATGCTGACCCGCAAACGCCTGTTTGCCGCCAGCTATCCCGGCAGATGGTGCGATGTGGGCCGCCCCGAGGGTATCGCCCTGGCCGAAGAGATGCTTGGATACCGCGATGTTTGACCCTTGCGATCATCCCCGCGTTTTCGGCGTGCCCCTTGGGGTCGATTTTCCCCGCGCGCTGGTCGACGGGCTGACGGCCCGCCACGCGCATATGCCCCCGGAATCGCTGGCGCGCGTGCGCATCATCGTCAACACCCGCCGCATGGCGCGCCGTATCCGCACCCTGTTCGATCAGGGGCCCGCAAGGCTCTTGCCGCGCGTCGATCTGCTGACCGACCTTGGCGAGCATTGGGACATGGCCCATATACCGGACCCGGTGCCGCGCCTGCGCCGTCGGCTGGAACTGACACAGCTTGTCTCGCACCTGCTCGAAGGGCAGCCCGATATCGCCCCGCGCTCCTCGCTTTACGCCCTGGCAGACAGCCTTGCGGGGCTGATGGACGAAATGCATGGCGAAGGCGTCTCGCCCAGCGCGATCGACCAGCTCGATATCACCGACCAATCCGGCCACTGGGAGCGGATCACGGCCTTCCTGGGCATTGTCAGACACTATTTCGAAACCGGGACCGACCGCCCCGATACCGAAACCCGGCAGCGGTTGGTGATCGAGCATCTTGTGCATACCTGGCAGGAAACGCCGCCCGATCACCCGGTCATCGTCGCAGGGTCCACCGGCTCGCGCGGCGCGACCCAACTTCTGATGCAGGCCGTCTCGCGGCTTCCCCAAGGTGCCGTGATCCTGCCGGGATTCGATTTCGACATGCCGCCCGATGTCTGGGGCGCGATGAATGATGCCATGCTGCACGAGGATCACCCGCAATACCGCTTTGCCGATCTCATGCAAAAGCTCGATCTTTCGCCCGAGCAGATCCCGCGATGGGGCCAGGACGCCCCCGCCAGCAGCGCGCGCAACCGGCTCTTGTCGCTCGCCCTGCGCCCCGCGCCCGTCACCGACCAATGGCTGACGGACGGGCCAGCCCTCACCGACCTTGACCGCGCCACCGATGACATCACCCTGCTCGAGTCCCCCTCGACCCGCGCCGAGGCCCTCAGCATCGCCATGCGCCTGCGCCAGGCCGCCGAAGACGGCGAAGCGGCAGCGCTCATCACCCCCGACCGCACCCTCTCGCGGCAGGTGACAGCCGCGCTGGACCGTTGGGGCATCCTGCCCGATGACAGTGCCGGGATGCCACTGCACCTATCGCCACCGGGGCGCTTTCTGCGCCATGTGGCCGACCTCCTGCGCGAAAAGCTCACGGCCGAATTGCTGCTGACTCTGCTCAAGCACCCGCTCACCAATAGCGGTCCCGCCCGCGGCCCGCATCTGCGCCTGACGCGCGAACTTGAACTGCACCTGCGCCGGCATGGTCCGCCCTATCCCGAGGCCGCTCAGCTGATCGCGTGGGCCAAGGCGCTTGAGGATGACGACGCGCTCGCTTGGGCGCATTGGATCAGTGACTGTTTCTGCGCAAAAGCGGTATCCGGTGACATGCCGCTCACCGATCTCGTGGCGCTCCATCTTGATCTGGCCACGCGGATCGCACAAGGCCCCGACGCGGACTGCGCCCATGGTCTATGGCAAGAGGACGCGGGCGAAGAGGCTTGGAAAGCCGTCAGCGCGCTCAGCAACAATGCCGAACATGGGGGGCAGATCGGCGCGACGGACTATTGCAGCCTCTTTCACAGCATCCTCACCACCCACGATGTGCGCCGCCCCGATACGCCCCATGCGCAGATCCTGATCTGGGGCACGCTCGAAGCCCGCGTTCAGGGCGCCGATCTGCTGATCCTTGCGGGGCTCAATGAGGGCAGCTGGCCCGAGGCCCCCAAGCCCGACCCGTGGCTCAACCGCGCGCTGCGCCATCGCGCCGGGCTTTTGCTGCCCGAACGGCGGATCGGTCTTTCGGCCCATGATTTCCAGCAAGCCGCCAGCGCACCCGAAGTCTGGCTGACGCGCTCGATCCGCTCGGACGATGCCGAAACCGTGCCATCGCGCTGGCTCAACCGTATCAAGAACCTTCTCACCGGTCTGCCCGAACAGGGCGGCAAGGCCGCGCTCGATGCCATGATGGCGCGCGGGCAGCACTGGCTTGCCTTGGCCGAGGCGCTCGAAAAGCCCGGCCAGACGGCGCCCGAAAGGCGCCCGGCGCCCTGTCCGCCGGTCGCGGCACGTCCCCGCGGCCTTTCCGTCACCGAGATCAAACGCCTGATCCGAGACCCTTACGCAATCTACGCGCGCCACGTTCTGCGCCTGCGCCCACTTGATCCGCTGATGAAATTGCCTGACGCCCTGTTGCGTGGCACCATCCTGCACGAGATCCTCGAGGGGTTCATCAGGGACACGCTTGGCGATCCCTCGCTTTGCACCCGCGCCGCGCTCATGGCGAAAACAGAGACTGTTCTTGCCCAAAAAGTCCCTTGGGCCGAGGCCCGCGTGATCTGGTATGCGCGCATGGAGCGTATCGCCGACTGGTTCATCGAAACCGAGCTTGCACGGCGCCAGATCGCCACGCCTGCCAAGCTCGAAGCGCGCGGCGAGGCCTCTCTCGATGATCCGGACTTCACGCTCAGGACCATGGCCGACCGGGTCGATATCGACGCGTCCGGCGCGCTTCATATCTACGACTACAAGACCGGCGCGCCGCCCACAAAGGACCAACAACTTCATTTCGACCGCCAGCTTCTTCTGGAAGCCGCCATCGCCGAACGCGCCGGTTTCGACGGGATCGCGCCCGCGCCCGTCGCCCGCGCCACCTTCATCGGGCTGGGCAGCGGCGGCAAGCTGGTCGATGCGCCCTTGTCCGAGGCCCGGCCCGCCGAGGTCTGGCAGGAATTCCAGACCCTGATCCGCGCCTATATGGAGCCTGATCGGGGCTATCCCTCGCGCCGCGCCATGCACATGAAAAGCGACCGGGGCGATTACGACCAGCTCGCCCGCTTCGGCGAATGGGACATCACCGACACCCCCGACACCCAAGAGGTCGGCTGATGGCGCGCAACGAAGCCACCCAGCGCCAGATCGACGCGGCCCATCCCGGCCGCTCCACCTGGCTGTCGGCCAATGCCGGATCAGGCAAGACCCGCGTGTTGACCGACCGGGTCGCGCGCCTCCTCCTGGATAAGGTCGATCCGCAGCACATTCTTTGCCTCACCTACACCAAGGCCGCCGCCAGCGAGATGCAGAACCGCCTGTTCCGCCGCCTTGGCGAATGGGCGATGTTGCCCGATGCGGCGCTGACCCGACAACTTGACGAACTGGGCTATGCGGGCACCATCAACGCCGCCGCCCTGCGCGATGCCCGCCGCCTTTTCGCCTGCGCCATCGAAACGCCGGGCGGTCTCAAGATCCAGACGATCCACTCCTTCTGCGCCGGACTCCTCCGCCGCTTCCCGCTCGAGGCCGGAGTCAGCCCGCAATTCACCGAGATGGAAGACCGCACCGCCAGCCGTCTGCGCGCCGAGATCGTCGATCAGATCGCCACCGGCCCTGGCGCCCCCACCCTTCGCGCCATCGCCCGCCATCATGGCGGCGAAACCCTGGACGAGATCACATCCGAAATCGTCCGCCAGCGCAGCCTGTTCGAGCGGCCCCCAAGCGCCGCCGAGATCGCCACCATCTTCAACCAGCCCGCAACCCTTTCGGCGGAAGCAATCAACTCAACCGTCTTTCTGGGCAGCGAGCGCGCACTGCTTGACCGGCTCATTCCCGCCCTTCTGGCCAGCGGCACGAACGATTCCAAGGCAGGCGCGAAACTGCAGGCGCTCGGCGCGCTCGACCTTTCTGCACTGCCCGTGCTTGAAAGCGTCTTTCTGACCGGCGCGGGTGCGAAAAACCCGTTTTGCGCCAAAACAGGGTCTTTTCCCACCAAGGCCTGCCGCGAACAGCTCGCCCCGATCATCGACGAGCTTGACCAGTTCATGACCCGTGTCGAATCCGCCCGCAGCGCCCGCATTGCGCTCACCGCGATGGACAAGGCCCGCGCGCTCAACGATTTCGCCGCGATCTTCCTGCCCGCCTATGAGCAGGCCAAGGCGCTGCGCGGGCTGCTTGATTTCGACGATCTGATCCTGCGCGCCCGCCAGCTTCTGACCGACCCTGCCGTTGCCGCCTGGGTTCTCTTTCGCCTTGATGGCGGGATCGACCACATCCTTGTGGACGAGGCCCAGGACACGAGCCCTGTCCAATGGCAGGTGATCGAACGCCTCGCGCAGGAGTTCACCAGCGGCGAGGGCGCCCGCCCCGATGTCACCCGCACGATCTTTGTGGTCGGTGACAAGAAACAGTCGATCTATTCCTTCCAGGGCGCCGACCCGCGCGAATTCGACCGCATGAAAGCCGATTTCGCCTCCCGCCTTCAGGCCACCGGTCAGCCGCTTCAGGATATGGAGATGGAATATTCCTTCCGCTCCTCGCGCGCCATTCTGGACCTTGTGGATCATTGCTTTGCCGATAGCCGCGAAAGCGGTTTTACGCCGGAACAGGGTCACAAAGCGTTCAAATCCGACTTGCCCGGCCGGGTTGATCTCTGGCCACTGATCGAAAAGCCCGAGCGCGACGAGAACCCCGACTGGCACGATCCCGTCGATGTGACAGCCCCCAACGATCCCGCCACGCTGCTGGCGCGTCAGGTGGCGCGCTCCATCCGCCGCATGGTGGACGAAAAACAACCCATTCCCGGCGAAAACGGCGCGATGCGCCCCTTGCGCCCCGGCGACGTGATGATCCTCGTGCAGCGCCGCGCCGACCTGTTCCACGAGATCATCCGCGAATGCAAGGCGCAGGGCCTGCCGATCGCCGGGGCCGACCGGCTCAAGGTCGGGGCGGAACTGGCGGTCAAGGATCTGGCCGCACTCCTGTCCTTCCTCTCGACCCCCGAGGATAACCTTTCGCTGGCGACCGCCCTGCGCTCGCCGCTTTTCGGCTGGTCCGAGGGCGATCTTTATCGCCTCGCCCATGATCGCACCCAGAAATACCTCTGGGCCGAACTGCGCGGGCAGCTCGCCGACCATCCCGAAACGCTCGCCATTCTGAACGACCTGCGCAGCAAGGCCGAATTCCTGCGCCCTTATGACCTGATCGAGCGCATCCTCACCCGCCACGATGGCCGCCGCAAACTGCTGGCCCGCCTTGGCCCCGAGGCCGAAGACGGTATCGACGCACTGCTGACGCAGGCGATGGCCTATGAACAACGCGCCGTTGACAGCCTCACGGGTTTCCTTGTCTGGATGGAAACCGACAATCTTGAAATCAAGCGCCAGATGGACAGCGCCGGGGACCGCGTGCGCGTCATGACGGTGCATGGCGCCAAGGGGCTTGAATCGCCGCTGGTGATCCTGCCCGATACCGGCAAGCGTGATATCCGCATCCGCAACCAGATCGCCGTGGCCGACGGCACCGCCCTTTGGCGCACCCCCGCCGCGGAATCGCCCCGCGTCATCAAAGATGCCAACGACGCCGCGCGGGATGCCGAGCGCGCCGAGCGCGAGCGCCTGCTTTACGTCGCCATGACCCGCGCCGAGAAATGGCTGATCGTCGCGGCCGCGGGCGATCTGGGGTCATCGGGCGATGCCTGGTATGACAAGGTGCGCTCCGGGCTTCAGTCCGCTGGCGCGCAGCCATGCGATTTCGACGGCGGGCCGGGGCTTCGGCTGGAACATGGGAATTGGGCCGAAACAGGCTCTGTTTCTCCGCCGCCGTCGCGGCGGTCCACTGCCGTTCTGCCTGCGCATTTCCGACAGCCCGCGCCCCGGCTTGCGCCCATCCCGGAAACGCTCAGCCCCTCCCAGCTTGGCGGGGCCAAGGCGCTGCCCGGCGATACGGGCCTTGACGAGGACGCTGCCAAGCGCCGCGGTCGCCAGATCCACCGCCTGCTTGAATACCTCCCCGAGGCCCCGCAAGCCGACTGGCCCGACATGGCCGCGCGGCTCCTTGCCTCCGGCCCCGATGCCGCCGAGGGCGAGACCCTGGCCGACCTCTTCACCGAGGCGCAGACCGTTCTGAACACCCCTGACCTGCAACCGCTCTTCTCACCGCTGGCCTTGGCCGAGGTGCCTGCGACCGCCACGCTGGCCGCGCTGCAAGGCCGGCGCATTCACGGCACGATCGACAGGCTGATCGTCTCGCCCGACCATGTGCTTGCCGTCGATTTCAAGACCAACGCCATTGTCCCGGCCACGCCCGAGGCCACGCCAGACGGGCTGTTGCGCCAAATGGGCGCCTATGCCCATGCGCTTGGCGAAATCTACCCGGATCGCCGCATTGAAACCGCTTTGCTCTGGACCCGCAGCGCAAGCTTGATGCGCCTTCCGCACGATCTTGTGACGCGCGCGCTCTGCGACACCCCAATCGCTTGACGCATCCCGCCCGCCTACCTAGGTTCGTGCCAACCACACCCCTTCAGGAGAATTGATCATGGGCACCGTTGCCGTAACCGACGAAACATTCGACGCCGAAGTAAAGAATTCCGACATCCCCGTCGTGGTGGATTTCTGGGCCGAATGGTGCGGCCCCTGCAAACAGATCGGCCCGGCCCTCGAAGAACTGGCATCCGAGATGGATGGCAAGATCAAGGTCGCCAAGGTCGATGTCGACAGCAACCCCAACGCCGCCGCAGCCATGGGCGTGCGCGGCATCCCGGCGCTGTTCATCTTCAAGAATGGCGAAGTCGTCTCCAACCGCGCAGGCGCCGCCCCCAAGGCCGCGCTGCAAAGCTGGATCGAAGACAGCATCTGATCGCCTCAGGCGCGATGATCGCAAAGGGCCGCCATCGCGCGGCCCTTTTCTTTTGCGTGAAACTGCGGAACATGGGTGTATGACGCTTTCCAACTCCGATATCGCCGAGCTCACGGCCTTTCGCCGCGATCTGCACCGCCACCCCGAACTCTCGGGCGAAGAATCCGAGACCGCGCGCCGGGTTCTTGCCGCGCTTGCGCCTGATACGGTTCTTTCGGGGCTAGGCGGCCACGGGATCGCCGCCGTGTTTGCGGGTGCCGCGCCGGGGCCGACCGTGCTTTTTCGTGCCGAGATCGACGCGCTCCCGATCCAGGAGCTTTCCGATGCGCCGCATTGCTCCGGCTCACCGGGCAAGGGGCATCTTTGCGGCCATGACGGGCACAGCGCCATCTTGGTGGGTCTTGCGCGGCTCTTGTCTCGCCGTCGCCCCGCACGCGGGCGCGTCGTACTGATGTTCCAACCCGCCGAGGAAACCGGCGCCGGGGCCGCCGCCGTGATCGCTGATCCCGGATTCGAGCCTGTTACACCCGATATCGCCTTTTCCCTGCATAACATGCCGGGGCTGCCGCTTGGGCATGTGGGGCTGATATCCGGCCCGGTCAATTGCGCCTCGCGCGGGGTTTCGATGCGCTTCACCGGCAAATCCGCCCATGCGTCCGAACCCGAGAACGGCACCTCGCCGATGGGCGCGCTGTCTGACCTCATGCCCGCGCTGACCGCCCTCAGCCAGGGCAGCACGCAGGATGCCGATTTCACCCTCGTCACCGTGACCCATGCCGCAATGGGCACGCCCGCCTTCGGGATCGCACCGGGCGAAGCGACCCTCTACGCCACGCTGCGCACCCTCACTGATGATCGCATGTCGGCGCTCTGTGACACCGCGCTCGGGCTCATGCAGGGCGCCGCCGCGCGCCACGGGCTGAGCGTGGAACACGATTTCCATGACGTCTTCGTCCATTGCGACAACCACCCCGAGGCCACCGCGCGTCTTCAGGCGGCGCTCGATGCCCTTGGCATTTCGCATGACGCCTCCGGCCTGCCGATGCGCGCCTCCGAGGATTTCGGACGCTTCGGCCACGGCGCCCAATCCGCCATGCTGTTCCTTGGCGCGGGCCGCTCTCATGCGGCTCTGCATAACCCCGATTACGACTTTCCCGATGATCTGATCCCGATCGGCACGCGCATCTTTTCGCAGGTCGCCCGCGATCTTCTGGGCTGACGCGCCCCTTGCACCCCGATCCCCGCCCTTCCATATAGGCGGGAACCGAATGGAGGCCCCATGAGCAACGAATTTCCCGGCTGGCACGGCACCACCATCGTCGGCATCAAGAAAGGCGGCAAGGTCGTGATCGCCGGCGACGGACAGGTCAGCCTTGGCAACACCGTCATCAAGGGCAGCGCCCGCAAGGTGCGTCGCCTCTCGCCCGGCGGCTATGACGTGGTCGCCGGTTTCGCCGGGTCCACCGCCGATGCGTTCTCTCTTCTCGAGCGGCTGGAATCCAAGCTCGAAGCCACGCCCGGCCAGCTTCAACGCGCCTGCGTCGAACTGGCCAAGGACTGGCGCACCGACAAGTACCTCCAGAAACTCGAGGCCATGCTGATCGTCACCGATGGCGACCAGCTTTACGTCATCACCGGCGCGGGCGACGTTCTGGAACCCGAACATGACTGCACCGCCATCGGCTCGGGTGGCAACTACGCCCTCGCCGCCGCCCGTGCCATGATGGACAGCGACCGCACCGCCGAAGAGATCGCCCGCGACTCCATGTCGATCGCCGCCGATATCTGTGTCTTTACCAACGGCAACCTGACCGTAGAAAGCATCTCCAAATGACCGACCTGACCCCGCGCGAGATCGTCTCCGAACTCGACCGTTTCATCATCGGCCAGAAAGAGGCCAAGCGCGCCACCGCCGTCGCCCTGCGCAACCGCTGGCGGCGCAAGCAACTCGCCGACGACCTGCGCGACGAGGTCTACCCCAAGAATATCCTGATGATCGGCCCCACCGGCGTCGGCAAGACCGAGATCTCCCGCCGCCTCGCCAAACTCGCCCGCGCGCCCTTCATCAAGGTCGAGGCCACCAAGTTCACCGAAGTGGGCTATGTCGGCCGCGATGTCGAACAGATCATCCGCGATCTGGTGGATTCCGCCATCGCTCAGACCCGCGACTTCATGCGCGAGGACGTGAAATCGACCGCCCATGCCAATGCCGAGGAGCGCGTCATCGCCGCCATCGCCGGCGAGGATGCCCGCGAAGCCACCCGCGAGATGTTCCGCAAGAAACTGCGCGACGGGCTGCTTGACGACACGATGATCGAACTTGATGTCGCCGACAGCTCGAACCCGATGGGCATGATGGATATTCCCGGCCAGCCCGGCGGCCAGATGGGGATGATGAATCTCGGCGATATCTTCGGTAAGGCCTTCGGCGGGCGCACCGTGCGCAAGAAGATGACCGTCGCCGAAAGCTACCAGGCGCTGATCGGCGAAGAGGCCGACAAGCTCCTTGATGACGAGGCCGTCGCCAAGACCGCGCTCGAATCCGTCGAACAGAACGGCATCGTTTTTCTCGACGAGATCGACAAGGTCTGCGCCAAGTCCGAAACCCGTGGCGGCGATGTCTCGCGCGAGGGGGTGCAGCGTGACCTCCTGCCGCTGATCGAAGGCACCACGGTCTCCACCAAGCACGGCCCGGTCAAGACCGACCATATCCTGTTCATCGCCTCGGGCGCCTTCCATATCGCCAAGCCCTCGGACCTGTTGCCCGAATTGCAGGGCCGCCTGCCGATCCGGGTCGAGCTGCGCGCGCTCACCGAGGAGGACTTCGTGCGCATCCTGACCGAGACCGACAACGCGCTGACCCGGCAGTACACCGC
>Ga0102926_1001114_pt1 | contig 15963 bp, 14 predicted proteins | sample SalPonR1_A_D2_MG_FD_78173 | JGI IMG/M metagenome (GOLD analysis project Ga0102926, IMG submission 78173) | Salt pond soil microbial communities from South San Francisco under conditions of wetland restoration - Salt Pond MetaG R1_A_D2_MG | ecosystem: Environmental > Aquatic > Marine > Intertidal...
AATAAATATTTTTTTGAATATTTCCGGTCTTGTAAAAGATTTGGGAATACCACTAAAAACAACAATTCCTGCATTCTGTAGAAAAAATGAAACCCCTATAGCAGATATTAAAATTGAAATTCTTGGTGCATTTCTTAAAGGACGATAGGCTATTTTTTCCGTTAACATACCCGTAAGTGCCGTTAAAATAATTGCTATAACAAAAGATAACCACCAGGGTAAATGAAAGATTGCAACACCATAAAAAAGAAAATAAGTCCCCAACATAAAAATTTCCCCATGAGCAAAGTTAATCAATCTTAATATTCCATAAACCATGGTGTAACCAATCGCAATTAATGCATAGAGCCCTCCTAAGGAAAGACCATTTATAAGATTTTGTAAGAATATATCTAATGTCATTGATTATCCTCCTTCAATAATCAGAGAGATAGGGTAAAACCCCATCTCTCCTATACTCAATAATACATTTATTTATTACTTAATATTATGGATTTATGGTTGTTTCATAATGGAACACACCATCAATAACCTTAACGGCTACTGCAGGTCTAATAGCATTGTTGTTTTCATCTATCAAGATAGTTCCACCAGCTCCAACAAAATCTTTTGTTTCTGAAAGAGCATCTTTAATGGCATCAGGATCAGTTGAACCTGCTTTTTCAATAGCTTTAAGTAGTAAATTATAAGCATCATATGTCATAACAGATACAGCATTTGGATCTTCTTCATATTCTTCTTTAAATGACTCAACAAAATCAATTGATTCCTGAGTAGTTGCAGGTGCTTCTGGATGATAGAAAGTTGTAGCTACTACACCTTCAGCATATTCTTTAGCAATCTCTATTAATTTAGGATTATCTAAAGTATCTCCACCCATATAAACACCTTCAAATCCAAGTTCTCTACCCTGAATAGCTATTAATGCAACATCTCCAAAATAACCCGGGAAGAATAATGCTTCAGCACCAGAACTTATAATCTCAGTCAACTGAGCAGAAAAATCCTGATCTCCAGTCTGATATTTTAGATCAGAAACAATTTCTCCACCAAGCTTAGTATATGTTTTTTTATAAAAATTTGCCAGACCTACAGAATAATCCTGAGCTACATCAACTAAAAGAGCAGCTTTTTTAATATTTAAATCTTCAAAAGTATATTTAGCCAGTGCTGAACCCTGGAATGGGTCAATAAAGCACGCTCTAAATACATATTCTTTACCAGCTGTAACTAATGGGTTAGTAGCTGTGGCTGTTAAAAGTGGTATACCGGCCTTATCAGCAACTTCACCACCAGGCATAGTAAGACCACTACTATAACTACCAAGAATCGCTACAACCTTATCTTTCTCAACTAGTTTTGCTACAGCATTAGCAGCCTCAACCTTATCACTCTTATTATCAACAACAACAAATTCAACTTTTTTGCCTAATACGGTAGGATTTTGCATCTGGGCTAATTTATAACCCTGCATACTAATTTCTCCACCAACCGCAAAAGGTCCAGTCATTGGTTCAAAAATACCAACTTTAATTACATCATCTTCAGCTAATGCTAGACTACTTCCTAAAACCAACAATCCAATAATTACAAATAACAATAAACTTCTTTTCATCTCTCTCCTCCTTAAGTGATTTAATAAATTTAAAATTCTATAATATATATTCAAGCAATTTTTAAAAAATCCTTCATTTTTTTTCAAGTTATAATATTGCGAATATTATAACTTGAAAAAACTAATTCTATATTAAACTAGAATTTTTTAACTTTTTCCAGATCCTTATTTTGTCCCATAACTACAAGAACATCACCTTCAAGTATTTTATCATTAGCCCCAGGTGTAATATTTAAATGTTGTCCTCTTTTAATTGCCATTACATTAATCCCGAATTTAGTTCTAAATTCTAATTCTGCTAGAGTATTCCCCACCATATTGGGTGTAGCAATAATTTCCACGATACTATAATCTGGTGCAAATTCTATATAATCAAGAACATTTGAAGAAATAAGATTATGAGCAATTCTAACACCCATATCTCTCTCAGGATAGACTACCCTGTCTGCCCCAACTTTTGTAAGCACCTTACCATGTAGATTATCCTGGGCTTTAACAACTACATATCCTACACCTAGTTCTTTCAAAATTAAAGAAGCTAAAATATTTGCATGAATATTATCACCTATACTGACAACAGCCACATCAAAATTTCTTACTCCCAGGGTTTTTAATGCTTCCTCATCTGTAGCATCACATTCAACCGCATGTGTAACAACATTAGCCAGATTTTGAACCCTTTCAGTATTAATGTCCAGTGCAAGCACATTATAACCATCATCCGAAAGAGTACGAGCAACACTGGAGCCAAATCTACCCAATCCTACTACAACAAATTGTCTCATATTATTAACCTCCTTTAACCAATTAAAATATCTTCTTCTGGAAATCTAATATTTTCATGTCTTCTATTTGCGACAGCTATAGCAATTGTAAAAGGACCCACTCTACCTATAAACATTGTAATAATTATAAAAATTTTACCTAATGAACTAAGTTTTGGGGTGATTCCCGTTGATAAACCAACTGTAGCAAATGCAGAAAAAACTTCAAATAATATTTGAATAAAAGAAAAATTCTCAGTAATTGTTAAAACTATAGTAACCATACTTATTACAAATATTGATATTACAACAACAGTTAATGCTTTATAAATAATTTTTTGTGATAAACGACGATTATAAAGTTCAATATCTTCTTTTCCTAAAGAAACATTGTAAACAAGCATTAACAGTGTTCCTATGGTTGTAGTTTTTATTCCTCCTCCTGTAGAAGCAGGAGAGGCCCCAATAAACATTAATATAATTAAAATAAATAATGAGACATCTTTAAAATAAGAAATTTTTATTGTATTAAATCCTGCTGTTCTAGGTGTTACTGCCTGAAAAAAAGCTGCAAGCAATTTGTTTTTCAAGCTTAGTTTACCCAGTGTTAAAGGATTATCACTCTCAAGTATAAATAATGAAATAGTACCTACAATTATCAGAACTACTGTGATTGTCAAAACAAACTTACTATGTAATGATAATTTAGAAATATTTCTACTAAATAATTCCAATATAACTATAAATCCCAGACCACCAAAAATAAATAAAAATGATAAAATAAAATTTATGTATAATGAATTAAAGTAATCTTCCAGACTATTGCCAAATAAATCAAAACCAGCATTATTAAAAGCAGAAACAGAATGAAATATAGAAAAAAATAATGCTTTCTTTTCGGGAAAAATATTATTGAAATATAAATATAATAAAGTTGCTCCAACGAATTCAGTACTTATTGTTAAAATAATTATATTTCTAATTAATCTTACCAGTCCTGATAATTTATTATAGTTTAATTCCTCTTTTATAATTAATCTGTCTCTCAATGATAGTTTTTTTCTTAAAAGCAAATAAAATAAAGTAGTGCTGGTCATGAAACCAAAGCCACCAATTTGTATCAAAATAGCAATAATAAGCTTTCCAAAAACACTCCAGTGCTCAGCAGTATTTACAACAATTAGACCTGTTACTGCAGTAGCTGAACTTGCTGTAAATAAAGCATCGAGAAAAGATGTCTTATATGAATTAACTGTAGAAATAGGTAATAATAAGAAAAAGGTACCCAGAAATATTATTATAATATATCCAAAAATAATAAATTGGCCGGGAGAAAGTTGTTTATTATTAATTTAAACCACCTCATTAAGTAATTATTCCCTTAATAAGATAGAAGCATTAATATATTTAGCCAACCATAATTTTTTCTTTCGGAAAATGATAGATTCCCTCTCGTTTTCTTTCTGCAAATGCTACAGCAAGGGTAAGAGGCCCCAGCCGACCGGCAAACATAGTAATAATAATTAATAATCTACCAAATTTTGATAATAATGGCGTAATCCCTGTGGATAAACCTACTGTACCGAAAGCAGATACCGTCTCAAAAAAAACAGGTAGGAATTCCATATTCTCAGTTACAGTTAAAATCATTGTAACAAACACAACTAATCCCAGGGCTAAAATAATAATTGAAATTGATTTAAATACAACCTCTTTTTCCAATTGACGATTATAAATTTCAATATCACTTTTTCCAGTAATCATATTCCAGAGTGTAATCAGTATTACACCAAAAGTAGTTGTTTTAATCCCCCCACCAGTAGATCCTGGCGAAGCTCCTATAAACATCAAAACTATTACTAAAAACAATGTTGAACTTCTAAGTGAGCCTGTAGGTAAAGTACTAAAACCTGCTGTTCTTGGTGTAACAGAAAGAAAAAATGCAGACAATAACTTCTCGCCAAATGGCAAATTACCCATTGTATCTTGATTTGTAAACTCTAACAATAATATTGTAATAAAACCAAAAAACAATAAAATAATAGTCATAACTATAACTATTTTAGTTTGGAGACTTGTCTTTTTTATCTTACAAGTATGAGACATCTCAGCAAGCACTCCAAAACCAAGTCCTCCAAGTATAATCAGGGTAATAACAACAAAATTCATTAGAAAATCCCCGGTAAAGTTTTCTAAACTACTTCCAAACAAATCAAAACCAGCATTATTAAAAGCTGAAACAGAATGAAAAACCGAGAAGAATAATGCCTTAATAAATGTATTATTTCCAATTAATTTCAAAAATAATAAAAATGCTCCTGTTCCCTCAATAATAATTGTAAATCCAATAACATATTTCACAAGCCTTACTAAACCAGAAATTTCAAATTGATTTAAATCTTCCTGTATAACTAATCTTTCTTTAAGCGTAATCTTTTTCCCCAGGATAAAAGCTATTAAAGTAGACATAGACATTATACCCAGACCACCAATTTGAATTAATATCATAATTACAAGTTTACCAAAAACTGTAAAAGCCGCACTGGTATTTACTACTATCAACCCAGTAACACATGTTGCTGAAGTTGCAGTGAATAATGCATCTATTAAATTCAGACCATCATTCTGGGTTGTAGCAATCGGTAACATTAAAAGAATAGTCCCAATAAAAATAATCGTTAAATATCCTGAAACAAGTATCTGTGAAGGAGTTAACTTTTTTAATTTCTGCATATATTGTTATCTCCCTTCCTGCATATAACTGTAAACTATTATACTACATTATTATTTATTAATCAATTTCAAAAAAAAGTCCGGGGTAATTACCCCGGTTTCTTATTTATTCATCATATGGCTCAAACATATCTTTTCCAACTCCACAATCGGGACATACCCAATCATCGGGTAAATCTTCGAAAACTGTTCCTGGCTCAACTCCATTATCTGGATCACCTATTTCTGGGTCATATATGTACATACATACTGAACATTGATATTTTTGCATCTTAATTCCCCCTTCTTGATAATAGTTATTGTATTCATTATAACTTAAATAAAACATTAATGTCAACAATATAAATTAATACCTTTTAAAAAGCTCAGGTGAATAAACACTTTTAATTTTAGATTTCTTAGTAACAAGACTGGATGTAATAACTACCATTAAAATAGGAACAATTAAATGATAATTTCTTGTCATCTCCAACAATATTAAAATACCTGTTAATGGAGCATGACTAATTGCTGTAAAAACAGCAATCATCCCAACCAATGCATATGAAGACGGATTAGCAATTTGAGGAAATATATTTTGATATATCTTCCCCATCATCATTCCACTGGCAGTACCAATAAAAATTGCTGGGGCAAAAACTCCACCTGAACCACCTGAACCAAGAGTTATAGAAGTAATCATCACTTTTAATAATGTAATAATAATTAAAGTACCTAAAACATATTTGCCTTTTAAAATATTACTTATAACATTTATACCAGTCCCGGAAACTTCAGGTACAAAGTAAACTGCAATACCCACAATTAAACCTCCAAGTGCAGGTTTAAGAATTAATGGTATCTTAAGATTATCAAAAAAATTTGTTATATGCTTAAATATTTTAATAAATAAAATGGCAATAATAGAGACAAATAAGCCAAGTATTAAATATAATAAATATTCAAGATGATTGTTAACTGTAAATTGGGGAAAGTAAAATAATGCCTTATTTCCATATAAAACGTGAACAATCATATTTGCTGTTAAAGCACTAATTATTATTGAACTGAGTCTCGTAAATTCTATTTTTTTAAAAAGAACTTCACAGACAAACATAATTCCTGCCAGTGGCGCATTAAAGATAGCAGCTATACCTGCTGCTGCCCCACTCCCTAATAAAGTCTGATAATCATTCAGTGTAAAATTAAAATTATAGGCCAAAATATCACCAATACCAGCTCCAATCTCAACCACCGGACCAAATCTACCTGCTGAACCACCTGTTCCAATGGTAATAGCTGATGCAAGACCTTCTACTAATAAATCTCGAGCCGATAATCTTACATCCTTAGTTTTTATAGAGTCCAGTATTGCCGGAATACCATGACCTTTTGCTGTTAAACTACCATATTTTATTAATAAACCAACCAGCAGACCACCCAATGCTGGAATAATAATTAAATATTTTTTATCAAATATGTGATTTAAAAAAAGTGAATAGGAAAATACATTAATTAGATAAGCATAAAAAAGTGAAATAACACCAACAATTACTCCTATTACCATAGAAATAATTAATAATTTAATATCATTTTTAATTACTGCTCACCACCATTTTGCCCTTTCTTTATATTAATTTTATCCAAAAAATCAACTATTTCACGGGCATTTTCAAGCTGGTCTTCCATACTTATCCATCCGAAAATCGCTGGTATAAAATCAGGAGGAATCGCCCCTTTTTCTCTTTCTATTTTTTTCATAATACACCTGCCTTTTTATTAATTTGTTTCAAGACAGGATGTATTATACTATCCATCACTATTTTTTCCCTTTAAATATTCTATTTCTATTTTAATTATTTCCACTTTATCTAATGTCCTATCAATATATTTAATCCCAGATTTTTTATAAGCGGGAGAATATTTATCGATAAAAGCTATCAATGCTTTTTTCTTTTCATCATTATCGATAAAATAGGCCTTTCCCATAATACTAACACTTTTATATGTAGCAGAAAACTTTTTCGGGATTATTTTACTTTCTGATACGATAGTGAAAGAAATCTTCTTATTATTTTTCAAATTATCTATTTTATGACCTGACTTAGCACTATGTAAATAAATATTGCCATTCAAAAAAACATAATTCATTGGCACTGTATATGGATAATCATTCTCAGATATCGTACCCAGGACTCCATAATCTGAATTATTTAATATATCCAGGACAGCACTATCATCTAGCTTTTTATCTTTACGTCTTAATTCTCTGAACATTATCTTCCTCCCTAAACATCAAGTTCATTTGCTAGATCAGCATTATTATAAATAAATTCTTTTCTAAGACTGGAATTAGAGCCCATTAATCTTGTAAAAATATCATCTGCTTCTATTTCATCATCTATTTCAACCCTTAACAATTTCCTGCTTTCTGGATTCATCGTAGTTTCCCATAACTGTTTGGGATTCATCTCACCTAAACCCTTATATCTCTGTATAGAATAATTGAGATTATCATGTTCAATTCTAAAATTGTATAATCCTTCATCAGTATAAAGATATTTATTATTATTAGCCCAGGATATTTTATATAAAGGTGGTCTAGCAAGAAAAATATGTCCACTTTTTATTAATTCTGGGATATAACGATAAAATAATGTTAATATTAATGTAGAAATATGTGCTCCATCAACATCTGCATCTGTCATAATTATTATCTTATTATAACGGAGTTTATTTAAATTAAATTCATCTTTAATTCCCGTTCCTAATGCTGTAATAATAGTGACTACTTCTTGATTATTTAATATTTTATCAAGTCTGGCCCGTTCAACATTTAATATTTTACCCTTCAAGGGTAAAATAGCCTGAAAATATCTGTTCCGTCCCTGTTTTGCTGAGCCACCTGCAGAATCACCCTCTACCAAAAATATTTCACTTTCTTCAGCATCCCTGCTTGTACAATCTGCAAGTTTTCCCGGAAGCGAACTGGAGCTAAGTGCATTTTTGCGTTTTGTAAGCTCTCTTTCTTTTTTAGAAGCCTTTCTGGCACGAATGGCCTGTAATGATTTATCTACTATTACCTTGCCTATTTCTGGGTTAGTATCTAAATAAATACTTAAATATTCATATACTGAGCTTTCAACAATACTTCTTACCTCACTATTACCAAGTTTATTTTTTGTCTGACCCTCAAATTGGGGATCAGATAATTTAATATTTATAACTGCTGTTAACCCTTCACGAACATCATTACCCGTCAAAGAGGGTTCTTTTTGTTTTAATAATTTATTTTTTTTAGCAAAATTGTTGATAGCCTTTGTTAGTGCAATCTTAAAACCTGTTAGATGATATCCTCCATCTTCATTATGAATATTATTTGCATAGGCAAATATTCTTTCATTATAGTCATCATTATACTGTATAGCAACTTCAAGATAATAATCGTTTAGATCATCTTCAAAATAAATAATATCATCAAATAAAGGATTTTTATTCTTGTTTAAATATTCAACAAATGCACTTATTCCCCCATTATATTTAAACGTATCAGATTTTATTTTTTCTCCTCTTTCATCAAGCAATTCAAATTTAAGTTCTTTATTTAAAAATGCAGACTCTTTAAGTCGATGAGCAATTTTTTCATATTTAAATCTACTAATTTCAAAAATATCAGGGTCCGGTTTAAATGTAATCTTTGTACCTGTTCTGTTACTCTTATCAAGTATTTTCATTTTATTATCCGGTAATCCCCGACTATATTTTTGATAATATATCTTTCCATCCCGAAAAGTTTTTAATTCAAGCCATTCAGAAAGTGCATTAACAACTGAAATACCAACACCATGCAGACCACCTGATACTTTATAACTATTATTATTAAATTTACCACCGGCATGTAAAGTTGTAAGTACAATTTGGGCTGCAGAAACCCCAGTATCCCTATGTTCATCAGCTGGTATACCTCTACCCCAATCTTCTATGCTTATACTATTATCATCATTTAACCTAATAAGTATTTTTTTGCCATATCCAGCTAAAAATTCATCAATACTATTATCAACAACTTCCCAGATTAAATGATGTAAGCCTTTACTACCAGTACTACCAATATACATCCCGGGTCTTTTTCTAACTGCCTCAAGTCCTTCAAGTACTTCAATCTGATCAGCATTATAAATTGTTTCTTCGAACAATGACATACTTTCACCATCCTTCACGGGATATATTATATCAAATGAACAGTAACATTACCACTATATTCTTGCAATAAATACTTTAGCTATTATATAATATCAAATATGATGATGTTGAAAGGAGTCAATAATATATGAATGAAAATATTAGTCCAATAAGTATTGAAGAAAAAATGAAAAAATCATATTTAAACTATTCTTTAAGTGTAATTGTAGGTAGAGCCTTGCCTGATGTTTATGATGGTCTTAAACCAGTACATAGAAGAATCCTCTATGCAGCGAGTGAAATGGGACTTGTACATAATAAAGGGCATAAAAAGTCTGCCAGAATTGTTGGTGAAGTCCTTGGTAAATATCACCCTCATGGTGATGCTGCAGTTTATGATGCTATGGTAAGAATGGCCCAAAATTTTAATCAGCGATATCCTCTTATAGATGGGCATGGTAACTTTGGCTCAATAGATGGAGATAGTCCAGCAGCTATGCGATATACAGAAGCAAGGTTAACAGAAATTGCTGAAGAGTCTTTAAAAGATATAAAAAGTAACACAATAAATTTTAATGATAATTTCGATGGAACTTTAAAAGAGCCAGAAGTATTACCAACAAGAATTCCTAACCTTTTGATTAATGGATCCAGTGGTATTGCTGTTGGCATGAGCACAAGCATACCACCACATAATCTTATAGAAATTATTGATGCCTTAATACATTTAATAAAACAACCTAAAGCAAAATTAATGACACTTATGAATTATATAAAAGGACCGGACTTCTCCACAGGAGCTAATATACTCGGAAAAGAAGAAATCCTAAAAGCCTATAAAACTGGAAAGGGCAAAATAACGCTTCGAGCAAAAGCAAATATTGAAAAAACAGCCAGCGGACGCAAAGAACAAATTATTGTAACAGAAATACCCTACCAACTCAATAAAGCAAAACTTATTGAAGAAATAGCTGAACTTGTTAATAAAGGTAAAATTGAAAATGTTAGTGATCTGAGGGATGAAACAGATCAAAATGGAATGAGGATTGTAATTGAACTAAAAAATGGCTCTGATAGTGGACTTATACTTAATCAATTATACAAATACTCTAAACTACAGACAAATTTCAGGATAAATTTACTCGCATTAATAAATAATAAACCTCGTGTTATGAATTTAAAAGAAATATTGACACATTTTATTGAATTTCGAAAAAATATATATACCAGAAAAACAAAATTTAATTTAAACAAGGCACGGGAAAAATATCATATTTTAAAAGGTCTGAAAAAAGCAATAGATAAACTGGACATGGTTATCAATATTATTAGAAATTCACAATCAAAAAAAGAAGCAAATACTAAATTAACAGAAAAATTAACTATAAGTGAAAAACAGGCAAATGCAATCCTTGAAATGAGATTACAACGTCTTGTAGGACTTGAAATAAAAAAATTAGAAAAAGAAATTAATAAACTAAAAAAAGATATTAATACCTATACTGAAATCCTAGAAAATGAATCTTTACTTAATAAAAAAATAATAAATGAAATGAATGAAATTAAGATTAAATATGGAGATAACAGAAAAACAAAGATAATAGAAAATGTAGATGAAAAAGTAATTACAAAAAAAGATTTAATAAAAAAGAAAAATGCTATTATTACTTTATCCTATAGATTTAATATAAAAAGAACAGATGATTTTACAAAAATTAAAACGGGTAAAGATGATTATATAAATTATATTACCGGAGGAAGCTCTTATGATACTTTATTATTTTTTACTACAGCAGGCAATACATTTACCTATCCTGTGCATAAGCTACCCGAACATCACGGTCTCTCAACTGGTGATTTATTAAATGATTTCATACAATTACCACTTAAAGAAAAACTAATTAACATGATATGTTTAAATAAAAATATTAAAGAAAACTATATCACTATAATTACAAAACAGGGTCTGGTTAAAAAAACTCCCGGTAAAGAATATGAAACAAGTTATACTAATATTAAATCAATAAAACTACATAATAATGATAAAGTAGTTGATGTAATTATAAGTAATGGGAATAGTGAATTATTATTGGGAACTCAAAAAGGTAAAGTAATAAGATTTCATGAGGAATCAGTAAACGCTACAGGTAGAAATACACTGGGTAGTAAAGGAATTAAACTTGAAAAAAACGATAAAGTAATAACTGCAAATAAGATTATAAACAATAAAGAAAAATATATTATCTCTCTTTCCATTGATGGAAAAGGTAATAGAGCCAATATAAAAGAATTTAAATTACAAAATAGGTATGGAAAGGGAAATAGTACTATCTTAAGTGATAATTACAATTTAAGTAGAATGATACTGGCAGATAAAAATGACAATCTTATAATAAAAACTGATAATAATAAAATTCATTCCCTAAAAATCAATAAAATTCCTGAAGTAGAGATACCTGGTTATATGTATAATATATTAAAATTAGATAAAAATAATAAAATAATTAAAGCAAGCATAAATCCAATTAAATAAAGAGTCTCCCTTTAAGGGAAAACCCTTTATTTTGCAAATACATGATTGCCAATTCTGACAGTAAGCTCTCTGGTTTCCAACCACCAGAGGGTTTTTGCTTTATCAGGATTATAAAAATATTGTGCTCCCAGACTGGGATCATCTCCTTCAATTGCTTTCCGGGCAGCATCATAAGCACTCGAATTAGGGATAAGATTTATCTGACCATCATCTACAGAAGAAAACTGTCCCCCCTGATAAACAACACCTTCTACAGTATCAGGAAACTCATTACTTTTAATTCTATTTATAACAACTGCTCCAACTGCAACCTGTCCAATAAATGGCTCTCCTCGAGATTCCGCATAAATAACCCTGGCCAACAATTCTAGATCAGGATTAATATTTTCTCTTGAATCTGAGCGACTGGGGTTTGATTCCATGCTCTTTCCTATTTCAGAAATCAATATTAATATCAAGGCAATACCAAGACCTTTATAAATATCATCTTGACTTATTGAAGCTGCTTCTGTAATTGGTACAATTAACTTGCAGGGAGAAATAATTGAAATTAGTACATAAGAAAATAAGATAAACAGTAAAAACACACTGGTTTTTTTAACTACTTCATAATTCAATACTTTCACCTACTATAATAATAAGGCAAGTAATACAGCACCTATTAAATAAATAGGAGTTATGCCTTCTTCTTTATTTTCTGTTTTTAATTCATCTTGATATAAATTAATTTTTTCCTCAAGGTCTTTAACTTTACTCTGCAAACTATATACCTGAGTCTGGGTAACTGAAAGTCTATCTGAAATATCATTTAATTTTTCATCATTGCTTTGATTATTAATAATTTTTTTTAACTGTTTAATTTCTTCTTTTCTTTCTGCTACTCTATCATCTGTATTATTTAAATTATTTTCTAATTCTTCAATCTCAGTATTCAATCTTGAGATTTCTTTTTCAATATTTTTTATTTTAATAATACTATCAATTATTTTAGCAAGTTCTTCTTCAACACTATTTATTTTTTCATTTGTCCTGGCTATATCCTCATTTTGAATGAGATTATTCTTTTTTACTGTATTAATTTTATTCGTAAATACTTCCTGCTTTTGAGCTAAATCAACGAGTTCTTCTTGGAATTCAATAGATAATTTTCTTAATGTTTCAACATCTTCTGGTTCTCCCTTAACATCACCTGAATCCATATTTTCAAGTATTCTTGCAACTAAAATAGCAATTTCATAACGAGTTACTTTATTTGAACCACTAAATGTACCATCTTCATACAATGATAAATAACCTTTTTCAATTAGTTTTTTAACACTATCATAAGCCCAATGATCCTTTGATACATCTTTTAATTGAACTGCGGAAGTAGATAAACTTAAAGAAAGAAACAGCATCAACATCATAATAAATATAATTATTTTTTTCAATATTTTAGATCCTCCCTTTTAAAAACCTAATATTTTTTACTTAAAACTTCAATTTTATTGCCTTCTTCATCAAGACATATAAGTTCTTCCCAGTCTACATTAAATTTAGATAAATCACTTGTTTTAAAATGAATACTTGCAATCGTCCCAGAATTATTACTATCTGGAATAAATTCCTCCAATTTTACTATACCATTTTGTGATAAATTAGCATCATTCCATGGTAATAATTTTTCATCTTTAATAAAAATATTACCCCGTGAAACAAAAACAGCTTTAGATATTTCCGGGTTAAAATTTAAATATATTGTAATTTTTTCAACATCGTATAAATTAACTGCCTTAATATCAACTGTTAAGTAATTATTATCAAGATTTACATCTTGTTTTTCAATATACATTAGTGGTTTTAATTCAGGTATATCAATATTTTCTTTATTATGAGAAGAATAACCATGCAAACCTTTTACATCCATCGCAATAGGAACAACTGGTAGTTTCCCCTGTATTTCTAAAGCTTTTGTCTGCCAATTAAATAAAATTTCTTCCCCGGGTTCAATATAACCTAAATATCTTATGGCTTTTTCACTATTGGCCAGTCCAATTCCGGGAGGCAAAAAAATCTCGGATATAACATTATAAATGCTTGAAGCGCCTGTATTTTTTATTTTGGCCTTTATATGAAAAGGATTAGGAACTAATTGCCCGCGAGAAACAGACAAATTTTCCTCTAAAGATAAACTACTTTCAAGTTGCGGTGGTCCAATAAATTTAACTTCTCTAGCAACTTGATTGGCATCTGTATTGCTGGCATCAACTTTTACAGTATATTTTATTGAATTTGGTATTTTATTACTACGCGGTTTGACATGCCAGATAACCTGAGTAATATCTCCTGGTTTGAAATCTCCCAGAGATTTTTGCAAATTATCTACTGTAAATGTATCGGGTAAATTTACTTTAATCTTCACATCCCTGGCCTCAATTTCAGATGTATTCTCAATATAAGCAATAATAGGAAATGATTGATTATCCTGATTAATTGTTACTTCAGCAGGTGAAGTAACTCCCAAAGAAAGTAAACCAGGAACTATGGTTATTCCCCCAAGACCATATTGAGTAATATATGTTCTCGTATGACCAGGTTTTAAAATATTACTATTCCAGGTAAGTGCAATTGCACTATCAGTTTCATATTCTCCCTTACGCACAAACTCCTCACCAGGATTAAAATCAAAATCCCAGAGACCATCAGCCAGACTACCCCAATCTGCAAAAAAAACCTTATCAGGAGTAGTCACTCCCTGACCAATAAAGGTGCCCTGTGAAGTAACCTGAGGCATGCTAATACTATCAAAAGCCTGCCAAAATATTGGTAATTCATCATCTAAATAATATTTATCTGTTGTTACTGCATCTTTTCCAATTCTAAAGGGGGCTCCATCATTTTGGCCTAACATTGTATCCAACATAATCCTTAGACCAATATTTTTATTATTTTCACTTAGATTATGAACCCTGTATTTAATCAAAACAGAATCATATAAACCAGTTGTGGAACTTTTTACAAAAGTTAATAGCTGTTCAACCTTAACATTGTTAAACATACTTGCTGTATAAATACTATTACCTCTTATCTCTGGTGCTGTAATAACATCCCCATATTCTCCTTCACGACCGGCTCTACGCTCAGTTTTTCCACCAAAAACATAAATTTTATCATCTATTTTTATGGAAGTATAGGAAGTCCATGGTTGAGGTCTTCCATATACAAGTGCTTTGTTATCATCATTGCTGCGAAATGGGGCCCCACCAGTAGTTTCAATAGCAAATCTTCCCATACCATTTTCGTCCTGGTTAATAACAATTACAATATAATCGTTTCCCAATCTTAAATTGTTAAATTTATCTATTTCATTAAAAACATTTTCAGGGGCAGCCAGTACATTAAATGATATAAATATTATAAGTAGTATAAAGATTGTATTTTTCAAAGCGAATCACCCCTCTACTTTAGAAAAATTTATTTTTCCAAGTTTCACATCGACCTTTGAATCTCCATTATTATCAATAGAATATTTTATATTAATATCAATTTGATATTCTTTTTTATAAGATTTAAACTTCCAACCTCTTTCAATAGTTAAACGGGCATTTCTATCCATGGCTTCAATACCTGAAGGAGTATTAACATCAACAGATTTTATATTTCCAAGATTATCAATACTTACCCGCATTCCAACTTCTCCATTTAATGCCTGACCTACAAGGTCCTTGGGATAATATGGTTTCGGACTAAGATTAATTAAATCACCTGCTTCAGGTGGAGGTGGTGGAGGTGGGGGTGGAGGTGGCTCAATTTCCTTTTCCTTTTCAACTTTCTCAAGATTTTCTTCCTGTTTTATTTCTTTTTTTTCTTCTACTTCTTCTTTTTTATTATTCTTGTTTTCCTTTGCAATCTCAATTTCCATATCACTTTCTTCACTACTGATAATTTCATTTTTTTGCTTTGATTCTGTATTTATTTCATCAGCTTTATTAGTTTCAATTTTTTTAGTATTATTTTTTTTAGGTTCAGCTTTTTTTTCAAGTTCAGTTTTATTGTTTTTTTCACTAATATCTTTAACTGTCGCTTTTTCTTCTTTTTGTGGCTCTTCTTTTTTTTCTTCCTTTTTATCATATTTCTTACTTTCTACAACTTTCTCTGTAATCTCTTCTTCTTTGATT
>Ga0102926_1001116_pt1 | contig 15955 bp, 16 predicted proteins | sample SalPonR1_A_D2_MG_FD_78173 | JGI IMG/M metagenome (GOLD analysis project Ga0102926, IMG submission 78173) | Salt pond soil microbial communities from South San Francisco under conditions of wetland restoration - Salt Pond MetaG R1_A_D2_MG | ecosystem: Environmental > Aquatic > Marine > Intertidal...
TAATAAATAAAAATACAAAAATAAAAAAAAATATTAGATCTTTAAAAAAAGGTAAAAAATTAAGAATAGAAAATAATAATATTGCTTTAGGAGTAATTAAATTCAATAATAAAATTTAATTAATTGCATATTTAATTTTATTATGATAAAATATTGAAAATATTACTACACCCTTATAAAGGGTGTTTTTTACTTAAAAGAGGTGAGAAAACATGATGGGAGTTCGAGGTGCTATTACAATTGAAAAAAATAATAGCAAATATATTTTAAAAGCAACAGAAAAATTAATCGAAGAAATATTGCAACAAAACAAAATTGATAATAGTGAAATAGTAAGTATAATTTTTACTGCTACAAAAGAGTTGGATAAAGTTTATCCAGCACGGGCAGTAAGAAATATGGGCTATACTGATATACCATTAATGTGTTATCAAGAAATGAATGTTAATAATTCACTCAAATATTGTATCCGGGCCATGATCTATATTAATAGAGATTGTAATAGAAAAGATATCAATCATATATATCTTGAAAAAGCAAAATCTTTGAGACCTGATCTAATAAAGGAGGAAGATTAATGATTGTAGTAATGAAAGATAATATTAATGAAAAAGACATAAAGAAGGTAAAAAAGAGAATAGAAGAACTGGGGTACAATACTCATATTTCACAGGGAGCTACAAAAACAATTATAGGTATTATAGGTGATTTGAATCGTGAAGAATTAATTGATTCACTTGCCGCTTATGAAAAAATTGAAAAATTGGTTCCAATACAGGAGCCCTTTAAATTAGCTGGTAAATCATTTAAGGCTGAAAGAACCATTATTGATATAGGTAATGGTGTAAAGATTGGTGGAAAAGAAATAATTTTAATGGCTGGTCCCTGTGCAGTAGAGAGCAAAGAACAGGTTTTAAGTATTGCACGTGCGGTTAAAAAAGCAGGTGCAAAAATATTAAGAGGTGGGGCCTTTAAGCCCAGAACATCACCTTATAGTTTTCAGGGTTTACATGAGAAAGGTCTAAAATATTTGAAAACAGCTTCAAAAGAAACTGGTTTAAAAGTTATTACAGAGGTTATGGACCCAAGAGATGTTGAACTGGTTGCCAAATATACTGATATATTTCAAATTGGAGCAAGAAACATGCAAAACTACTTTTTACTAAAAGAAGTAGGAAAATGTAAAAAGGCAGTTCTATTAAAAAGAGGGATGTCTGCTACATATAAGGAGTTATTAATGGCTGCAGAATATATTATGTCTGAAGGAAATCATAATGTAATATTATGTGAGAGAGGAATAGGAACTTTTGAGAATTATACAAGAAACACACTTGATCTGGTAAGTATACCAGTTTTAAATAAATTAAGTCATTTACCAATTATTATAGATCCCAGTCATGCGACTGGTCACTGGGATTTAGTTGGTTCTGCTGCAAAGGGGGCCGTTGCAATGGGAGCTGATGGTTTAATTATTGAAGTCCATCCCGAACCTAGTAAGGCCTTAAGTGACGGACAACAATCTTTGAAATTTGAGACTTTTTCTAAATTAAGTTCTGAATTAAAACAGATTGCAGAAATAATTGGTCGTGAAATTTAATGAATAAGATTGGTATATATGGCCTGGGATTAATAGGAAGCTCGCTGGGTCTTGCCTTTAAAAAATATTTACCTTCAGTAAATGTTTATGGAAAAGATATTAAACAGCGAAATGAAATATATTCATTAAATAATAATATAATTGATAAAACTATAAATAAAGATAATCTAAGTGATTTAGATATTATTTTTTTATCCCTTCCAATATCAAAAAGTATTGATGTTATTGATGAAATTTTTCCATTAATAAATTACAATAAAACTATAATTACAGATACTGGCAGCACAAAAAATGAGCTAATAAATCAAATTACAAATAAATATCCTGAAGTAAAATACATTGGAGGACACCCACTTGCAGGCAAGGCTAAAAGCGGACCAGAATATGGAGAGCCAGATTTATTTTTAAATAAATTATATTTTTTAATTACTGATAGCAGTAAAAATACTGATAATTATAATTATCTTAAAACTATTTTAAGTTCTATAGGTGCAAAAGTAAATATTATTAAAGCAGATTTACATGATAAATATCTATCTTATACAAGCCATATGCCACAATTGATTTCATCAATTTTAATAAATAATATTTATGAAAATTTGAGTAATGAAAAATTAATTAATAAATTTACTGGCACTGGACTCCTTAGCATGGTCAGACTGGCCCAGAGCAATCCTGATATGTGGTTAGACATATTTATGACAAATTCAGAAAATATAATTGATAATATTGATAAATATATAAACAAACTTGAAGCATTCAAAAACGCGATAAATAAAAATGATAAGGATAGAATATTATCAGAAATGACAACTGCTAATAAAAATCATGATAAACTTATAAAAAGGTGAGAAAATGAAATTAAGAATTTCTAAGAAAAATAAATTAAAAGGTAAAATTAAAGTTCCCGGTGATAAATCTATATCTCATAGATCTATAATAATCAATTCTCTTGCTAAGGGTAAAAGTGTTATTAAGGGCTTTTTAGAAAGCGAAGACTGCCTTCATACTTTAAATGCCTTTAGACAAATGGGAGTAGAAATTGAAAAAAAAGAAGCAGGTAACTATATAATTAATGGAAATGGTCTTAATAATTTGCATGAGCCTGATAAAATTATTAATTGTGGAAATTCTGGTACATCTATGAGATTATTAAGTGGGGTTTTATCAGGACAAAATTTTTATGCAGTTTTAAATGGTGATGATTCTCTTCGCAATAGGCCCATGAAACGTATTATTGAACCTCTTAGAAAAATGGGGGCAGATATATGGGGAAGAGATAAAAATAATAAAGCCCCTTTAAGTATAAATGGAAAAAATCTATCAGGTATAAATTACAATTTACCTGTAGCCAGTGCTCAGGTGAAGTCTGCAATATTACTAGCCGGTCTTTATACAAAAGAAGAACTTATTATTAAAGAACCAGGTGTTTCAAGAGATCATACCGAAAGATTTTTATTAAATTGTGGTATAAATATTAATATTAATAATAGAACCATTAAATTAAAAAAAGGTAAAAAAATATTAAATCCATTAGATATGCAAATACCTGGAGATATTTCATCTGCTTCATTTTTTATAGCAGCAGGTTTAATTATTCCTGATAGTGAGATATTAATTAAAGATATTGGTGTGAATCCTACAAGAAGTGGTATAATTGATCTTATTAAAAAAATGAATGGTAAAATAGAGCTTTTAAATTATAGAAATAATAATGGTGAGCCAATTGCTGATATACTTGTTAGACATAGTAAATTAAAAGCAAATACTATTGAAAAAGATATCATTCCACGTTTAATTGATGAAATACCAATTATATCTATTATTGCATCTCAGGCTGAAGGAAAAACTATAATAAAAGATGCAGAAGAACTAAGGGTTAAAGAAACAGATAGAATAAAAGCTATTGTTTGTGAACTTAAAAAAATGGGAGTAAATATAGAAGAAAGAAAAGATGGCTTAATTATTAATGGTCCTTCAAAATTAAAGGGTGGAGTTAAAATTAATACATATGGTGACCATAGAATAGCTATGTCCTTCATAATTGCTGCCTTAATAGCAAATGGAGAAACAATTATTAAAAATACTTCCTGTATTAATACCTCCTTTCCTGGTTTTATGAAAATAATTAATTCTTTATAATATTTATTCTTAAATAATTATTAGGGAGTTGTAATATGAATAAATATCAAAAAGCTGTTAAATTAATTAAATCATCCTCACATATAACAGGTTTTACTGGTGCTGGAATCTCAGTTGAAAGTGGAATACCTCCATTTAGAGGTGAAAATGGTATCTGGAGTAAATATGATCCAGGAATCCTCTACATAAATAGTTTATATAATAATCCTGACACAACCTGGAAACATATTAAAGAAATATTTTATGATTTTTTTGGAAAAGCCAAACCCAATGAAGCACATAAAATACTTGCTAAGATGGAAAAAGAAGGATTATTAGAAACTATTATTACTCAAAACATAGATAACCTTCATCAAGATGCCGGGAGCAAAAATATCCTTGAATTTCATGGTAACTCCAGAGAACTTATTTGTCTAGAATGTGGTGAAAGATATAAAATAAATAATTCTATTTTTGATAATATGCCCCCACTATGCAAAAATTGTGGTGGTATATTAAAACCTGATTTTGTTTTTTTTGGAGAATCAATACCAGAGCCTGCAAGAAAATTATCTTTTAAAGAAGCTGAACTAGCTGACTTATTTATAGTAATTGGAACCACTGGTGAAATACAGCCTGCTTCATTAATTCCTTTAATAGCTAAAGAAAATGGTGCAAAAATTATTGAAATCAATACTGATAAGTCTAATTACACTGATAATATTACTGATATATTTTTACAGGAAAAGGCCACTGATGCCATGCAAAAATTATTTGCAGAATTAAGCACAAAAGGAGACTAGTTTTTATGTATACTATTGCTATAGATGGACCTGCTGGAGCTGGCAAAAGTACTGTTGCAAAATTATTAGCTAAAAAATTAAATATAAAATATATAAACACAGGTGCTATGTATCGAGCAATTACATTATTATGTCTAAAAAAAAATATTGATATTAATAATAAAAAAAGAATTATTGAACTTGTTCATAATTCCAAAATTATTGTTGATGATGATAAAATTATATTAAATAATAAAGATCTTAGTGAGGAAATTCGTTCCTCAAAAGTTGATGCTCTGGTTTCTAAAGTTGCCAGCATAAAAGAAGTCAGATATGAACTCGTAAATAAACAAAAAAAAATGGCCCAAAATACAAGTGTTGTTATGGAAGGGCGTGATATAGCTACTAAAGTTCTTCCTGATGCTGATTTTAAGTTTTTTATAACCGCATCAAAAAATGCCCGTGCAGAAAGAAGATATAAAGATTTAAAAAAAAATGGGGAAAAAATATCTTTTAATAAAGTTTTAAATCAAATTAAAAAAAGAGACGAGTTTGATAAAACAAGAAAATATTCACCACTTATACAAGCTAAAGAGGCAATAGAGATTAATACTACTTCCCTGAATGTAGATGAAGTAATGAATATTATAATTAATAAAATTCAAGGAGATAATACTTATGGGTAAAATTTTATATTATTTTGCATATTTAATATTTAATATTTATTTTTGTATTTTTCATCATTGGGAAATAAGGGGTAAAAGAAATAGGCCCCCAAATGGACCAGTAATCGTAGTAGCCAATCATATTAGTGCCCTTGATCCTCCACTGCTTGGTTCTATTATGAATAGACCTGTCCATTTTATGGCTAAAGAAGAATTATTAAAAAATCCTATTACAAAATGGTTCTTATTAAAAATTGGTGTAATACCTGTAAAAAGGGGAAAGGCAGATAGAAAAGCCTTGCTTAGTTCTCTTAAGCTATTAAAAGAAAATAGGGTCTTTGGAATTTTCCCTGAGGGAACAAGACATAAACCCGGGAAATTAGGAAAGGCAAAACCGGGTACAGTATTAATTGCTTTGAAAAGTAAAAGTCCAATTTTACCTATTGGTATAAAAAATATTAATTCCAGTAAAAAAACACTCGTTTCAATAGGAAAAGCATATACATTAGACAGTTATTATGATAGGAAATTAACAAAAGAAGAAAAAAAGGAAGTTGCTGATATAATTATGAAAAGTATAGAAAATCAAATAAATAAATTATAAAATATCTTTATTTAAAAGGATTTAAGATAAAATTTTTATATTTTAGGGAGGATTTTAGATATTAATAGCGAAAAGTTATAAAAGGCAGGAAATAATGTAAATATCTAATGGGTATACTATTAATTGTTCTGTTGTTCTGGAAGGAGGTGAAGGTTCTGGAGATTGTCACTGCGGAGGAAGCAGTTTTCTGTTTTGGTGTAAAACGAGCACTGGATATTGTTAATAATACAGCTAAAAGTTTTACAAATGACTCTATATATACTCTGGGACCATTAATACATAATCCGCAGGTAGTAAAAAAACTTGAAAATTTGGGTGTTAAGGCTATAGATACTATTCATGATATTGATGAGGGAGTTATTATCATCAGATCCCATGGAGTTGAACCTGGTATTATAGAAAAAGCCCGAAATAAGGGATTACATATAATAGATGCAACTTGCCCATTTGTTAAAAATGCACAGAAATATGCTAAATTATTAACAGATGACGCATATCAAACCTTTATATATGGTGATCATAATCATCCTGAGGTTAAAGGTATCTTTGGAGCATCAAATAATAGAGCACATATAATTAGTAATCTCCAAGATTTATTAGAATATAATCTTGAAGAAAAAGTTGGTTTTGTTGCTCAAACCACACAAAAACCTGATGATTATAATAATATTATCTGTTCTGTCTTAAATAAAATAAAAGAACTAAAAGTTTACAATACTATCTGTAACACAACAGAAATTCGGCAGACTAGAGCAGTTAAACTTGCTGCTAAAGTAGATGTAATGATTGTAATTGGGGGTTATAATAGTGCAAATACAAATCGTCTTGCCGAAATATGTTCAAATACAGGTACCCCAACCTATCATATAGAAATTGCGGATGAGATTAATTGGGAATGGATAAAAGGAAAAGAAAAAGTTGGAATAACCGCCGGGGCATCTACCCCTGATTGGTTAATTAAGGAGGTCATAGAGGTAATGAGTGAAGAAAATAAAGAAATTGAAGTAAATGAAGAAATTGAAAATAATGAAGAAGAAGTAAAAGAAACAGAAGTTATAGAAGAAGAAGTTATAGAAGAAGAAGTTGAAACAGTTGAAGAAAATAATGAAGAAGCAAATGAAGAAATTAATGAAGAAAAAGAAGAAGAAGTTCAAATAAAATATAGTGATAATGATATAGCTGATTTGAAAAAGGGTCAAACAGTAAAAGGTGTAGTTGTAGAAATTAATGAAAGTGGAGTTTATGTCGATGTTGGTTATAAAACTGAAGGATTTATTCCATTAAGAGAACTTAGCAATAAAAATATTGATGATCCAAATAAAATTATTAATGTTGATGATGAAATAACTGTTGTTATACTAACCCTGGAAGATGAAGAGGGTAATATGATTCTTTCAAAGAAAAAAGCTGATTATGAACAAGCCTGGGAAGAAATTCTTGAAGCTTATGAAAATGAAGAAATTATTGAAGCAGAGGTTAGTAAAGAAGTAAAAGGTGGCTTAGTAGTTGATGTTGGTGTTAGAGGTTTTATACCTGCTTCACATGTTGCTATTGGATATGTTGAAGATTTAAATCAATATGTTGGTAAAAAACTGAAATTAAAAATAATTGAAGTCGAAAGAGAAAATAATAATGTTGTCTTATCAGCTAAAGAAGTATTAGAAAAAGAACGTAAGCAAATGAAAAATGAAACTTTAGATTCACTAGAAAAAAATCAAGTTTTAAGTGGAAAAGTCACAAAAATTGTTGATTTTGGGGCTTTTATCGACCTTGGAGGTATTGAAGGCTTACTTCATATTTCTGAAATGTCCTGGGGAAGAATTGGACATCCTTCAGAAGTTTTAGAAGAAAGACAGGATATTGAAGTTAAAGTACTTGGTGTTGATAAAGATAATGAAAGAATTTCTCTAGGCTTAAAACAACTTTTAGCAGATCCCTGGGAAGAATTTGCTGAAAAACATTATGAGGGAGAAATTGTTGAAGGTAAAATCACTAAAATAGTTGATTTTGGCTCATTTATGGAAATTGAAAAAGGTATAGAAGGATTAATTCACATATCTCAATTATCTGAAAAACATGTTAAAACACCCGATGAAATTGTTACAGTTGGTGAAGAACGCGAAGCAAAAATTATTAATATTGATCCTGAACAAAAAAGAGTTGGCTTGAGTTTAAAGGGACTTGAAGAACAGGAAGAAAAGATTGTAAAAAACAAAACTAAGTCTCAGAAAAAATCAACAAGTAAAAGTGAAGAGAAAAACTCTTCTGGCTCAGGCGCAACGATTGGAGAATTAGTTGGGGATATTTTTAATGAAGATAATGATGATTAAATATTTAAAATAACATATTGTTTTAATACTCACCAGATATATCTGGTGAGTATTTTTATGTATATACAAATTATATTGGGGAATTATATTATTAACAAGATCATTGAGGTGATTAAATGTCAATAGGTATAATTTTCCTTATAATTTCAGGTGTTTTAATATATTTTGGCATAGCTCAAAGGGTTTTAGATAAACTTTATCTAAATGATATTACTGCTTTACTTTTAATTATTGGATTTATTATTGGTAGTTTTTATAACATACCTATAAGCGATAAACCTTTAATATATCTAAATATAGGTGGAGCAGTTATCCCAATATTACTTGCAATATATATCTTATTTAGAGCTGGTACATCAAAAGAAATTATCAGAACACTATTTTCAACTTTACTAACTGCGACAGGTATATATACAGTAAGCATAATATTTAAAAATTATGGTGAAGGCTATGATATCATTGATCCCATGTTTATTTTCGCATTACTGGGAGGAATTTTCGCCTATATTTTTGGTCGCTCCAGGAGAGGTGCTTTTGTTTCAGGTGTTTTAGGATTTTTAGTTTATGACCTTTTTAATTTGTATAGAGTATTAAGTGGACAGATAAATACCCATATTAGGATAGGAAGTGCAGGGGCTTTTGATAGTATAATTATTTCAGGTATTATTGCAGTTTTATTAGCAGAACTAATCGGTGAAACACGAGAAAAATTAATAAATAAAAGGAGGAATAATAAATGAAGAATAAAACAATATTAATTATATTTATTTTAATTATTATTATTCCTATTCAATTATACGCAGAAAATAATCTGGCATTGATAGAAAAAGATGTTTATAAAGTATATGATACTAAAAATAATTATATTTTTAGTATCGCTATGGGTATTAGTTCTGGTGATAGATATATAAGTACTGATAATATTGAATATATAATTGAAAAAGTTACTAATAAAAAAGCAAGTGCAAAAAAAATTGGAAAAGTAAATTTACTTGCAAATATAGATGAGAAATTAGTTTTAAAACCTGATATTAGTAAAAAAACTATTGCCATTTATCATACACATAATGATGAATCATATGTTCCTGGAAGTGTTAGCAAACAGGGTTATGGTGAAATTCATGAAATAGGGGCTATCATTAAAGAAAGACTAGAGAAAAAAAATATTAATGTTATTCATTCTAAAAATCTTCATTTACCTCATGATGGGGCTGCCTATGAACGTTCACGAGCCACTTCTATGGAATTAACAAGAAAAAATCCAGTCGCAATATTTGATATCCATAGAGATGCAATACCAGATAAAGATGAATATACAGCTACTGTAGATGGCAAAAAAATTAGTCAAATAAGACTGGTAATTGGTAGACAAAATCCTAATTATAAAAATAATGATCAATTTGCCCGTCAATTAAAAGCTGCTGCTGACAAAACCCATCCTGGTCTAATTAAAGATATATTTTACGGTGGTGGTTCATATAATCAACAATTTAATTCAAATAGTTTATTATTAGAATTTGGCACTCATCTTTCAGATATAAATGAAGCCCAAAAAAGCGCGATAATTTTTTCAGATACTATTTATAAGTTATTATCTGGCGGAATAAAAGTTAAGGATAATCAAGGAATAAAAAATAAGAATAGCCTTATAACTTTTTTTTGGATAATTATTATAACAACAGGCGCTTTATTTGCCTACCTTTATATGAAAGAAGGGAGTGTAAATAAAGTAATAGAAAGATTAAAGATTTTTTTCAGAAAGGAATTTACCGGAGGGAAATAGATGTATAAATATGGGGAAATGTTTATTGTAAGTTTTTTTAGCGGTTTTATTGCAAGGGCATTAATGTTAAGAATTGATTATAGACAATTTCCCAGTTTTCCTCAATCATATCTTATTCATCTAAGTATGGGATTTATAGCTTCTGTATTAGGCTCTCTGGCTCTCCCCGTTTTATTAGAAGAAGAATTTATTGCTATAACCTTTATAACTATAGGAGCACAACATTTTAGAGAAATAAGGTCTTTAGAAAGAGATAGCATGGAAAAATTAGAAGAAACAGAATTAATTAATAAGGGCTCTGCTTACATTGAAGGAATAGCAAAATTATTTGAAGCGCGAAATTATATGGCCCTGTTCACTTCATTAGGAACAAGTATTTTCTATTATTTTACTAATCTTGAAATATCAATAATTTCAGCAATAATTATTGGATATATGCTTCACATTATGATGAAGGGGCCTCATATATCAGATATTGCAGATGTTGAAATTACAGCTCTTACTATCAGGGGCTATAATATTGGTGTAGATGATGTTATTATAATGAATGTTGGGGAAAAAGCGGCCTGGGAAAAATGGAAATCTGAAGGTATTGGAATTAAAATTATTCCTAAGGATGAAAATGCAAGGGCTACTCTTGCTAATCTAGGGCAAAGACAGGCAATAATTCATGATTTAGCTATTTTAATGGGCGTTAAGCTTGATAAGGGCATGGAACAGTTTACACCACTTGCCAGGCTTGAGCTTGATTATGGAATATTAAATATAATAATAATTCCTCAAGAGCCAGATAATGAATTTATTAAGGAAGCCATAAAAAAGATTCCTGTTCTTGAAAGTTCGCAAAAAAAACCACTAAAAAGTATTATGGGTAAAAAAGCAGCTGATTAAGGGGTTTTATCTTGTTAAAAAACTATTCAGAAACTAATTCAATCCTTGCGGTAATAACTAAAAAAGAAAATCATGATATAGTATTTGGTGGAGGAGCACCAATTTTTCTGGTAGAAAATAATCAAAGACTGGAAGAACTAAGCATGTTAATAGCTAGAATAACTTTAGGAATGGTACATGATCTTGGCAATAATATAAAAATAATAGTTAAACATTAAATATAATATTAATTATAAAACATGATTAGGTGTTGCTTCAAAATATTATATATGATATTATCTCCATATAAGGAGGATACTTATTAATGGCCGTAATATCCAATGTGTCTTCAGCAAGTCTTGCTGAAGAATTAGGTTTAGAAACTGGAGATGAGATCATATCAATAAATGGTAATCAGATTAAAGATATTTTAGATTATCGTTATGAAACGTCAGATTTATACTTTGAATTAGAACTTAAGAAAAAAAATGGAAAAATTGAGTATTTAAAAGTAGAGAGAAATTATAATGAGTATTTAGGTATAGAATTTGAAAACATTATTTTTGATGACTTAATGCTTTGCAATAATGATTGTGTTTTTTGTTTTGTTAAACAACAACCTGATGAGATACGTAAGAGCCTTAAATTGAAAGATGATGATTATAGATTTTCTTTTTTACAGGGCAGCTTTATTACACTTTCAAATTTAAAAGAAAGAGATTATGAGAAAATATATAAATATCATATAAGTCCTTTATATATATCTGTACATACTACAAATCCAGATTTAAGAATAAAAATGATGAAAAATCCTAAAACTGGAAACATTAAAAAACAATTGGATAAATTATTAAATCATAATATCCAATTTCATGCTCAAATAGTATTATGTCCTGGTATAAATGATGGGGAAGAATTGGATAAAAGCATTAATGATTTAATTAAATATTTTCCCTCTATATTATCTTTAGGAATTGTTCCTGTTGGATTAACTAAATATAGAAAAAGTTTATACCCATTAAAAAAATATAATAAAAAGAATGCCAGAATTGTACTTAAACAAATCAATAAATGGCAAAACAAAATTAAAATAACACAGGGCAAAAATTATATATATGCCTCAGATGAATTTTATTTTCTGGCAGAGCAATCCTTTCCTAAATATAAAGATTATAATGATTTTCCTCAAATTGAAAATGGTATAGGTTTAAGTAAATTAACATGGTATAAGTTTAGTAAATTGAAAAATTCTTTACCCCAAAAAATTAAAACAAATAAATATATTATTATTACTGGAAAGCTTGGGGAACAAGTATTAAAACCAATGATAAATATTCTCAATAAAATAATTGGTCTTTATATTGATATACTCCCTGTTGAAAATTATTATTATGGTAAAGAAGTTAATGTAACTGGTCTTCTAACTGGCAGAGATATTAAAAATGTTTTAGAAAATATTGAAATTCCAACAAATGTGATTTTACCTGGTATTAGTTTGAATAAAAATAATAAATTTCTTGATGATTTAGAATTGAATGATTTAAAAAACAATTTTAAAAAAAATAATTTTATAGTATGTAATGATATAGATGAATTAGTTGAGGTGGTAATTGATGAATAAACCTGTAGTCGCAATTATAGGCAGACCGAATGTCGGTAAATCAACATTATTTAATAGAATAACTGGTAATAGAAAAGCAATAGTAGAAAAAGAACCTAATATTACTAGAGATAGAATTTATGCAGAAGTAGAGTGGTTGAATAAAAAATTTTTTATTATTGATACAGGAGGTATTATAACTGGTGAAAAAGATTTAATTAAAAGCAAAATAAAAGAACAGGCTGAGATAGCAATTAATGAAGCTGATGTTTTATTATTTGTTGTAGATGGTAGAACTGGATTAACAACTCTAGATGAAGAAATAGCTGAAATATTAAGAAAAAGTAAAAAAGATATTATTATCGCCGTTAATAAAATTGAAGATTTTAGTAAATCTGAGGAATTAAAATGGGATTTTTATCCACTTGGCTTCGAGGAAATAATACCCATTTCTGCTGAGCATGGCAAAAATACTGGAAATTTACTTGATCAAATAATATCAAAAATACCTGAAATTAATGAAATAAAAGATGATGATGTAATTGACGTTGCAATCGTAGGAAAACCAAATGTCGGCAAATCATCTCTAGTAAATTATATAGTCGGTCATGAAAGGGTCATTGTAAGTGATATTCCTGGTACAACAAGAGATGCTATTGATACAACAGTTATTTTTAATGAACAAAAATATAATCTTATTGATACTGCTGGACTAAGGAGAAAATCAAAAGTAAAAGGAAATGTAGAATATTATAGTAATCTTAGATCTTTAAATGCCATAGAAAGAGCAGATGCTGTATTAATGTTACTTGATGCAAATGAAGGAGTAAGTGAACAGGATAAAAAGATTCTTGGACATGCTCATAATAATGGAAAGGCTATTGTTCTTGCTGTTAACAAATGGGATATAATTGAAAAAAATAATAAAACTATGGAATCATATCGTGAAAATATATATTATAATATTAAATTTTTAACTTATGCCCCCATAACATTTATTTCAGCATTAAAAGGTAGTGGAATAAATGAGGCTTTAAAATTAATTGAATATAGTGTAGAACAAAATACAACGAGAATTAAAACTGGACTACTAAATGAAGTTCTTCAAGAAGCAGTTACCTTACGCGAGCCTCCAAGTAAAAAAGGTAAAAGATTAAAACTATATTTTGCTCAACAGGTTGGAGTTAAACCGCCTTTTTTTATCTTTTATGTGAATAATCCAGAATTAATGCATTTTTCTTATGAAAGATATTTAGAAAATACACTTCGTGATACCTTTGGATTTATAGGTACTCCAATAAAGATTAAATTAAAAAAGAGAAAATAAAGAGGGAGGTTATAATGAATCTTATTTTAACAATAATAATTGCTTATTTACTTGGCTCAATACCAACATCATATATTTTTAGCAATTATCTACATGGTATAGATTTAAGAAAACTTGGGAGTGGTAATTTAGGAGCTACAAATGTATCCAGAATTATGGGTTTTGTACCGGGATTAATTGTAGCTGTTCTGGATGTATTAAAAGGATTTCTGGCTATATATATTGCCAGACATTTTTTATCCCCTGAACAATCTATCTATTTATTGTTTTTAGTTGGTCTAGCTGTAATCGCTGGGCATAATTGGTCAATATTCCTAAGTTTCGCTGGTGGTAAGGGTGTTGCTACAACACTGGGTGTAACTTTAAACTTGATGCCTATCAATTTTTTAATTTTTTTTATAGTTTGGTTACTGATAATATTATTTACAAAATATGTATCACTGGGCTCAATAATAGCTGCAATTTCTTTACCTCTGATAACAATTTTTAACTATAATATTAATTATACCTTTTTTACTATAATTATTGCCAGTATGATAATATTTACTCACCGAGAAAACATAAAAAGATTGATAAATGGCAAAGAAAATAGAATGACCTGGCCACCAAATAAGAAGGGATGACAAAAATATAATGAATGAAAGTATTGGTATTATTGGTGGAGGAAGTTGGGGAACAGCTATAGCTCACCTATTAGCTAATAATTTACATAATGTATTAATATATTTAAGAGATAAAGATTTAATTGAAGATATAAATAATAAACATATTAATTCAAAATATTTTCCAAAAAATAATTTATCTAAACTTATAAAATCAACAGATGATATTAGAGAGATCTTAGAATTTTCTAAAAATATTATTATTTCTGTTCCTACAGATGCAACCAGAACAATCATGAATAAAATATCTAAATATATAAAGCAAGAACATATTTTTGTATCAACTGCAAAAGGTATTGAAGAAAAAACATATTTAAGGAATTCACAGATAATAAATGAGTTCTGTGATAATCCTGTTGCTGTTTTATCAGGACCTACACATGCAGAAGAAGTAATAAATGATTTGCCTTCTGCTGCAGTAATAGCAGCCGAAGATAAAAATACTGCTAAATTTGTACAGGACTTATTTATGTCCTCCTACTTTAGAGTTTATACAAATCCAGATCTTACAGGAGTGGAATTGGGAGGAGCAGTTAAAAATATTATAGCCCTTGCTTCGGGAATAGCAGATGGTTTAAAATATGGTGATAATACCAGGGCAGCATTAATTACAAGAGGATTAGCCGAAATGAGTAGATTTGGTGCGTATTTAAAGGGGAATATTATTACCTTTTCCGGGCTTGCTGGTATGGGTGATCTTGTTGTAACATGTACAAGCATGCATAGTCGTAATAGAAGATTCGGAATAAAAATAGGTCAGGGACTAAGTATGGATGAAGCTATAAATGAAATTAATCAGGTAGTAGAAGGTATTAAAACAACAAAGGCAATTTATGATTGGAAAAAGAAAAAAAATTTAAATGTTGAATTACCTATTACCTGTGAAGTATATAAAGTTTTATTTGAAAATAAAACACCAGAAAATGCTGTACATGAGTTAATGCTAAGGGGAGCAAAAAATGAAATGAATATTTAAAACATAAATATATATTTATGTTTATAACTCCTGCAATATTTTGCAGGAGTTTTTTAATATAAAAATTATTTTGCATTTTTAATTTATGTAATATTTTAGACTTGCCATCATATATATATATTGATATTTAAATAAGAATAAAAAGTTATTTTTATATATTATGCTTATTTTATGGCAGGTAATTTTATGGGGAGAATAATAGAAAAAAATAGAAGGGGGGAAAATGAATGGAAGAATTTGATATTTATAAAGATATTTCAGAAAGAACCAATGGTGATATATATATAGGGGTTGTAGGACCTGTAAGAACAGGAAAATCAACTTTTATAAAAAAATTTATGGAAAAAATTGTTATGCCTATGATAGACAATGAATTCATCAAAGAAAGGGCAAATGATGAATTACCACAAAGTTCTGCTGGAAAAATGATAATGACTACCGAACCTAAATTTGTACCGGAAGAAGCAATAAAAATAAATTTTGAAAACAATCTATCATTTAAAGTAAGAATGATTGATTGTGTTGGTTATACTGTACCGGATGCTATTGGTTATAAGGATAAAGATGGCCCCAGAATGGTTTCAACACCCTGGTATAAACATGATATCCCCTTTCAAGAAGCAGCAGAAGCAGGAACA
>Ga0102926_1001118_pt1 | contig 15943 bp, 13 predicted proteins | sample SalPonR1_A_D2_MG_FD_78173 | JGI IMG/M metagenome (GOLD analysis project Ga0102926, IMG submission 78173) | Salt pond soil microbial communities from South San Francisco under conditions of wetland restoration - Salt Pond MetaG R1_A_D2_MG | ecosystem: Environmental > Aquatic > Marine > Intertidal...
ACAAGCGCGAGCGCATGGGCTGCGCCCGCGCCGCCGATAACGGTGTGCCGCTGGTCTATCTCAACATGGTGGGCGGCCAGGACGAGCTGGTCTTCGACGGCGGCTCCTTCGTGGCGGATGCCAAGGGGAATCTCACCTTCCGGGCACCGATGTTCGAGCAGGGTCTCTTCCCGGTCGAGCTGCACATCGGCCGCCGCGCCATCGAGCCCGAGCCGCTGCCCCTCGCGGAACTGCCCGGGGCGGAGGAGAGCGTGTATTCGGCGCTGGTGCTCGGCACCCGGGACTACGTGGACAAGCACGGCTTCCCCGGCGTGGTGCTTGGCCTGTCCGGTGGCATCGATTCCGCGCTGACACTGGCCGTGGCGGTGGATGCGCTGGGCCCGGAGCGGGTGCAGGCGGTGATGATGCCCTACCGCTACACGGCGGAGATCAGCCGTACGGATGCGGCCGCCCAGGCCGTGGGACTGGGCGTGCGCTACGACGTCATCTCCATCGAGCCCATGGTGGACGCTACCCTCGCCCAGCTGGCGCCCCTGTTCGAGGGCCTGCCGCCGGACGCGACGGAGGAGAACATCCAGTCCCGCTGCCGGGGCATCCTGCTGATGGCCATCTCGAACAAGACCGGCCGCATGCTGCTCACCACCGGCAACAAGTCGGAGATGGCGGTGGGCTACGCCACCCTGTACGGCGACATGGCGGGCGGGTTTGCGCCGCTGAAGGACTGCGCCAAGACCCTGGTCTACCGGCTGGCCCGCTATCGTAATTCCTGCAATTCCGGCAATAGCCGCTCGCCGGTGATCCCGGAGCGGGTCATCACCCGCCCGCCGTCAGCGGAACTCAAACCCGGCCAGCAGGACACGGATTCGCTGCCGCCCTACGAAGAGCTGGACCCCATTCTGGCCGCGTTCATCGAGGAAGACCTCTCGGTGGAGGAAATCGCCGCGCGGGGCTACGAGCGCGAGACGGTGCTGCGGGTGCTGAACATGGTGCGGCGGAGCGAGTACAAGCGCCGTCAGGCGCCGCCGGGCGTGCGCATCTCCACGCGAGCATTCGGCCGGGACTGGCGCTACCCGATCACCTCGGGCTACCACTTCCCCGGCTAGCAGGGCCTGGCCCCGCCCGAGGGGCGGATCAGCTGTCCGGGAAGTTCTCCGCGAGCACCCGCCGGGTGTCGGCAGCCAGCTCGTCGAGATCCAGCCTCTCGTAGGCGCGCACCATGATTTCCAGCGACTTCTCGTTCGCCGGTGTGCCGTTGTATTCCTCCAGCGCCGTCTTCGCCCGATTCAGCGCCGCGATCCAGGCGCCCCGGCGGAGGTAGTACTCGGCCACGTGGTTCTCGTAGGCCGCCAGCCGGTTCTTCAGGAAGATCATGCGCTGGGTGGCATCCGCGGCGTACTCGCTGGTGGGATAGCGTTCCACCAGCCGCTTGAATGCGGCGAAGGAGCGGCGGGTGTCGGTGGGCGGCCGGTCCGTGCGGTCGACGCCGAAAGTCCGGTCCAGGAGGCTGGGCTCCTTGTCGAACCAGGTCAGCCCCTGCAGGTACAGCGCGTAGTCCACCCGCGGGTGAGTGGGGTTCTCGCGCATGAACTGGTCCGCGGCGTCGATGGCCTGCTCGCTACGGCCGTTCTTGTAATAGGCGTAGATCAGGTCGATCTGGGACTGCTTGCCGAATTCGGTGAACGGGAAGCGGGCCTGGATCTGCTCGAAGATGGCGATGGCCTGGCGGTAATTGCCGTTCGCCATCGAGCGCTGACCGCGCTCGTAAACCTCTTCCACCGCGCCCTGCTGGCGCTCGGGCCCGTCGGTGCCGCAGGCGGCCGCCGCCAGGGCGAGGCAGGCGACCAGGAGCAGCCGGCGCGCGGTGGCCGACCATGCGGAACGGGCCGCGGAAACCGTGCCGGAAACCGGGATGAAAGCGGAGGACGGGATGGCTTGACGCATAATGCTCGGCATAGTCGGCGGAGTATAACGTAAACTGTCGGGCTTACCCGAGGCCCCCGATGACGGAGACAGCACAGACACTGAGGCAGCAGATTCCCGAGGCGCTGGCCGGCAAGCGGATGGACCAGGCGCTCGCGCAGATGTTCCCGCAGTACTCGCGCAGTCGGCTGAAGGAATGGCTCCTGGCCGGCCTGATCACCGTGGACGGCCGCGGCTGCCGCCCGCGGGATGCGGCGGCCGGCGGCGAGACCGTGGAGCTGAATGCGGTGGTCGAGCCCGAGACACGGGTGGAGGCCGAACCGGTCGTTTTCCGGGTGGTGCACGAGGACGCGGGGCTGATCGTGGCGGACAAGCCGGCCGGTCTCGTGGTGCATCCGGGTGCCGGCAACCGGGAAGGCACCCTGCAGAACGGCCTGCTGCATCGCTACCCGGAACTCGCCTCGGTGCCCCGGGCCGGCATCGTGCACCGGCTGGACAAAGACACCAGCGGGCTGATGATGGTGGCCCGGACGGTGGAGGCCCACACGGCGCTGGTCCGGGCACTGGGCCGTCGAGACATCCGCCGTGAGTACCGGGCGGTGTGCCGGGGCGTGCTGACGGCGGGCGGCACGATCGATGCGCCCATCGACCGCCATCCGGTCCAGCGCACCCGCATGGCGGTGCGCGAGGGGGGCCGGCCGGCGGTGAGCCACTACCGGGTGGTGGAGCGTTTCGTGGCGCACACCGACGTCCGCGTGCGGCTCGAGACAGGCCGCACCCACCAGATCCGCGTGCACTTCGCCCACATCCGCCATCCGTTGCTGGGCGACCCTGTCTACGGCGGCCGCCTGCAGCTGCCGCCGGGGGCGGACGAGGCGCTCACCGCCACGCTCCGGCACTTCCGCCGCCAGGCGCTGCACGCCGAGTCGCTGGCGCTCGAACATCCGCTGACCGGCGAGGAGCTGACGTTCTCCTCGCCGCTGCCCGACGATCACGCCGGGCTGATCGCGGCGTTGCGGGCCCACCGGGAGCGGATGGAGGCGGGCTGATGGAGATCCTGAGACCCGATTGGGAAGCCCCCGCCGCCGTGGGTGCGGCCGCCACCACCCGCAGCGGCGGCGTGAGCGAAGGCTCCTTCGCCAGCCTCAACCTGGGCGATCACGTGGGCGACGACCCGGCGGCCGTGGCGGAGAACCGTCGCCGCCTGACCGAGGCGCTGGATCTGCCCGGCGAACCGGCCTGGCTCGCCCAGGTGCACGGCACCCGGGTGGTGGCGGCACGGCCCGGCGGCACGCCGGCCGAGGCGGACGCCGCCGTGACCCGCGAGCCGGGCGTGGTCTGCGCCGTGCTCACGGCCGACTGCCTGCCGGTGCTGCTCGCCAGCCGCCGCGGCGACGAAGTGGCGGCCGTGCATGCCGGCTGGCGCGGCCTGGCGAACGGCGTCGTCGCCGCCGCCTTGGAAGCCATGGAAACCGCGCCGGCGGAACTCCTTGCCTGGCTCGGGCCCGCCATCGCCCAGCCCGCCTTCGAGGTGGGGAGCGAGGTGCGCGAGCGGTTTGTCGAGCGTGACGTGGTCAATGCGGCTTTCTTCGCGCCCAACGACCGGGGCCGCTGGCAGGCGGACCTGGCGGGGCTGGCCCGGCGGGAACTCGAGGCCGCCGGCGTGACGGTCAGCGGCGGCGGGTTCTGCACCCACGACGAGACCGAGCGCTTCTTTTCCTACCGGCGCGACGGCGACTGCGGCCGTCAGGCCACTCTGGTCTGGATCCGGCGCTGAGAGCGCGGCGGCCGGCGATGCCCGAGGGCGCCGAGGCCGCGCCGTCGCTTGAAACCGCGCCTTCCGGCACCATTTCCGAACCAGTTGAGAACATCCCGATCCGGGGGACTAGCCCATGCGAATGGACAAACTGACAAGCAAATTCCAGATGGCGCTGGCCGATGCCCAGTCGCTGGCGGTCGGACAGGACCACCAGTTCATCGAGCCCGTGCATCTGATGGTCGCGCTGCTGGACCAGCAGGGCAGCACCGTGCGCAGCCTCCTGACGCGCGCCGGCGCCAACGTGAACATGCTGCGCTCCCAGCTCGGCGACGCCGTCGACCGGCTGCCGAGCGTGGAGGGCACCGGCGGCGAGGTGCACCTCTCCAACGACCTCGGCAAGCTGCTGAACGTCACCGACAAGCTGGCCCAGGAGCGCAACGACCAGTACATCTCCAGCGAGCTGTTCGTGCTGGCAGCGGTCGAGGACAAGGGCGCGCTGGGCAAGATCCTCGCCGAGGCCGGCGTGGTGAAGGGCGCGCTTACGAAAGCCATCGAGGAGATGCGCGGCGGCGCCCAGGTGAACGACCCCAACGCCGAGGACACCCGCCAGGCGCTGGAGAAATACACCATCGATCTCACCGAGCGGGCCGAGCAGGGCAAGATCGACCCCATCATCGGCCGCGACGACGAGATTCGCCGCACCATCCAGATCCTGCAGCGCCGCACCAAGAACAACCCGGTGCTGATCGGCGAGCCCGGCGTGGGCAAGACCGCCATTGTGGAGGGCCTCGCCCAGCGCATCGTCGACGGCGAGGTGCCGGAGGGACTGAAGGGCAAGCGCATCCTGTCGCTGGACATGGGCGCGCTGATCGCCGGCGCGAAGTTCCGCGGCGAGTTCGAGGAGCGGCTGAAGGCCGTGCTGAACGACCTCTCCAAGCAGGAGGGGCAGATCATTCTGTTCATCGACGAGCTGCACACCATGGTGGGCGCCGGCAAGGCCGAAGGCTCCATGGACGCAGGCAACATGCTGAAGCCCGCGCTCGCCCGCGGCGAGCTGCACTGCGTGGGCGCCACCACGCTGGACGAATACCGCCAGTACGTGGAAAAGGACGCGGCCCTGGAGCGCCGCTTCCAGAAGGTGCTGATCTCGGAGCCGACGGTGGAGGACACCATCGCCATCCTGCGCGGGCTCAAGGAGCGCTACGAGGTGCACCACGGTGTCGAAATCACCGACCCGGCGATCGTGGCCGCGGCGACGCTCTCGCACCGTTACATCACGGACCGCAAGCTGCCCGACAAGGCCATCGACCTGGTGGACGAGGCGGCCTCGCGCATCCGCATCGAGATCGACTCCAAGCCGGAGGCGATGGACCGTCTCGAGCGGCGCATCATCCAGCTGAAGATCGAGCGCGAGGCGCTGAACAAGGAGTCCGACGAGGCTTCGCGCCGCCGGCTGGACGACCTGGAAGAGCAGCTGACCGATCTCGAGAAGCAGTACTCCGATCTCGAAGAGGTCTGGAAGTCCGAGAAGGCGGCCATGCAGGGCACCACCCATCTCAAGGAGGAGCTGGAGCGGGCGCGGCTGGAACTCGAGACCGCGCGTCGTGCCGGCGACCTGACCCGCATGTCCGAGCTGCAGTACGGCAGGATCCCCGAACTCGAGCGCGAGCTGGAGAGTGCCGCCGATTCCGAGCAGACCGCCAAGCCCACCCTGGTCCGCAACAAGGTGACCGAGGAGGAGGTGGCGGAGATCGTCTCCAAGTGGACCGGCATCCCCGTCTCCAAGATGCTCGAGGGCGAGAAGGAGAAGCTCCTGCAGATGGAGGAGGCGCTGCGGCGCCGGGTGGTCGGCCAGGACGAGTCCGTTGTGGCGGTGTCCAACGCCATCCGCCGCTCCCGTGCCGGACTCTCGGACCCGCGCCGGCCCATCGGCTCCTTCCTGTTCCTGGGTCCCACCGGTGTCGGCAAGACCGAGCTGACGAAGGCCCTGGCGGAGTTCCTGTTCGACACAGACGAGGCCATGGTGCGCCTCGACATGTCGGAGTTCATGGAGAAGCACTCGGTCGCGCGCATGATCGGTGCGCCGCCGGGCTACGTCGGCTACGAGGAAGGCGGCTACCTCACCGAGGCGGTGCGGCGCCGACCCTATTCGGTGATACTGCTCGACGAGGTCGAGAAGGCGCACCCGGACGTCTTCAACATCCTGCTGCAGGTGCTGGACGACGGCCGGCTCACCGACGGCCACGGCCGTACGGTGGACTTCCGCAACACCGTCATCGTCATGACTTCGAACCTGGGCTCCCAGCGCATCCAGGAGCTGGCCGGCGAGGAGAACTACGCGAAGATGAAGGGCGAGGTCATGGAGGTGGTCTCCCAGCACTTCCGGCCGGAGTTCATCAACCGGGTGGACGACGTGGTGGTGTTCCATCCGCTCGGCCGCGAGCACATTCGCCGCATCGTCGACATCCAGCTCGGCTACCTGCACGCGCGTCTCGCCGACCGCGACATGGAGCTCGCGCTCACCGACGCGGCGCGGGACCAGCTCGCCGAGGCCGGTTTCGACCCGGTCTACGGCGCGCGGCCGCTGAAGCGGGCCATCCAGCAGCGCATCGAGAATCCGCTGGCCCAGCGCATCCTGGCCGGCGAATTCTCGCCGGGCGATACCATCCTGGCCGACGTCTCGGGGGAGGAGGTCGTGTTCCGCACGCCGGAGGCCGCCGAGGCCATGGCGGGCTGAGCCGGAGGACGAAACCGGTTTCCCCGCCGACAGCGGCTATAATTGGCGCCCCCGGTGTCTCCGGGGGCGTTCTTCGTGGAGAGAGACGACATGCCTATCTATGAGTATGTGTGCAAGAGCTGCGGGCACGAACTCGATGCCCTGCAGAAGATGAGTGACGATCCGCTGACCGACTGCCCCGACTGCGGCGAGACGGCGCTGAAACGCAAGATCTCGGCACCCCGGTTCCGCCTCAAGGGCAGCGGCTGGTACGAGACCGACTTCAAGACCGACAAGGACAGGAAGCGCAACCTGGCCGACGGTGGCGGCAGCGGCGACGGCGAGAAGAAGTCCGACGGCGACGGCGAGAAGAAGTCGGAGAGCAAGCCGGAGAGCAAGTCCGACAAGAAGGCGGGCGACGGCAAGGCAGCCGGATCGACCGGCGGCGCGGCGGCCTGAGGCGAGGCGGGAGCGGTGGAGCCGGAGCGGTGATGAAGCGCCTGCGGTCCTGGCTGGTGGCGGGGCTGCTCGTCTGGGTGCCGCTCGGCATCACGCTGTTCGTCCTCAACCTGCTGGTCCGCCAGCTCGACAAGACCCTCGGCCTGTTGCCGGCGTACGTACGCCCGCCTTACGAGGTATTCGGGATCACGTTCACGATCCCGGGCCTCGGCATCCTGCTCACCATCATCATCCTGCTCGTGACCGGCATGCTGGTCGCGAACTTCGCGGGTCGGCGGCTGCTCGCGCTCGGCGAGGCCATCCTGCAGCGGATCCCGGTGGTGCGCTCCGTCTACGGCGCTTCGAAGAACTTCGCCGAGGTGGTGCTCGGCGACTCCGGCGACTCGTTCAAGAAGGTGCTGCTGATCGAGTACCCGCGCAAGGGCATCTACAGCCTCGCCTTCCAGACCTCCAGCGCGCTGGGCGAGGTGCAGGCGAAGACCGGCGAGGACGTGGTCTGCACGTTCGTGCCGACCACGCCGAACCCCACATCCGGCTTCATCATCATGGTGCCCCGAAAGGACATCATCGAACTCGAGATGGAGGTGGACGAGGCGCTGAAGATGATCATCTCGCTGGGCGTCGTCGTGCCCCGCTGGCACGCAGGCGAGCAGGAGCTTCCGCTTGCAGCGCCCGAGGCCAGGCCGTAACATTTCGCCTCTTTTGCCGGCGTCGCCGGCCCCTCACTCATCATCGATAACGCTATGCGCACTCATTACTGTGGACAGGTCGACGAGACGCTGACCGGCGAGGTCGTGGAAGTCACCGGCTGGGTGCACCGCCGGCGCGACCACGGCGGTGTGATTTTCATCGACCTGCGCGACCGCGAGGGCCTGCTGCAGGTGGTGTTCGACCCGGACCGCCCGGAGATCTTCGCCGATGCGGAGCGGGTGCGCAGCGAATACGTACTGGCCGTGCGCGGCAAGGTGCGGCCGCGGCCCGAGGGCACGGTGAACCCGAACATGCGGACCGGGCAGATCGAGGTGCTGGCCGAGGAGCTGACGGTGCTGAACGGCGCGAAGACGCCGCCGTTCCATCAGGACGAGACCGCGAACGAGGAGCTCAGGCTGCGCTACCGCTATCTGGATCTGCGCCGCGAGGACATGCTGGCGAACCTGCGCCTGCGCCATGCGGCCACCCGCTCGCTGCGCCGCTTCCTGGACGACGAGGGCTTCATCGACGTCGAGACGCCGATGCTGACCAAGACCACGCCGGAGGGCGCGCGGGACTACATCGTCCCCAGCCGCACCCACCCGGGCAAGTTCTTCGCGCTGCCCCAGTCGCCGCAGATCTTCAAGCAGCTGCTGATGATGTCGGGCATTGATCGCTACTACCAGATCGTGCGCTGCTTCCGCGACGAGGACCTGCGCGCCGACCGCCAGCCCGAGTTCACCCAGCTCGACATCGAGATGAGCTTCGTGGACGAGCAGACGGTGATGGGCAGCATGGAACGGCTGATCCGGGCCCTGTTCGCCGACGTGCTCGGCGTCGAGCTCCCCGCCCCCTTCCCGCGCATGGCCTGGGCCGAGGCGATGCAGCGCTTCGGCTCCGACAAGCCGGATCTCCGCATCCCGCTGGAGCTGGTGGAAGTCTCCGATCTGCTGGAAGGCGTGGAGTTCAAGGTATTCGCCGGCCCCGCCGCGGACCCGAAGGGCCGGGTGGCGGCGCTGCGCCTGCCGAAGGGCGGCGAGCTCACCCGCAAGGAGATCGACGACTACACCGCGTACGTCGGCCGCTACGGCGCGAAGGGTCTCGCCTACATCAAGGTGAACGACGCGGCCGCCGGCCGCGAGGGCCTGCAGTCGCCGATCCTGAAGTTCCTGCCGAACGAGGCCATCGCCGGCATCATGGAGCGCACCGGCGCGGCCGACGGCGACCTGGTGTTCTTCGGCGCGGACAAGGCGCACGTGGTGAACGACGCCCTCGGCGCCCTGCGCGTGAAGCTGGGCGAGGACCGGGGCCTGGTGGAAGCCGGCTGGCGGCCGCTGTGGGTGGTGGAGTTCCCGATGTTCGAGCGCGACCCCGCCACCGGGCGCCTGGATCCGCTGCACCATCCGTTCACGGCACCGTCCATCAGCGACGCCGAAGCGCTGCGCAAGGATCCGGACCATGCGCTCTCCCGCGCCTACGACATGGTGCTGAACGGTTCGGAGATCGGCGGCGGCTCCATCCGCATCCACGACCAGGAGGTTCAGTCGGCGGTGTTCGACCTGCTGCAGATCGGCCCGGACGAGGCGGAGCAGAAATTCGGCTTCCTGCTGCGCGCGCTGGAATACGGTTGCCCGCCCCACGGCGGTATTGCCTTCGGTCTCGACCGCCTGGTGATGCTGATGGCCGGCGCCGAGAGCATCCGCGACGTCATCGCCTTTCCGAAGACCCAGACCGCGGCCTGCCCGCTCACGGACGCGCCGGGCGACGTCTCCGCCCAGCAGCTGCGCGAGGTGGGCATCCGGCTCCGCAAGCCGCGGGGCGACACCGCGAGCTGAGCGTCGGCGCCGTGACCGCACCGACTCCCGCCAGGCCCTACCGGCGCCCCGAGTCGGTGCTGGTGGTCGTCTACGCGGCCGGCGGCGAGGTGCTGCTGCTGCATCGCCGGCGCCCCTTCGAATTCTGGCAGTCCATCACCGGCAGCCTGCTGCCGGACGAGACCCACGACAGCGCGGCGGCACGGGAACTCGCCGAGGAAACCGGCTTCGAGGACAATGGCACGCTCGCCTACGCCGGCGTCAGCCGCATCTTCGTCATCGACCCCCGCTGGCGGGACCGCTATCCGCCGGGCGTCTTCGAGAATGTCGAATACGAATGGCGCTTCCGGCTGGACGAGCCCCGGGACGTGATCCTCAGCCCCAGCGAGCATTCGGCCTTCACGTGGCTGCCTCTGGAGGAAGCCATCGAGCGGGTCTGGTCCTGGACCAACCGGGAGGCGCTCGAAGACCTGGCCCGCGACCTGGCGTGAACGGGGAGCGGGAACGCAGCGCGCTGATCCTGGCGCACGGTCTGTGGCTCGGCGGCTGGGCGCTGAAGCGACTCGCCCGCCGTCTCCGCGCGGCCGGCCGCAGCGACGTGCGCATCTTCTCCTGGCCCACCATCGGCCACGGCCTCGACGCCAACGCCCAGAACCTCCGCGCCTTCGCCGATCACCTCGACGCCGGCCGCATCGACTGGATCGGCCACAGCCTCGGCGGCGTGCTCATCCTGCGCATGCTGGCGGGCTGGGACGACGCGCCACCGGGCCGCATCGTCTGCCTGGGCTCGCCGCTCACCGGCAGCCGCTCGGCGGAACGGCTTGCCCGCGTCGGCCCCGGCCGCCGTCTCACGGGCCGGAGCATCGCCGACGGCGTACTCGACTCGAGCGCCGACGAATGGTGTCCGCCGGAAATCGCCGCGCGTACGGGCGTGATCGCCGGCAGCCGGGGCATGGGCGCCGGGCGCCTGCTCGGCCGCCTGGAGCCGCCCCACGACGGGACGGTGCGGGTGGCGGAGACCGAGCTGCCCGGCATCGCCGATCACCTGGTCCTGAACGTGACCCACACGGGCCTCCTGTTCTCCCGCGCCGCCGCCGCCGCCGCCGAAACCTTCCTCCGCGAAGGAAAATTCGCGTAGGAGGGCCTTCAGGCCCGACCCGGCTTTCTCTCGGCGCTGGCCCGTCATCGGCTGGGGTGGACTGCGGGGGACGCTCATGTGGGAGGGGCTTCAGCCCCGATCTTCGTCTGAGGTGGCCGAACGCTAATCGGGGCTGAAGCCCCTCCTACATGCCCATCGAAGCCGTGCCGCGTCCAGGACGACCCCGCGACCCTCACCCACTCGCTGACTGGCTGTACCCGTACGGATTGGCGCCAGTCAGCTGGCGTCTCTGACTGGCAGATTCTCCCGGCCACCGCGAGCACGGCCGTCATGCGGGGGTATCCATCGCCGCGACCTTTTGTCGGGAGCAAGATGGATACCCCCGCAGGGCGGCCAGGAAAGAAGGAATCAGTCGTCCGCCAGGTCCTTCAGCTTGTAGATCAGGTCCAGCGCCTGGCGGGGGGAGAGTGAGTCCGGGTCGAGATCTTCCAGCGTTTCGCGCAGCGCGTCTTCCGGCGGGTCTTCCTGTTCCGGCGGCGCCAGCGCGAGTTCCTGCTGGGGGCCGTGGTCGCGCTGGTGCCGGGCGCTTTCCAGCGTCTCCAGGTGGCGGCGGGCGCGGCGGATGACCGACTTCGGCACGCCGGCCAGCGCGGCCACCTCCAGGCCGTAACTCTGGTTGGCCGGACCCGCTTTCACCGCGTGCAGGAAGATCAGCCGGTCGCCGTGGGACGTGGCGTCCAGGTGCACGTTGGCGGCGTGCGGGAGTTCCTCCGGCAGCACAGTCAGTTCGAAGTAATGGGTGGCGAACAGCGTGAAGGCGCGCAGGCGGGTGGCGATGTGATGGGCCGCTGCCCAGGCCAGCGACAGGCCGTCGAAGGTGCTGGTGCCGCGGCCGATCTCGTCCATCAGCACCAGGCTCGACGAGGTGGCGTTGTGCAGGATGTTGGCGGTCTCGGTCATCTCCACCATGAACGTGGAACGTCCGCCGGCCAGATCGTCCGAGGCACCGATGCGGGTGAAGATCCGGTCCACGGGCCCGATCTCCAGTGCGTCCGCCGGCACGTAGCTGCCGATGTGGGCGAGGATGACGATCAGTGCCGCCTGACGCATGTAGGTGGATTTGCCGCCCATGTTCGGACCGGTGATGATCAGCAGCCGCCGCTCGTCGTCGAGTTCCAGGTCGTTCGGCACGAAGGGCGTTTCGAGCACCCGTTCCACCACCGGATGGCGCCCGGCGCGGACGGCGATGCGTGGCTCGCCGCAGAGCGTCGGCCGGGCGAGGCCGAGGCGTTCGGCGCGCTCGGCGAAGCAGGCGAGGACGTCCAGCTCGGCCAGTGCCGCGGCCGTTCGGCGCAGCGGGCCCAGGACCTCGTGCAGTGCGTCGATCAGGCCTTCGTACAGCGCCTTCTCCCGGGCCAGCGCGCGCTCCCGGGCGCTCAGCACCTGATCCTCGAAGCGCTTGAGTTCCGGCGTGATGAATCGCTCCGCCGCCTTCAGCGTCTGGCGCCGGGTGTATTCCTCCGGCGCGTTCTGCGCCTGGGCCTTGCTGATCTCGATGTAGTAGCCGTGCACCCGGTTGTAGCCCACCTTCAGCGTGGGCAGACCGGTGCGCTCGCGCTCGCGCTGTTCCAGATCCACCAGATACTGGTCGGCGTTGGCGCTGATGTCGCGCAGTTCGTCCAGTTCGGCGTCGTAGCCGGGCGCGATGACGCCGCCGTCGCGGATCAGCATGGGCGGGTTCTCCACCAGCGCCGCTTCCAGCAACCGATGGGTATCCGGATGCTCGGCCGCGTCGGCCGCCAGCTCGGCGAGGCGTGGCGCGTCGAGGCCGTCGAGCAGCCGGGCGAGTTCGGGCAGCCGACCCAGGCTGTCGCCCAGCTGGCGCAGATCCCGCGGCCGGGCCGATCGCAGCGCCACGCGGGAGAGGATGCGCTCCAGATCGCCGACGTCGCCGAGCAGGTCGCGCAGTCCGTCGGCGCCGCGCTCGAGCCAGGTGGCCACGGCGTCGTAGCGCGCGCCGATCGCTTCGTGGCTGCGGACGGGCCGATTGATCCAGCGCCGGAGCAGCCGGCTGCCCATGGCCGTGCGGCAGGTGTCCATGACGCCGGCGAGGGTGTGCTGGTCCTGGCCCGAGAGGCTGCGATCGAGTTCGAGGTTACGCCGCGTGGCCGCGTCCATGAGGATGGCGTCGTCCGGCTGCTCCGCGCCCATGCCGTCGATGTGGGGCAGGGCGCCGCGCTGGGTGTCGCGCACGTATTCGAGCAGCCCGCCGGCGGCGCGGATGGCGATTTCGAGACCGGCGACACCGAAGCCGGTCAGGTCCCGGGTGCCGAACTGCTCGCACAGGAGCCGTGTCGCGGTCTCGCCGTCGAAGTGCCAGGGCGGCCGGCCGCGGGCACCGGCGCGACCGGCCAGCCAGCTTGGCACGCCGCCCTCCTCGTCGTAGAGGATCTCGGCTGGCTGCAGACGCTCGATCTCCGCCGCCAGCGCACCTTCGTCCGGCACCTGGCTCACCAGGAAGCGCCCGGCGGAGAGATCCAGCCAGGCGATGCCGATCTCGCGGCGGGCTAGCACCACGGCCGCCACCGCGTTGTCCCGCCGCTCCTGCAGCAGACTGGCCTCGGTGAGCGTGCCCGGCGTGACGATGCGCACCACCTTGCGCTCCACCGGGCCCTTGCTCGCGGCCGGATCGCCGATCTGCTCGCAGATGGCCACCGACTCGCCGAGCTTCACCAGCTTGGCGAGGTAGCTGTCCACCGCGTGGTAGGGCACGCCAGCCATCGGGATGGGCTCGCCTGCGGATTTGCCCCGGGTGGTGAGCGTGATGTCGATGAGTTCGGCGGCGCGTCGGGCGTCGTCGTAGAAGAGCTCGTAGAAGTCGCCCATGCGATAGAACAGCAGCGTGTCCGGATGCTCGGCTTTCAGGCCGAGATACTGCTGCATCATCGGCGTGTGTTCTGCACGGGCGGACGCGCTCATTCTTCGCGATATTCCGGTAGGGGCGGGCCGGATAGGCTAGCCCGTCGCGGGCGGCAAGTCGATGGGCCGGGGAGGGACGAGGAGAGCCGACGAGGGCCGGCGCGCCGGCGCGCGGCTGCCCCGGTTTATGAGGCCATCTGTGACACCGTGGGTTCCTGTGCGTCCCGGCGGGGGGTACATTACGGGCCAATCCCACTGGCCGGTTCTCACAGCCGCGGATCCGCGGACCACCCATGAAGATTCTGCACCTGGAGACGGGACTCAACCTGTACGGCGGCGCCCAGCAAGTGCTCTATCTGCTGGATGCGCTCGCTGCCGACGCGTCTGAGCATCTGCTGGTCAGCGCCATCGGCAGCGAGGTGGGCGAGGCCGCCCGGGCCGCGGGGCACCGGGTGCGCGAGGTGACCATGCGCGGCGACCATGACCTCGGCTTCCTGCCGCGCATGCGCCGGGTGCTGGAGGAGGAGCGGCCCGATATCCTGCATGCCCACAGCCGCCGCGGCGCGGATCTGCTCGGCGGCCTGGCGGCCCGGCGCAGCGGCATCCGTGCGGTGGTCTCCCGGCGGGTGGACAACCCGGAACCGCGCTGGCTGGCCGCCGTGCGTTATCGGCCGTACATCCGCATCGTCGCCATCTCCAACGCCATCGAGCGGATGTTGACGGACGCCGGCATCGACCGCCGCCGCATCACGGTGATCCCGGACTGCGTGGATCCCGAGCCATTTGCCGGTCCGGCGGAGCGGGAATGGCTGCACGCCGAATTCGGTCTCCCGGCCGGCGCGCCGGTGGCCGGCGTGGTGGCCCAGCTGATCGAGCGCAAGGGACATCGATACCTGCTCGAGGCCGTGCCCGCCGTGCTGGAAGGTTGCCCCGAACTCCACGTGATCTTCTTCGGCCGCGGGCCGTTGGAAAACGCCCTGGCCGCGGAGATCCGTCGCCTCGGTCTCGCCGGCCGGGTGCTGATGGCCGGCTTCCGCGATGACATGGCGCGCCTACTCCCCGCCCTGGACCTGGTGGTGCATCCCGCACTGGCGGAGGGGCTCGGGGTGGCGCTGCTGCAGGCGGCCGCTGCGGCCGTGCCCGTGGTCGGCTTCGCCGCCGGCGGCGTCTGTCAGGCCGTAGAGCCCGGCCGCACGGGCCTGCTGGTGCCGCCGGGAGATTCCGAGGCGCTCGGCCGGGCCATGCTGCGGGTATTGACCGATCCCGCGCTGGCCCGCAGTCTGGGCGAGGCTGGCCGGGCCCGGGTGCGGAGCGAATTCACCCCCGAGCGTATGGCGGCGCGCCATCTGGCGCTGTACCGGGAGGTACTCGGCGGCGCCGACACGAACGCGGAAGACTCATGACGGAATTCGAGGACATCGCCGCACTGGCCCGGCGCACGGGCGAGGCATTGCTGGCCGCCGGGCGCCGGGTGACCACGGCGGAGTCGTGCACGGGCGGCTGGATCGCCAAAGCGCTCACCGACGTGGCCGGCAGTTCCTCCTGGTTCGGCGCGGGACTGGTCACCTACAGCAACGAGGCCAAGCGCTCCCTGCTGGACGTGCGGGCCGAGACGCTGGACGGGTACGGCGCCGTCAGCGAGGAGACCGTGCGGGAGATGGCGGCCGGGGCGCTGGCGGCCAGCGGCGCGGACATTGCGGTGGCGGTCAGCGGTATCGCGGGGCCGGACGGCGGCACGCCGGACAAGCCGGTGGGCACGGTCTGGTTCGCCTGGGCGGTCAGCGGGGCCACCCCCGTCACCTATGCCGAATGCGTCCGTTTCGACGGCGACCGGGAAACGGTCCGGCGCCGCACCGTCTGCCACGCCCTGGGCGGCGTGCTGGCGCGGATTCCGGTGTGAGACGCCCCGGCGTGAGAGGCCGATGAGCGAAGCGGAGCGCCACGACGGCCCCCCGGCGGACACCGAGACCGAGCGCCTGTTCGTCGCGTTCTGGCCCGATGCCGAGCTGCGCGAGCGCATCGAGGCGGTGGCCGCGCCCGCCGTGGAGCGGGCCCGCGCCCGGCCGGTACCCGCGGACAACCTGCACGTAACCCTGGTCTTCGTCGGCAACTGGCCGGTGCAGGCCCGCGAACAGATCGAGATGGTGGTGGACGCCCTGGACATCCCGGATGCCGAGCTCGTCTTCGACCGCATCCGCTACTGGCGCCGGCCCAGGGTCCTGAGCCTGGTGGCGCAGGACTGCCCTGAGGCACTGGCCGTCTACCAGCGGGAAATGAGCGGCGCCATGGCGGCGCTGGGCTGGACCCCGGAGACGCGGCCCTGGGAACCCCACGTGACCCTGGGGCGCAAGGCGCAGCGCAGCGTGCGCAAGACCCTGGAGGAGCCGCTCGTGTGGCCCTGCCGGCAGGTGGCGCTGGTGCGATCGGAGAATGGCCGTAGTAATGTCAATGGCGGCGCGGTCTACCGGCCGCTCCGCATCTGGGAGAGATGAGCCGGGGCCCGAGAAACTGCCTTACTGGCCTGGATTCGCAAGGCTGATGTATGGTCGCCGTTGTGGAATAATCGC
>Ga0102926_1001124_pt1 | contig 15905 bp, 13 predicted proteins | sample SalPonR1_A_D2_MG_FD_78173 | JGI IMG/M metagenome (GOLD analysis project Ga0102926, IMG submission 78173) | Salt pond soil microbial communities from South San Francisco under conditions of wetland restoration - Salt Pond MetaG R1_A_D2_MG | ecosystem: Environmental > Aquatic > Marine > Intertidal...
TCTGCATTTTATGTGGGTGGCCGCTACTATTTTAATGAAACTTTTGCGGGAATGATGGAGCTGGGGTATGGTATTGCCTACCTGAACATTGGCGTTGCCATTAAGCTTTAAACAAAAAAGAAATTCATAAAAAATACAAAGGCTGATCCAAACGGGTCAGCCTTTTGTTATGAAACGAGCATGGAAATCATTTACGCCCAAGAGGATGATTAAAATTTATGCGAGTTACATACTATACCGCTAAAAACAAACAATTTTAATAGTATGAAAAAAACCAGGTAAATAACTTTTCTTCTTCTATTTAAAATTTGCTGTTATTTGAGCTTCTTGTCAGGGCATTCTTCTGTTTTTCCTTTTCCATTTCCATTTCCATTGCCCGTAACTTCCCAGGTATTCCCCGAAACCAGTAAATCATCCACGCAGGTAATTTTGCGCTTTTGCTGAACCTCTTTAATTTGATTTTCCATTTCAGTGTCGTAAGCCGGTGAGTCAACATTACGGATAACACCAAAAGCAACCGGAAAATCGGGAAGCCCCATGCTAATGAGCGACAGATGCACTGAAGGATCGAGGTCCGTAGCATCATGCACAAGAATATCATCCTTTGTAATGCCGTTTTCGCCAATCTTCACCACTTTCAGGTGGCCGTTTTCCATAATGAGGCCTTTTTCATTTTCGGCACCAAATAACATGGGTTTTCCCTGTTCAAGTATTAGTTGCCTGTCGGCGCGGTGTTCCGGGTCAGTAATTGCCTTATGAACGCCGTTATTATAAATCACACAGTTTTGCAAAACCTCGACCACTGAGGCACCTTTGTGAGCAGCAGCCTGCTGAAAAACCGACTGGCTGACCTTCAGGTTACCATCAATTGTACGGGCGAAAAAAGTACCTCTTGCACCAACTACCAATTGCCCCGGCACAAAGGGATCTTCAATTGTGCCGAATGGCGAAGTTTTACTTCTGAACCCTCTGTCGGATGTAGGTGAATACTGTCCTTTGGTCAAACCATAAATCCGGTTATTGAAAAGAACAATATTCAAATCCATATTTCTGCGGATAGTATGAATAAAATGATTCCCGCCAATTGCCATGGCATCGCCATCGCCGGTAACTACCCAAACACTCAAATCGGGGTTGGCCATTTTCACACCGGAAGCAACTGCTGCCGCTCTTCCATGTATGGTGTGAAAACCAAATGTATTCATATAATAGGGGAATCGTGACGAACAACCAATTCCTGATATTACAGCAAATTTTTCTTTAGGAATTCCCATTTCAGCCATGGTTCGTTGCACGGCATTCATAATGGCATAGTCGCCACACCCCGGGCACCAGCGTACTTCGTTTTCGCTTTTAAAATCTTTTATGGTATATTTTTGTTCCGTCATTGCTTATTCCTCCAGTAATTTGTTAATTCCTTGTTTCAATTCAAAAACAGTAAAAGGCAACCCTTTCACTTTGTTAAACTGATGATAATTAAAACCCGGAACTTTGTTGCGCAGGTAACTGGCAAACTGCCCCATGTTTAATTCGCAAACAATTATTTTTTTGAACTTGCTGAAAACTTCCCTGGTATTTGCCGGAAGCGGCTTGATATAATTAAAATGAGCCAGGCTCACATTTTTGCCTTCCTCCCTGAGTTCTCTAACTGTACTTATTAAGTGACCATAGGTACCCCCCCAGCCAACTACCAGCACATCGCCGTCTTCATCGCCGCAAGTTTCCAAATCGGGAACCAAATCAACCACCTGCTGAACTTTTTCTTCTCTTATATCTGTATTACGCTGGTGGTTTTCAGGGTCGTGACTAACCGAGCCAGAAACATTCTTTTCAAGGCCACCAATCAAATGTTCAAAATCTTTCATTCCCGGGAAAGCCCAGTCGCGTGCTAAAATTTTTTCATCTCTTTTATAGGCCTTGAACGTGGAAGCATCTTTCGCAATTCTTGGCGTGATGGATGGGAGTTCAGCAACTTTGGGCACTTTCCACGGCTCGCTTCCGTTACCCAAAAATCCATCGGTAAGCAGAATAACCGGCACCATTCGTTCCAATGCAATTTTAGCGGCTTTGAATGCATAAAAGAAACAATCGGACGGAGTGGTTGCAGCAAGAATCACAACCGGACTTTCACCGTTTCTTCCATACAGAGCCTGCATCAAATCCGACTGTTCGGTTTTGGTTGGCAATCCTGTGGAGGGGCCGCCGCGCTGTACATTTACAATAACCAGCGGAAGCTCGGCCATAACTGCCAATCCGATAGCTTCCGACTTGAGCGCCAACCCCGGTCCCGATGTAGAAGTGACAGCCAAATCGCCAGCAAAAGCCGCTCCAATAGCTGAAGTGATACCAGCAATTTCATCTTCGGCCTGGTATGTTTTCACACCCAAATCTTTGCGTCCTGAAAGTGCGATCAGAATTTCGGTTGCGGGGGTAATTGGGTAAGATCCCAAAAACAGTTCCAACCCTGCTTTTTCGGCAGCCGCAAGCAGGCCCCAGGCTGTTGCCTGGTTGCCGTTAATATTCCTGTAGGTTCCGTTTTCAATATTTGCCGGATGCACAATGTAGCTGGGTGTCATATGTTGCATGTTTAACCCGTAGTTATAGCCATCGTGCAACACCTTAATATTTGACTCAACAACAACAGGTTTTTTGGCAAACTTCGATTGCAGAAATTCTTCAATATAATCGAGAGGCCGGTTAAACATCCAGCAAACCAACCCAAGTGCGAACATATTTTTGCTTCTCAGGATGCTTTTATTGTCGAGCCCGAAGTCTTTCAATCCTTCGCGGGTGAGGCTTGAAATTGGCACGGCAATTTTATTGTAATCCTGCAGGTCACACTCCAGAAATGGTTCGTCAGTCGTAAAATTTGCTTTCTTCAAATTCTTCTCTGTAAACGCATCGGAATCATAAATAATGGTCCCGCCTGGCTTCATAAATTTTGCATTTGCTTTAATTGCTGCGGGGTTCATGGCAATAAGCACATGAGCATAATCGCCCGGTGTGCTTATTCTTTTCTCCCCAAATTGCACCTGAAATCCGGAAACTCCGCCAACCGTACCTTGCGGGGCCCGTATTTCGGATGGATAATCGGGGAATGTTGAAATGTCGTTACCTAAAAAAGCCGTGGCATCTGAAAACAGTGTTCCGGTAAGTTGCATACCATCTCCGGAGTCTCCCGAGAAACGGATAGCGACTTCCTCCAGCTGAATCACTTTTGCATCCTTCATTTAATTATATTTTATGTTCTGAAAATTTCAATCTATAAGCAAAACGATTCCAAAACTAAGTAATCTTAATTTCGGAATCTGCTATACTTTTTTTAATACTAAACTTACAAAACAAAAATAACCATTATTTAACAAGTTGGGAATGACATATCCAATTATTTAAAGGTTTTAATATATTTGGAATCAATTTAAATTTCAAACAGCAAATGGCACTCATAAAAACATTAAATAACAAAACACCCATAGTTGGAAAAAATTGTTTCCTGGCAGAAACAGCCACTGTAATCGGCAATGTTGAAATGGGAGATAACTGCAGTATTTGGTTTAATGCTGTAGTGAGAGGCGATGTTCATTATATCAAAATAGGCGACAATACAAACATCCAGGATAACGCCGTAATACATGCAACCTACCAAAAATCGCCCACCAATATTGGCAGTAACGTGACCATTGCACATGGTGCAATTGTTCACGGTTGCACTGTTAATGACAATGTTATGATTGGGATGAACGCAGTGGTTTTGGACGATGCAGTTATAGAAAGCAACTCCATTATTGCAGCAGGGTCGGTAGTTACCAAAGGAACCGTGGTGAAATCGGGAAGTGTGTATGCCGGGACTCCTGCAAAAAAAATAAAAGAAATAAGCCCCGAACTACTCGACGGAGAAATCAAACGAATTGCAAAGGCTTACGGAATGTATGCCGGTTGGTATAAATGATTATTTTTGAATCAGGAGATCGGTTTTCTTTTGAAATAAAACTGCAAACAGCTAATTTCTTTTGAAAAAAATTAAAAACTTTTCGAACAATCGTTTTCTTTTATCAAAAAGATTTCCTTTTTTCGTAATAAAAACAAAATACCATGATGAAACCAACATTAGTAATTCTCGCTGCCGGAATGGGCAGCCGGTTTGGCGGACTTAAACAAGTTGAACCAGTTGGCCCCAACGGAGAGGCAATAATTGATTATTCCATTTTTGATGCCATACGTGCCGGATTTGGGAAAGTAGTTTTTGTAATTCGGGAAAGTTTTGCCGATGCGTTTAAAGAAAAATTCGGCGATAAACTGGCCGGAAAAGTAGAGGTGGAATATGTGTTCCAGGAACTGGATAACTTGCCGGAAGGCTTTTCACTTCCTGAAGGCCGCGAAAAACCATGGGGAACTGCCCATGCCATCCTTGTAGCCAAAGATGTTATCAACGAGCCGTTTTGTGCATTAAATGCCGACGATTTTTACGGTTTCAATGCCTACAAAGTTATGGCCGATTTCCTGATGAATTCTGAAAATACAAATGAATATTCCATGGTGGGATATCAACTCCACAATACATTGTCAGATTTCGGTTCGGTATCGAGAGGAATCTGCCAGGTAAATGAGAACAACCTACTGGAATCAATAGTAGAAACCAAAAAAATTCTCAAAAAAGACGGGAAAATTATTTCAATAGAACCCGATGGCAGTGAGAAAACACTTACCGGAGAAGAAACCGTTTCAATGAATATCTGGGGATTTAAAACCTCCATTTTTGATGTACTCGAGCAAAAATTTACCGAGTTTCTGAAAAATGAAATCGATAAACCAAAATCGGAAATGTACATCCCATCGGTTGTTTTTGAAATGATTGATGAAGGCAAAGCTTCCGTTAAAGTACTGAATACAAACTCTCCCTGGTTTGGTGTAACCTACAAAGAAGACAAACCCATTGTGGTAGAAAAAATTAAATCGCTTATAAAAGAGGGAGAATATCCTCAGGAAATTTTTAAATAAAAACATTCAAATGAATACTGATTTAACTGAAATTGCCGGCAAGTTTCAACTTGATGGAAAAATTGACGAAGTAACACAACTCGGAGAAGGTTTTATTAATGACACATTTATAATTAAAACTGAAGGAAACTCTCCCAGCTACATCCTCCAGCGGAAAAACAAAAATGTTTTCTCGCCGATACCGGCCATGATGGAAAACATACAGAAAGTATGCAATCACATTAAAGCCAAAGTTGAAAAAGCCGGCGGTGATCCTATGCGCGAGGCGATGACCATAATTCCTGCCCACGACGGTAAACTCTACTACCTCGACCAAGACGACGAATACTGGGCAGTCAGCCTGTTCATTGACGATACCATAGCCTACGATGCTGCAGAAACCCCCGAGCTGGCTTATGCCGGCGGGAAAGGAGTCGGTAAATTTCAATCGCAGGTAGCCGATTTGAAAGAACCACTGACCGATATTCTGCCCGGGTTTCATAACATCAGAATCCGTTTTGAACAATGGGACGATGTTTTACAGCGCGACCCGGTTGGGCGGAAAGCCAAGGTACAGGAAGAAATCGACTGGATTGACAGCAGGCGCGAGGAAATGCTCAGCTTCTGGAAACTGGTTGAAGACGGAACAATTCCGACCCGGGTTAGCCACAACGACACCAAAATCAACAATATTCTTTTCGACAAAAACGGCGAAGTGCTTTGTGTTATCGACCTCGACACTGTGCTGAACAGCACTGTTTTAAATGACTTTGGCGATGCCATCCGGTTTTATACCAATACCGGAAAAGAAGACGACGAAAACCTGGATAACGTGACGATGGACATGGAAATTTTCAGGGCATTTACCAAAGGGTACCTCGAAGAAGCGGCTTCATTTCTTACTGAAAAAGAACTGGAATACCTGGCATTTTCAGCTAAATACATTACCTACGAGCAGGTATTGCGTTTTTTGATGGATTATATTGATGGCGATAACTATTACAAAACCAAATCGGAAGACCACAACCTTGTGCGCACAAGGGCACAGTACAAACTTCTTACCGATATGGAGGAAAAGTTCAATGCCATGAATGCCGCGATAAAGAAGCTGGTTCAGTAAAAAAAATCAAAGATGAATAGTTTGGGCAGTTACTTTTTTACCTAAAAAAAGTGCTGCCTGATTTTCAAAATTCCCGGTCGATTCTGTTGTCAGAAATTCAAGCGACCCGGTTTTAGAAATTTTATCGTCAATCTCCGGGTGCCGGCGTAAGTAATCGATTAGTTTCCCGGCAACAATTTCACCCTGCTCCAGTATTTGAACCCCGTTGGGAACATATTTCCGAATAACGTGCCCAAGGAGTGGATAATGCGTGCAACCCAGAATCAGTGTGTCAATATCTTTATCTTTCTGAAATATATTCTGAATGTTTTTTCGCACAAAAAATTCAGCGCCTTCCGATTCAATTTCATTGTTTTCAACCAGAGGCACCCACATCGGACAAGCTTCCTGAACCGTTGATTTCACTTTCCCTTCCGACCACTTTTCCAATTCAATGGGGTACGATTCAGAGGCAACAGTACCCGATGTCCCCAGAACTCCTACATGTCCGTTTCGGGTAATTTCAGCCACTCTTTCCACGCTGGGGCGGATGACACCAAGCACCCTGCGGTCGGGTCCAATTTGAGGTAAATCGAGCTGCTGAATATTACGCAGCGCTTTTGCAGAAGCCGTATTGCAGGCAATTATCACCAGGGGGCAATTCTTTTCAAAAAGATATTTTACAGCCTCCAGCGTATATTCATAAACTACTTTAAATGATCGTGTTCCGTAGGGAGTGCGGGCATTATCTCCCAGGTAAAGAAAATCGTAACCGGGGAGTTTTTTCAGCAATTCTTTTAAAACGGTAAGTCCGCCATAGCCTGAATCGAAAACTCCAATGGGTGCATGTTCCATAAATAAATTTTGCTGTATTAACGTTCAATTGCCAGGTTATAAGCTTTATCGTAATATTCACCGAGGTTCGACCAGTCGAAATGCAGTGATGCTTCTTCGCATTGATAACGCAGGGCGATCCGCTCGCGCCGTGTCATCCCAACAAACCTGAACATGATTTCAGACAGTTCTTCGGCCGCCCGGTGGAAGTCATTGCTTTTCCGGTCGATTATAAACATGCCATGTTTTTCGTGATCCTGAATATAGCGCGAAACATAATCGCCAAAACCAGCCAGGTTACTTGTAATGGATGGCAATCCGCTGGCCAGGCACTCGAGTGGTGTATAGCCCCAGGGTTCGTACATACTGGGGAAAATGCCCAAATGGCAACCCCGCACAAACTGGTTGTAATCCATTTTAAAAAGCGGGTTGGATGTTGATATAAAATCAGGGTGATAGACCACTTTAACTTTATCGTGTTCGTTGTTCACCAGGTTGGCTGTGCGCAGGAAATTCAAAACCTGATCTTTTGAATCGTCGATTAATGTATGTGTAACTATTTTGGGCAGATTTTTCGATTTCCAGGTTTGAACATTTCGCCGGAGTTTCAGGCGAAGGTAATCATCAACCATCTCTTCCAAATCGGGAAATTCGTAAGTGCCGTTCGATGCGGTTATGTTGGTATATAATCTTCGCCCCACCTGCGTTTTTATTTCCTCACAAACACGCTGGATATCTTCAATCATTGCCTTGGAATGCAACACTTCAGGATTAAATGAATAGTAGGGCTGTTTGGTAATAAAAAACGATACCACTGTCATTTTCGAATTGGCCTTCTGCATTTTGTAGTTCAGGCGGGCAAGGGCTTCCAGCGTTAAGTCGTATCCCTTATTATGGTATTCGTACCTTCCGGATGTAAAAAAATACAGCGTGTTATCCAAATCGAAGGAGTAGCTCTGAAAAAAGTGCCCCATCACAAAATCATGGATTTTTTCTTTAAACTGAAAATGCTGGTTCTGTACCTGGTGCAATGCTTCAAACCGTTCTATATTCAAGCCGTTCGGTAGAATCATATCAGGAGTTCGGCCAAGCAGGTGAGTGCATTCGCGGCCTGTAAGTTCACTAACAGTTGTAAACACGTGGGCCCCGTGTGCCGAAGCGCGTTCAATTTCCACAATGGGCTTGACATTAAAATTAGTGGCTTCAACCTCCCAGTTATAAAACGGAAGATGATCGTAAAACCGATTGTCATTCATTGCCAGATAGCGCCCGAGCAGAGTAGCATGCGTTGTAAAAACAATTTTGATGTCCAGGTTTTCCTTTCTGAGGCCAGGAATGGGCAAACCCGCCATCCACTCGTGAAAATGGGCAATCACCTTGTGGTCACTGCACAATTCGGAACCGCACAAAAAGCGCAGAAATTCTTTCACCTGAAAACCAAACGCGGCCACTTTATCGAGCAGTTCGTCCTGTCCGGGCAGTGAAATATGATAATCCTGCAAAACAAAATGTTTAATTTCCCCCAGTTTATCAAAAACCGAAAAAGGATTAAAAAGAACCACATTGGGCCTTCCGGAAACAATCCACTGACCATAATGTACGTCGAAACCACGCTCCTGCATTTCCAGTACCGACTTACCCACCGGCGTAGAAAAATCAGTAGCCGGATCGAAGTGGGCAGCAGCCTGTTCCTCGAAATACGGGCCGATTAAAAAGTAGTTTTCCTTTCCCCACTTTTGCATAGCCGATGGCACCTTTGAGCGAATAACGGTATAAATGCCCCCTACCTGGTTGCACACTTCCCAGGCTATTTCAAATAAAAATGTATTCTCAGGAATACGGATTTCATTTGCATCTGCACTATTTTTATCAGTTGTCATAGGTTCAATTTTCATTCATAAACGTATTCAATAAATATAGTTTGAATTCATTTGACAACCAACAAAAAATGGAGCAAAAATCAGGTAAGAAAATCTGTTATAAAAGCATTTTAGAACGGTTATACCGAATATCGCGGCTCGTTTTTAAAACAGGAAAGTGCAAAAATCAATTTAATATTCATTGTTACAAAGCGATTTATAACAAAAAAACCTGTGTGGAAAGCCACACAGGTTATACTATTTTTGCTTAATTTTTTTTCCTAAAACTGATGTTTAGTTGTTGCTGAGTCCCAACTCTTCTTTTACAAGCGGAAGTAAATCCATACTTTGATTTGATTTGTAGAGAACAACTCCTGCACCTGCATCGAAAACATAAATAAGCCCTTGCTCTTTTGCTACTTTTGCAATAGCGTTTTCAGCTTTTTCGAAAACAGGTTGTAACAACTGACCTTGTTTTTGCTGCAACTGTTGCTGGGCTGTTTGCTGGTAGTTTTGCATGCGCTGCTGAAGGTCTTGCAACTCAGTAATTTTAGCATTCCTTTTTACCTCAGATGCCTCTTCGCCCAATTGTTCCAATTCCTGTAACTTTTGTTGATAGTTTTGCTGCATTTCGGCCAAAACATCTTCCAGCTCGGTTTGAAAAGTATTAAAATCGGTTTCGGCAGTTGCTCTTTCAGGCATCAACTGTACCACTGCCTGCAAATCGATATGTCCGAATTTTAAATTTTGTGCACTTGCTGTTGCAGTTACTCCCAACAAAACCAGCAGTGTAAATAATTTCATTAAATTTCTCATAGTCAACGTAATATTAAATTTTTGGTCACAAATATAATTATTAATTATTTATATCCGAGTTTTTGCAGCACCTCGTCACTTAAATCATACCTTGGGTTGGTGTAAAACAAGGTAGTTCCGGCTGCTTTGTCGAAAATTACAGCATAACTGCCTTCGTTGGCAATTTCCTGTACGGCGGCAAAAATATCGTCCTGAATAGGTTTAACAAGTCCCTGTCGTTTTTGGTACAAATCGCCTTCGGGCCCAAAATATTTTCGCTGCAATTGTTTGTATTCTTTCTCTTTCGAGATAATCACATCCTCGCGTTTGCGTTTCATGTCTTCCGAGAGCAACACACTTTCGGCCTGAAAATCTTTATACATCTGTTCAATTTCTGCATGCATTCCTTCCAGCTCTTTCTGGTATTGTGCCGAAAGCTGATCCAGCTGTTCCTGCGCTGCGCTAAACGAGGGTATATTTTCAAGGATGTAACCCGAATCGATATAACCATATTTTTGGGCAAGTGTAGCTCCTGTAAACAGAAGTATCGAGGCAATGGTGAATATTAATTTTTTCATGGCAACTATTTTTTTAATTCAACTGACTTTTCACATATCATATTCTGTGCCAAAACCGTAACTATCAGAATTGCTGGCCAATAACAAAGTGGAAATTACTTCCGCTGGCATCAGAAGACCAGGGCACATCATCAAAACCATACCCCCAGTCAATTCCCATCAAACCAAACATGGGCAGGAAGATACGCACCCCAACACCCGCCGAACGATACAATTTAAACGGATTGTAATTCTGGAAATTCATGTTTGCGTTACCACCTTCCAAAAAGCCAAGCGCATAAATAGTTGCACTCGGTTTCAGGGTAACCGGATAGCGCAGTTCCATAGTAAACTTGGAGTACATATTTGACCCTCGCCTTTCGCGGCTTAAACTGTAATCCTTGTAACCCCGCAGTGCGATATAATCAGTTCCGTAAATGTTATACCCAGACATACCAGATCCGCCAACAATAAATCCTTCGAATGGTGACTGCCTGTAAGCATCGTAATACCCCAGGAATCCGAGCTCTACAGCAGTGCGCAAAACCAAATCGCTGTTTCTGCTTATCGGGTTATAAACCTGCCCTTTAAACAGCCATTTGTGGTATTCAATCCATTTGTATTTTTCTTTGTTTGAAATATCGGATGAACTGTAGTCTGTTCCACTAAACGCAGAATATGGAGGCGTTGCTTTTAATGAAAGCGAAAACTGAGAGCCCCTTCGTGAGTAAAGCGGGTTATCGACAGAGTTGCGGCTCAAAACAGTACTGACACTCAGGTTGTTAAATGAACCATTTACCTGCTCGCCAGACTCGTCCGCGAGGAAATAGAACATAGTCCCCATATTCTGAAGACGGTAATGCTCCATCGACAACTCGTGATATACAGTAAAATAGTCATCCGGGAAGGACAGACGGTAACCATACCCCAGAGCCACTGCTGTGGTTTCCCAAATCTGGTCATTCTCTTCATTATCATCTTCAGCATCGTAATTATAGGTGTACTGCGGGTAACCGCCGTAACCACCATAACCACCATAAGGTGAATAACCATAACCGCCGTAACCACCATAACCATAAGGAGAATAACCATAGCTGCTTCCATAGCCATAAGGGGAATAACCGCCGCCATAGCCACCATATGGGCTATAATTCTGATAATATTTGTTGGCGCTGTAGTTAATTCGTGAGTGTGAAAGCGAAAGCGAGAATGAATTTGGTTTTTTACCTCCCAGCCAGGGTTCTACAAACGACAAACTCACAGTACGGTAATACCGTCCGCTGGTTTGGTAGCGTAAACTCAGTGTTTGTCCATCTCCTGTGGGAAGTGGTCTCCAGGCTTCTTTATTTAAAATGTTGCGCACTGAAAAGTTGGCAAATTTCAATCCGACAGAACCAACGAACATGCCTGCTCCCCAGCCTCCAGAAAGTTCAATCTGGTCATTGGCTTTTTCCTGAAGCTGGTATTCAATGTCAACCGTTCCATCTTCGGGGTTTGGCTGAACATCAGGATTTATGGCTTCAGGATCGAAATGTCCCAACTGGGCCAGCTCCCTCACCGAACGGATGATTGCTTCCTTGCTGAAAAGATCGCCCGGATAGGTACGCAGTTCACGACGGGCAACATGTTCGTGTGTTTTGGTGTTGCCGGTAATTTTCACCTGGTCAATTGTGGCCTGGTTTCCTTCCCTGATGCGCATTTCATAATCGATAGTGTCGTTATTAATATTCACTTCAACGGGCTGAAGATCGAAGAAAAGATACCCGTCGTTCAGGTAAAGATTGTTTAGTCCCTGTTCCTGATCGAACAGCTGTTTCTCAAGTATCGACTGGTTAAAAACCTCCCCTTTTTCAATACCGAGATAATTATTTAACTCCCTCGACGAATAAACAGTATTGCCTACCCATTTAATATCGCCAAAGTAATATTTTTCTCCTTCGTCAATCCAAAGCTCAACATTTACCCTGGGTTTATTCTTGCGGCCCACTTCAACCTGGTAAATGGTATCATCCACAATCATGGCATCGCGATAACCCTCCTCATTATATTTGTTAATCAGATTAACTTTGTCATTTTCATATTCTTCCTGAAGGAATTTTTTGGTTCTGAAAAAGTTTTTCAGCTCTTTGGCATTTGTTTTTTTCATGGCCCGCTCAAGTACCCTGTCGCTGATGGCTTCGTTGCCATGAATTATAACATCGTTAACTTTTACTTTTTCTTTTTTATCAACGTTAATATCGAGTATTATGCTGTTGTTTTGAGTGGTATCATCGCGCTGCACAATATTGACCTCGGTATTCAGAAAACCTTTTTCCAGAAAAATATTTTTGATTGTGCGCTCGGCGTTGTTCACCTGGTTGTCGGTAATCTGGCTGCCTTTGAGCAGCAATACTTTTTCGGTAATATCATCCTGCTCCGATTTTGAAACGCCATAGAAGTTAACATCTGAAAGCCTCGGTCGTTCCTGCAGATAGATATCGAGCCAAATTTCATCATCAACAACCTTCAGCGCTGTAATTTTTACATCGGAAAACAAGCCTTGCTGCCAGAGTTTTTTTATGGCATTGGTGATTGCTTCACCGGGCACTTCAATCTCCTGGCCTACGGCTAAACCTGAAAGTTGAATAAGTACTGTTTTATCGAGGTATTCAATTCCTGAAATTTGAATATCTGCAATTGTATAAGTACGCGGGCTGGAATAATAAATGGAAAAATTGCTTCCATCATCAATTTGTGAAAAAGCTCTCGGGGTTATTATTACCAAAAAAAATAACAGGAATATAATTTGCTTTCGCATTCTGATCATCATAAAATTATGTAAATAACTGTTCACTGATTTTTCCAAATCTTCGTTCTCTGTTTTGAAAATCATAAACTGCCTCAAACAAGTCTTCTTTCCTAAAATCGGGCCATAATTTCGGTAAAAAATACAGCTCTGCATAGGCTATTTGCCAGAGTAAAAAATTACTAATTCTGTACTCGCCACTGGTCCGAATTAATATTTCGGGGTTTGGCAGGTGCGAAGTTGACAGGTATTTTTCGAACAGTTTATCGTTTATGTCTTCGGGATTTAATTTTCCGTTTTTTGTTTCGATGGCAATTTTACGGGCTGCATCGGTAATTTCCCATTTCGAGCTGTAACTAAGCGCAAGAATCAGGTTTAACCCGGTGTTCGATTTCAGGGAGTCGATACAATCGTTCAATTTTTGGGTTACCTGTTTGGGTAATTTTTCCAAATCGCCAATTGCGCCCAGCCGAACATTGTTCTTCATCAAATTGTCGGTTTCATTTTCAATGGCATGCACCAGCAATCCCATCAGGGCATCTACCTCATTTCTTGGTCTTCCCCAGTTTTCGGTGGAAAACGCATAGAGTGTGAGGTATTTTATTCCAATTTCGCCGGCACCCTCAACTGTTGAACGCACAGCATCCACTCCGTGCTCGTGCCCCTGAATGCGGGCACTGCCGTGTTTGGCAGCCCAACGGCCGTTACCATCCATTATAATGGCAACGTGTTGTGGAATCTTCTCAGTATTTAATTTCTCTTTAAACGATTTCATTACCAGTATTTCCTGTCGTAAGCCGGGCAGGCTTTTTTGTTCAGGTAAATTTTATAAGTTACATGAACTCCCAAATATCCCGACCAGTCGTTATTATGCAAAAAATCGGTGTATTTAATTGTTTCCGCATTCCCTGCATTGTTTGTTGTACTGAACGATAAAGGATCGTCCAAATCATCCAGCTTGTCACTAAAAATTTTTCTCATCAGGTACTCTGCTCCAATTCCTATGCGCTCGCCAACATTAAATTTTACACCAAACCCAAAAGGTATTGTTGGTGCAATAACTGATTCTTGAACTTCATTTCCGTTCACTACCAGGGGATGCTCCGGATTGATATTAAACAAAACATCTAACTCCCCCGGGTTATTCGGATCTCCAGAACTTAAAAGCTCATACGGAAAATACATTACCCCCAGCCCACCCATAATATATGGTGTAAAAGGAGTTTTCTTATCTCCCAGTATGTACTCCAGGTAATTGATTTCAACAGACACTGACAAATCCTGGGCTGTTTTATTAAAAACCCACTCCTCGTCTTCAACAATTCCGTCGGACGAAAAAGTGCCGTTTAAGAACATCAGCCTCAACGCGGCGCGTTTGTTAAAATTATACCTGAAATAACCCCCATAATTTAAATTGAACGTTTGCAAAGGCGAAGCCTCTTTTACATCTCCCCAATAAGTTGATGAACCTCCCCAAATACCTATGTCAGCTGTTTTTTGGGCAAAACCTGAAACAGATAGAACAACTGCTATAAACACCAATACAATTTTTCTCATTTGGTATTCCAAATCGTTTATTCAACAATAGCCTCAGGCATGTTACAGGCCGGTGAATCTGATAATTGTGATTTATAGCGAATTAATCAATGTTTTAAAGGTTGATTAAACACCTGTTTTCTCCTTTAAAAACATCAAAAAAAATTTCACAACCACCTGATTTCAACGAACTTACCTTGCTTGCCCCTTTATCATTCAGCTTTCAAGAGGTACAAAAGTAATATAATTCTAAAAATAACATACCCGAATGTTATTATAAAACCCAAAGAAAGATTAAAAATTGTTAAGCTCGCCTGAATATTTAATTCCGCTTGTCGTACCCCCACATTAGCTTGTTTCTCAATGTATTAAAGAAATCCTGCCCGGGTAACTGAAGTGTTTTTAAAGTAACGTTTGCTTTTTTAATTTTCAGTTCGGTAGAAAATTCAACCGCCTCCGAACGGTAATCGAGCGATGTAAGAAAATGGGTGCCCCTGCCATCAACCTTCAAATTAATTTCATATTTATCGGGGACCACAACCGGCCGGATGGTAAGATTGTGAGGCGCCAGCGGGGTAATAACAAAGTTCTCGGAATCGGGCGTGAGAATGGGCCCGCCAACACTTAGCGAGTATGCAGTTGAACCGGTTGGGGTGGCAATTATCAGTCCATCGGCCCAGTAGTTATTCAGCAATACCTTATCGCACATCGAGGTAATTCTAATCATTGATGAAGAATCTGACTTAAACACGGCCAGCTCGTTGAGCGCATAGTTAAATTCAGGTGTGTCGCCATTATTGTATTCCACCCGGAGCAATGAACGTTCTATAACAGAATAGTTATTATTGAAAATATCGGTGAGTGCACTTTGGATATGTTCTTTCGATACATCGGCCAAAAAACCGAGGCGCCCACTGTTAACACCAACAACAGGAATATCGAAATTGCGGATATTAACTACCGAATGCAAAAACGTACCATCGCCACCAATACTGAAAATGAAACTGTTGTCAGTGTCGAAATCGGAGTATGATTCAAAAAAAGAAGTAAAATATGGTTTTGTTCCAAAGTTTTCGGTCAGGAAATTATAAAATGGCCGGAAAAGCTGGACTTCAATGTTTTCTTTTTCAAAAAAACCAAAAAATTCTTGTAAAACAGGTAAAAAACTTTCGGGAACGGAAATTCCAAAAACGGCAACTTGCATCAATATTCTTTAAATGTTCATAAATTTCATAAACTGATCGTAACGATCGAGGTATAAATCGCTAAGCATGGAATGATCGAGGTACACGCCTTTCACATTGTAATCGTAACGCATAAAAGTTTGAATTACCGGAGAAAGATCTTCCTTGTCGAGTTTCAAAATTATATCCAGGGTTTGGGTCCCCGGAATGCGGTCCATGAACGAACTCAGAATTTTGGTGTCGTTATTTTCCACAATCTGACTGATATGGGCAAGTGAA
>Ga0102926_1001125_pt1 | contig 15898 bp, 11 predicted proteins | sample SalPonR1_A_D2_MG_FD_78173 | JGI IMG/M metagenome (GOLD analysis project Ga0102926, IMG submission 78173) | Salt pond soil microbial communities from South San Francisco under conditions of wetland restoration - Salt Pond MetaG R1_A_D2_MG | ecosystem: Environmental > Aquatic > Marine > Intertidal...
GTAAAAAGTTCAAGATCAAGGCGCGCAAAATCCCGAGGAATGCAGCGTACTTAGCTGTACGTGAAATTCCGAGGGATGCAGCGCAACACAGATATTGGACTTTTTACGAAGCCATCAAACCCTGATTTTTCAAAAGCAACTATTCGTTATATGCTTTAAATATGAAGCCTCAGATTGACCCCAGACTGCGAAGTATTATCGAACTGCTAAGGGCCCAGGGGTTTACCCTGAAAGGCATTGCCAATGGCTTTCGCGTAAAACTCAAGAATGGGCATGATGTGGATATCTATACTTTGAGGTCCAACCCCTCGCATGTCCGTGCACGACTCAAGACAAGCATCAGTGACAGTGGGAAGCGCGAAGCGTGCGTGGCGGAGATACATCGGATGCTTGCCGAGGGCACAAAAAATGTTGCCGATTTTCAGAGTTTTAATTTGACCAAGGATGCGGACGGGGTTTTTGTTTACTACGCCCATGTGGATACGTCTGAATCGCCGGATTTTCAGGAAACCATAAAAGTAGGGGAGGCGGAAAAGGCAGAAGAAAGTCCCGAATCCATTGAAGTAACCGATGTCTCCGTAATCGAGGAACCCGGGGAGGAGCCGGCGGAAGAAGCGCCGGTATATGAGGGCCTGTCTGAAGAAGGCGACGCGCAGCTTGACCTGACGGATTTTCTGGAGGATGGCAACGGCGCGCCGAGTCCTGAGGAAGCCGTCCGTCAATTGGAGGCTGTGGACGCAAAAATGCTGAGAAAGGCGCTGGACACCCTGAGTCTTCCGCGGTCAAGCAATGTGCGGCTCGTACTGACGCGCCTGTACCGAAGCGCCGTGGATCCCGAGGAGCTAGAGGAGTCGATTCAGATTGAGGCCGAAAAAATAAATAAAGGCAATGACCTCGATGAGCTAAAGGCGATCAAGGAAAGGCACGCTATCGAGTTTCTGAATCCGCTGCTCGACCTCTTATGGAATGAGGTGGGCAAAGCGGCGGATAACGGCTGAGCGTTTTCGTCCCCTGGCTTTCCTATTTGGCTTCCCGAACCGCCCGGACCGTCCCGCATGCGGTGGCATCCTTGCGGACAATTTCCCAATCCGTTTGGTTTTTACCCGTTACTGTATCGACAATTTTATGCCAGCCGTTTGAATAGCTTGAATAGTTCTCTGAAGTCCAGTACCAACGGGAGGCGTTTGCGGGGAAAAAGGGTTTATTTTTATAGATCCCGGCTAATTCCTTGGGCGTTGGCAGGCGCCAGTCGGAATATCCGCCGGCATTGAGATTTTTAGTATATTCTTGCGCTTTTTCATAGGTGAAGCATTCATCCGGTCGGGGGATGCTTGAATCCACAAGCGTCCACATAAGGCCGGTCTCTTTATCCAGAACCACCCCTTCCGTCTTTTCTATGAAGCGGTCATCGGCGCTGCCAAGCTTGGCGCGGATATCTCCCTTGGCGTCGGCGATTCGTTTTTGTTCAATCTGCCTGTCGAGGCGGGCCATTTCCTTTTCAATTTCTCGCCTTACCGTTGTATCCGGGTAGGCTTCAAGGTAATCCTTGTAGAGTCGTTTGGCCGACTGATAATCCTCTCCTTGGGCGCTGGCCTTTTTTTTCAGCCTGGCGAAGAGCTGCTCATCTTTATAGTGTTTTTCATATTTTGGCAGTATCTGCTTGAGCTGATCGGTGTGGCTGTTGTCATACAATTCAATGTAGGTGTTGCAGAGTTCAATGCATTCTTTCCATCGTTTTTGCTTTTTGTATGCGTCTAGGCGGTTTTTGACGAAGATGAAGTATTCATTGCTCATATCATCGATCAACTGGCTGACACGGGCCTTATGTTTGCCGTTCGGATGCGCATTCAGGTACGCTCGGGCCGCTTGGATTTTTTCATCCGGGCCGCCGTTAATAGCAATATTTTTCAGTTTTTGGTAATCCCTGGCCTCCGCAAGGGTACCCATTTTGGCCATCTGTTTTTTGGCTTTATCAATGTATGGACTCTCCGGATTATTGTCGATAAACTGTTGATAGACCCGGGCGGCTTTTTCATAATCCTCGGCCTGCCTGAATCCGTCCGCTTTGTCCATAACGGCCGAATATTTCTGTTTTTTTTCTTGTGCCCGGATCTTCTTGATCTCCTTTTTGGCAGAATTCGCATATTTACTGTTTTGATGGGTGTTTAAGTAATTTTTCAGGATCTGCCGTTTACTATCCGGGTTCTGCTGCTGGCGGACCTTGGCCATCATTTTTTTGAATTCGGATTCTCGGGCCTGTTTTTGATGGGCCGAGGAAAAGATAAGACCGGCAACCGTGAGCAGGACAACTGCCGCCGCCAATCCTCCGCCGATGATGAGGCGCCTTTTTCGTTTGTGGACGCCCCTGTCAATTTTATAGCCTTTACGGCTGCAATAGCCGCTGATATAGGAATCGGCTTCTTCCTGGTCCATGCCGAATTCCATGGCCTTTTGAATCAGTATATCATAGTATTCAAACCGGACTTTCCCATTGACGGCGGCAATATCGATATCCGAGTCAAGCGATGCCAGCCGGGAGCGGGCCAGGCTGATATCATAGGCATTCCGGCTTTCATCAGTCTTGAAAATCGTCATGCAGTGGCCGGCCAGGGTGTTGCCTGCGGTAACCATTGCATCTTTTTTACTGATGTTGGCCAGTTCCTTCTTTTTCCGGCCAGCCTGGGACTGGAGCGATTCAAGATCGGCGCTTTCCGGTAGGTCGAGAAAATCATAGAGTGATGCCTTGCCAAGGATCTTCAAATTGTCGTTGATGGTTTTTTCAAGCGATTTATCAATATGGCGCGGTTTGGCATCCTCCTCTTTTTCCTTGTCGTCTTTTTTGATCGGGCATCGCACGCGCTTGCGAACGTCCTGCTCGGAAAGGGAATACCTTTTGGCGATTTTTAGGATCTCAGCTTCGGTGACATATCCCTTGTCCATGCGAAGGCTGATCGCCCGGTCAATATGGCCGTATTTCTGCTGTTTTTTGTTGTTGATCCGATCCTGGATCTCGTTCTCGGGCAGGCCGTGGACCCCGGCCAGCTTGGTAATCTCTTCCGGGGCGATAAACCCCTTGCCCATCAGGATGTCTATGTGGCGGTCTATCTCCGGATACTTGCTCTCTTTTCCCTTTTTTATTTCCCCCTTGGCCGCCTCCAGCTCTTCGGCCCGGAGTTGGGGGTCGAGCATGACTTTTTCGATTTCAGGAATGAGGCTGATGTTTTTTTGCGCCTGAAGGCCTTTGGTGGGGTGGTTGCGCTGCTTGCTCCATTCCGCCTTTTTTTTCTTGATCCTCTCTTTTATGACCTCGGGGTTGGTCTCTGGCGGATCAAGGGAAAGATCCAGGAGTATATAAAAATTTTCGCGTTCCATAGGCTGATTTTAGTTCGGATATAATCGTTCTTTGTGCCACCTAAATTGAGCGTTTCAATGAAAATCTAAGACTCGAGGCATGAAATCTGTATCAGTGAACGACCAGGTTCTGTGATCGGGCCTTGGCTTTTTCGAGCTCTTCGCCCTGGATGACCGAGGCCGTGTCCAAAACGACTTCTACCTGACGGGATTCACTGGTCTCCAGTGCGGTAATATGCAGCCGGCCCTCTTCATTTAAGCTAAATGTGATCTCAATCGGCAGATCCGCCGGCAAATTGGGGGGCAGGTTTAATACGGCGGTCTTTATCTCCACGGCATGTTCGATTGGGATCTCCACCTGGCTGGTTTCACTTTCCATTATGCGGATGAGCACCGTTTGTTGATTTTGTACCGCGGTATAGAAATTTTTCTTTTGGCTGATCGGCACGGCCGTATTTCTCAGTACCAGATTGAAAACGATTTCTTCGTTTTTGGGATTATGGGCAACCACGCCGAAACTTTTGCTGGTTACGTTTTTAACCTTTAGCATGGCGCTTTGAATGGTGGGCAGCGTGTAGCCGGTATCATCGGCTACTGCCTGTGCGGCCGCTTTGAAATCCTCGGGTTTGACCTCTTCTGTTTCAATCATGGCGGAGAGGTCGGCGAAATCTTCCACTGATTTTTTGGTTTTTTCGGCAAGCCGCTGGACCAGCCCGTCGTTCAGGCTCAGTTTCCATCCATAAATGGCCGCCCCTTTGGCTATGGCCTCATCAGGGTCGAACACCTTCGGGGTTACGGAGAACTCCTCTTTGATCCGTTCCTGTAAATGCGGCATACGCGTCGATCCGCCCACCAGAATGATTTCGTCAAAATGCTGATACCCTTTTTCTTTGGCGGCGTTTAGCATATCCTTGGTAAAATCGATGGTCCGTTCCAGGAGATCCGCCGTAAGCTCTTCAAATTTTTCCCGCTCAAGAACGATTTTTACCCGCTCTCCGCCGTGGGTGACGGATATCGGGGTCTTGTTCCGCTGACTCATTATTTTTTTGGCTTTTTCGGCGGAGAGCTGAAGGTCCTGGCAGGTGTCCGGATCCTCGAGGATATCCTCCTCGCTCTGGGTCTCCTGCTGGTATTGCTCCACCATATAGGCGACAACCCGGTCGTCCCAGTCTTTACCGCCCAGGTTGTGGTCGCCGCCGGTGCATACGACTTCCACGGAATCCTTTTGAATATCGATCATGGTCACGTCAAACGTTCCCCCGCCAAGGTCATAGACGAGAACTACCCGGCTATCCTGGGTGTCCAATGTTCCGTAGGCGATGGCGGCGGCAGTGGGCTCGTTGATCACCTGACGGACATTAAAGCCGGCAATTTCGCCGGCCTTTCGGGTCGCCTCCCTTTCATTGATCCCAAAATAGGCCGGACAGGTGATGACCACATCGGTGACTTCTTCCCCAAGATGCTGCTCGGCATCCTGGGCCAGCTTTTTCAGCACATAGGCGGAAATCTCTTCCGCCCGGTAGTCCTCATTGTTGTATTCGAATACGAAATTGGGCTCTCCCATGGCTCGTTTGACAAAACTGACCACTTCGTTGGGATACAGTTTGGCGCTTTCCTTGGCGACGTCGCCGACGACAACCGAATCGCCGTCAAAAAATACGACTGATGGGGTTACCCTTTCATTTTCGGCGTTCGGGATGATTACCGCTTTTCCAAACTCATCTACGTAGGCTATGGATGAATAGGTCGTACCCAGGTCAATTCCGAAAATGCGTTTGCCATGTTTCTCCATCAGGTCTCCTCGTTGCTGTCCAGCGTATTTTCTTGATTGTAAATATAGATCGAGACGATTTCAGGGCGGATAATCTTGCCGTCCCATTCATATCCCGGCCGCAGACGTTCGGCGATCTTTTTATTTTTTTCGGGATCATCGGTTTCAATCTTATTAATGACCCGCTGACGGGTGGGATCCAGCGCCTCGCCTTCTGTATTGAATGTCTCGACGCCTTCCCATGCAAACATGTCTTCCAGTTCCTGGGCCATTTCTTCAAGATATTGCAAAAGTTTTTTGTTGTTTTCCTCGCAAAACGGCTGATTCCAGTAATAACCGGCCAGTTTCCGCGCATCATCAACAATTTTTATGACATCTGTAAATATTCTTTGCAAATATTTTTTTAGCAGGCCGTCCCGATAATCCTGGAGGGATTGGTGGAGGTCGTCGATTACCTTATTTTTGTGCTCGTCGTATTTGAGCTTGGCCTCAAATGAATCCTTCAGCTCTTTGAGCTGGCGTTTAATACCTTCGATATCCCCCGATACTTGATCGATACCTGGGTTTTCCGTTTTCTGCGGGTCGGCATCCGGGGCTTCGTATGAATCGGGGGTTTCTTCGGGTTGGGTCTCGGAAGACGCTGCCGGCGCATCCTCCCCGGCCCCTGAGTCGGCGGATTCAGACGCCGCCGACTCTGTCAGACTGTTCAGATGGATACCAAAATCTATCTCATTGTTGTCGTTGTTGGCATTTTCATCCATGGCATACCCCTGCTTTTTATTGGGTTTCAGCAAGTTGTTGAAAAGGTGTTCAGATTACCCGCCGCGTTTTTCAACAGCCTGTTGGGGGAATAGGCGCCTGCTTGTTATAAATTTTTAATTATTACTATATATTAAAGAATAAACCGGCAAACTTGTCAAGGTAAATTTGAATTAAATTTTAAAACCTCTTTTTGAAAATGCCTGGGAATGTAGGACTAATACTGACAAACCGTCTTAAACCCTTTATAAATCGCTTTTTACGAGGCTAGCGCACGGGACTTTGTTTGAAATCCGACACCGATTGTCTCAGCCAGTCAACCCATTGGTCGACGCCTTCGCCGGTTTTACATGAGACCTCAAAGATTTCGATATCCGTATTTAACCGGCTGACGTAGCCTCTCAGACGGTCCATGGCAAAATCCGAAATCGTTATGTAGTCAATTTTGTTGACGATCAGCACATTCGCCTTGGTAAACATCAGGGGATATTTGAGCGGCTTGTCATCGCCTTCCGGGATGCTTAATATCATTGCGTCTTGAATCGCGCCGGTGTCAAACTCCGCGGGGCAGACAAGGTTGCCGACATTTTCGATAAATATGAGGTCCAATGCCGGATCATCCAAACCGTCCAGTCCTTTTTTGACCATGCTCGCATCCAGGTGGCAGAAGCCGCCGGTCCTTAGCTGTACGTTGCGCACGCCGGTTTCCGCTATTTTTTCGGAATCCACCACGGAATCAATATCCGCCTCGATAACCCCGATGTTTAGCTCATTTTTCAGGGCCTCAATGCTCCGCAGCAACAGGCTGGTTTTCCCGGAGCCCGGCGAGGACATAAGGTTGATCATCAAAGTCCGGCTCTTTCGTAATCGGTCCCTGAGCTCCTCGGCCACAACGGCGTTATCCGATTGGATGTCCTCTTTAATCTCAATGAGTTTGATCTCATCCATTACTGGGCCTCCATTTCTTTGATATAGTACTCCCGGCCGGAGACCAGGGAGAAGTCATCGCTTTTCCCGCATTTGGAGCATGTTATTTGGCCCAACTGGTCTTTTCTGATCGACTCGGTCTGGCCGCAGGCATTGCAGCGGATGACGATGGGCATACGTTCGATGTGGAGTTTTGCCCCGGCAGCGATCGTATCTTTGCTCAAGTAATCGAAGTAGTGCTGTATCCATTCATTTTCGAGCTCGCTTAAATCGCCTATTGTCAGCGTAATGGAAACCACCCGCTGGACCCGGTTGCGTTCGGCGTGTTTGAGCACGATATTGAGTATGTGTTCGGTAACCGGTAATTCATGCATGACTCTATGCCCCGCGGACGCGACAAATCTATTCGGCGCTCCTGCTACTATTTAGGATGGAATCTGTTGCGGCTATATTAACGCTGTGGAATCAAAATGGCAAACCGAACTTTATTTATATTTGGGGTTGATTTTTATCCATACTTAAAATATAAGAATTGTTTAATGGTTCAGGTGCCTGATTCGAAAAAGAATAACCCATTATTATCGTTATAAAAATTGTCGGATCAGGTGTAGCAGCCTGTTGAAACAACTCACGGGCGACCGGCAACGTTTCAACAGCCTGTTAATAGGGAACCCCGTGAAAATCGGGGACGGGCCCGCCGCTGTAGTCGGGGACGAAAGCTGCAGAATGCCACTGGCCGAAAGGCCGGGAAGGCGCAGCCGGTAGGATGATCCGGAAGTCAGAAGACCTGCCTGAGCCTTGCGGGTATTCATTTCCCCGGCAGAAATGAATGCCAAATGATCACGGGATAAAAAGGGAAATCTTTGGATCATAACGATCCGGGGTTTCCCTTTTTTTATTGGAAGCGGAGCCGGCTCCGGCTTCGCCGTATGGGTATCTCGGGCCTGGGGCAAAGGGTAAACCCCCGCGATGCGGATCATTGAGAATTTAATTATCAAACAGACTCCATATGAACAAACGGGTTGATTTTACAATACGGGCTATTTTCATCGTCGGCATACTCCTTTTGTCTTTTTCCAGGGGCCTGGCGGAGGAGAAAAAGTCGGATTATACACTGGATCCGGTGGTCGTAACCGCCCACGGGCAGGATAAGGACTATCAGACCGGTGATGTGGATACTTCAACGACGCCCTCTTTTTTTTCAACGATCACGCGGGATGAATTCGAAGGCAAGATGGAGAATCTCTCAGACGTGATTGAAAAACAGGCCGGCATCCAGGTCCGGCAATCCGGAGGGCTGGGCAGCTTCTCCTCGGTTTCCATGCGCGGCGCCTCAGGCGATCAGGTGATGGTCTTTATGGATGGGGTGCTTTTAAACGACGCCTCCGGCGGCGGCGTGGATCTAAGCAATATCGCCCTGGCAGATGTAGATTCGGTTGAAATCTACCGGGGGACCAGCCCGATTAACTTCGGAAGAACATCCATCGGCGGCGTGGTCAATATCCAGACCCGCCGGTCAACCAAGGGGTTTAATGCCAATGTGCTAGCCGGATACGGCTCCTTTGATACCCGGAAATATTCCGCGTTCATTAACCATAAGCCCGGCAAGTGGGACTACCTGATATCCGCGGATTACATGGAGTCAGACAATGACTTTGAGATCGACAACGACAACGGTACGCCGGATAACCCCTCGGATGACCGGACCGAGGATCGCAACAACGCCCAGTTCGATCAGACGAACATATTGGCCCGCTTCGGCTATGATTTCACGCCAAATGCGCGGGTGGATATCACGAATAAATGGTTCTCCAAGCAGCAGGGCATCCCGTCCTGGAACAACAGCCCCCTGACAGAGACGAATTTTGATACCGAACGTAACATCAGCACCCTGAAATTTACCCTGGATGACGTGACCCCGCTTCATCTAAATACCAGCACCCAGGTGGACTATCTGGAGAAACAGGAGATATATGATGACAGCGGCGGCCATGTCGGACTCGGCAGCCAGCGGAGCCGGTATGATACCAGCCGCTACAGCGCCCGTTTTTTTGCCGAGTGGCTGACAGACCGGCAGTCCCTCCGCCTGACATTAGACGCACAGAGGGAAGCCTACGAAGCAGAAAACGAATTGAGCGATGAGCAGACCAACGACAGTGAACGGTGGACCTATTCCGCCGGCATCCAGGACACGGTGACTTTTGGCGAGGATTTCCTGAGCATCACACCGGCCCTGCGATATGAGCATTATGACGATGACTTCTCATCTGAGAGCGAATCCTGGGGCCAGGAGGCCGGCGAATATGACCAGGCAGAGGCTCATTGGATGCCCCAAATCGGCGTCAAATTGAATGCGACCGATCATCTGACCTTGAAGTCCAACCTGGCCAGGTATGTCCGCGAGCCTTCATTCTACGAGCTTTTCGGCGACCGGGGCGTTTTTGTCGGCAATCCGGAGCTGGATGCGGAGGACGGCGTCAACTTTGACATCGGGCTTGAGTATGGCCGCCGGTGGGGTGGCGGCTGGCTCAGTCGCTTCTCCGCCGGTGCGGTCTATTTTTACAGCGCGATCGATGACCTGATCACCCGCACCTATGACGCCCGGGGCATCGGAAAGGCGGATAACATCTCGGAGGCCGTTATAAAGGGCGTGGAAGCACGGGTCAGCGTCGAAGTATTTGATCATTTCAGCATACTCGGCCAATACACGTGGCAGGATACGGAAAACGAGAGCCCGCTCAAATCGTTTGACGGCAACCAGCTGCCGGGTAAATTCAAGGATTCCTGGCTGGTCCGCACCGAATTCAACTGGCAAAGCCTCAAGCTTTATGCGGAATACATCAACGAGTCCGACATGTATTATGATACCGCCAATCTGCTGGACGCCCCCACCAAGACGGAGGTCAACTGCGGCTTGTCCTACATCTGGGATAACTGGCGGCTGAGTATCGAGGCCGACAACCTCGATGACGAAAAGTATGAGGACTTCAGGGGCTATCCCCTGCCCGGGCGATCCTATTTTGTAAGCCTTAAATACTCATTATAAACCTAAAAAAGGAGGACGTATGACCAATTTTCGACCCAAAGCAATGATCTATTTTTTACTGACTGTTTTACTGATCTGTGGTTTTTCCGCAGCAGCCCATGCAAAACAGATGGCGGTGGTGGCAGCCGTTGCGCCGGACTATACGAGCGGCGCCCTTTCCGTGATTCCCGTGGATCCGGTTGACGGCTCACGCACCCCCCAGAACGAACTGAATGAAACCGGTTCGGATATCACTGTGGCGGCATACGGCGACTATTTCTATCTGATTGAACGCACAGGGGCTAACAGTATTACCAAGTATCCTATTGACGCGCCGGAAACGGTTGTATGGCAATACTCGACCCAAGGCGATGAATCCGGCAGCAATCCCTATGATCTGATTTTCGCCAACTCGAAAAAAGCCTATCTTCTGAGGTACGGTTCGACCAAGGCCTGGATCGTCAATCCTTCAGCCGGCACGCAGGCCGGGTTTAAACTCGGCGAGCTCGATTTGGGCGCCTATGCGGATACCGACGGCACCCCCGGCATGGTTTCCGGCACAATGGTTGGCGACCGGCTGTTTGTTCTCCTCCAGCGGGTCGACTATTCGCAATATCCGGATACGGAATACAGCACGCCCTATGTGGCTGTTTTTGACACCGCCACCAATACGGAAATCGATACGGGGCGCGGCGGTGCCATGAAGGGGATCGAAATCCCGGAGATTACAAATACGGGTTTTATTCAATACCTGGAGGCCAATGATACGCTCTACGTTCAGGGGGTGGGAGACTATGATGCATCCACGGATGCGGCCAAGGGCGGCATTGTTAGCTTGGATCCGGACACTTATGAAACCCGCGTTATTTTAACTGACGAGAACGACGGTTACGGGGCGGTATCCGGCATGGGGGTCGTGTCTGAAACCAAAGGCTATTTTATCGGGTATGCCGGCTGGGGGGACAACACCCTGTATAGCTTTGACCCGAGCTGCGGCTGCAGCATAAAAGCCGTGCCCGGCTTGGAAAACAAAGGCCTCTCCGGGATGGAGAAGGGGATATATAGCGATAAAAATGGCCTGGTCTGGATCTGCAACCAGACGGATGCCCGGGTGGATATCCTGGATCCGACGGATGATACCATTGTGGATAGCGTCTCAACCAGCCTGAATCCACTAAAGGTCGCCTTTACCGGAAGCGCATCCTCTCCTGCTGTGCCTGACATCAAGGTAAACGGCTCAGATAGGTTTTTAGGCCTGAAATCCACCGATAATCTCTCCGTTACCTTAGAATTGGCGCCGGGGGATTATGCCGGAGATCCCGCCGAGTGGTGGCTGCTTGCAGACACGCCTTTCGGATGGTTCCATTATCAGCCGGGAGATAATACATGGGCGCGCGGCTTTGCCCCCAGCCTTCAATCCCCGCTTCTAAATCTGGGCGAATTTGAGGTGCTGAATATTTCAAAATTGCCTGCCGGGGCCTATTGGCTTTGTTTCGGCGTTGATATGGTGATGAACGGTCAATTGGACATGGATCAGGGTTACTATGACAGTGCCATCGTTTATATCGAATAACAGCGGCTGTTCACCGGCAACAGCCCGGCTATGCCGGGCTGTTGCCGGTTCATTCGGGCTGTTTGGCCTATCCCTTATTTTGTCTCCCTGCCGATACCGCCGAAATTTTTATCCCGGCCCTTTCCCCTTGGGGGCCTTTGATGGCCCCGGTTTATCAAAACTTTGTTGATGGGCATATATCTGGTCCCCGACGCACCGAACCGAAATGATATTTAAACGTTCGGGATCGATGGCAACACGATTTTCGTTTAAAAATATCCCCCTCTTATCCCTCATTTTCAGTTGAATGGCTGTCCCATCGATTCTGCCGCAGTAAAAAAATACGCGTTTGGGGGCCAGCGTCCATGTGCGGGTATCGGCTTTGGTGGTGGCCGTATTGAAAAGGGAAAAAAAGAACTGGGAGATCAACCGGGACTCCACACCGCCTTCTCGGGCAAGTATCTCTATCAGGATCTTATCCCGGAGCGTTTGACTGACGACCCGGAGCGCCGCCTTTGACGTACTAATGGGCAATTCATCATGATACTGCCTTAACGCCAGGAGATCGAGCTCCGATAATTTTTCCATATCAACAGGGGGTTTGTTTCCAGGCGCCATGACTTCAATGTCTGCAATTCGTATGGGTTGCCGGCGCATTTGCGCTATAGAGAACTGGGTGATGGTATTTGAAATCGGGTTGGGAATCTGAATCGTCAGGTTTTTTTTTATCGGCGCAAAGCCGGCCCTTGCAAAGATATACACATTGGGTTGACGGACCGGATACAGGGGGGGTTGTTCGTAGCCGGTGAACAAATCCTTGATATAGGTACTATCGGTTAGCTCGACCGCATTTTTTAGATGCGGCCGCATCAGGTAGGCTTCGTTTCTCAGGCCGAAGGTGAGGGCGCCCAAAAGATAGGTGAAGCTGTTTTCATACGAATTGCGGACGGATTGGACTTCCTTCGCCAGCCGGGGCGGCAAGCCGGCCTTGTCACGCAATTTTCCCTCAATTTCCGGGATGCCCCTGCTGAAGTAATAATCGATTTGTTGCCCTGAGATGCCGCCGTTTTTTGTCCCGCCCAGGATCCCGTTCTTTAGATCCCCTCGTTCCTCCCGCTTTTTGGCCTCGACAGAGGCGGCCTTTAATCGGGCCAGCTCCCTTATTCTTTTATGCCGATCGATGGCCCGGCGGATTTCGACCCGGGCGGAAGCCACGTCGCCCAGCATTAAAAAATTCATGGCTTTTAATGTATTCAGGTAGACTTTCTCATAATCGGACATCCAATACTCGCCGCTGCCTTCGAAAAACAGGGTGTCCCACAGGGTTACGGCCGAAGTTCGCGCACTGAAAAGGGCCCTTTCCTCTCTTCTTGTATATTTTTCAAACGCCGCCTCGAGCACCCGGTTGCTTTTTTCAAACGCGTTGAAGACGGAATAGAGCTCCCCCAGTTCCAGCAGGCAGATCAAGTCGGCGTCCGGATCGATCTGACCGGTGCGGTCAAATACCTCATTCTCCAATTCTTCTATGTGGAAATGCTTTGAAGACTTCAGGGGGATTTTATAGGGTTCCATTTTATCAGCCCAGTGATGGGCCGCGCATCCGTGCAAAAGCAGAAGGGATAAAAAAAGAATCCAGGACAAAACCCTCAGTCTTGCTTTTCGGCTTTTCATCATGCTTCCCAGGCCTATGGGATCCAGTCCGGGTTATCCTGCCATGGCTCATCGTTTTTTGATTATAAACGTATTGCCGGTCGAAGGCGGTACTTTTACGGGGATGCCTTTTTTTTGCAGGGCGGCATTGAGTTGCCGGTGAAAATCATAGGACTTGCCGGCAAATACGATCTCGACAACCGTGCTGTTCGTATACCGATGCCGGACGGTTTTGTTTCTAAACCCATTCAGATTTTCAATAATATCAGTAAGAATCGAGGTCTCCAACGGATCAAAATCTTTAAATGTACAATAGTAGGGGGTGCCATTCAGAAACCGGTCATTGAAATGATTCAGGGCCTCTTTTGCCGTTTCCTTGGCCGCTGTCGCCGCCATTTGGGATGTCTTATTAATTAGTTGGCTATTATTGTAATAATCCGCCGTTTCCGTTTTAAGCATTCGAACGGTACATGTCTTTGGTATGGACACGATAATACGGGCATTGGTCGTATCGACCGCCTGAAGGTTGACGTCCAGTCGGAATTCAACGAAATGTTTGCTTTTCAACCATTTTTTTTCCTGTACCGACACGGAATAGACGATGAGCATGTCAGCCCTCACGCTTGAAGAGGACGCTCCGGCCAGGATATCGTGGATACCGATGCGGTTGATGAGCTCTCTGGTCTGCTCGGCCGGGGTGTTTTTGAGCATTTTAAAGTGGTTGTCCACAAAAATGGCCTGCAAAGCTTTTTCGGCGGCGTTGACAATGGCGGCGTCCGGTGGGGGCGCGGCGTCGGTTTCTTGGAGGTATACGGCCAGAAAATGCGGATTGCCGGCAAGCTGCAGCATAACGGGGACTGCCAGACCCTCCAGGTCTTTTTTGATGTGGCCGGTTTTGACAAATGCCTCTATGCAGACCCGATAGGTATTTTCCTCAGGCATGATATTTTCCGATATTGGCTGCCACCTGGTAATATAGCCGCTGGCCCGGGAATAAATCTGATCCTTCAGCAGTTTGTCCTTTTCAATAATTGTTTGTGACCCGATAAATGTGCCGACTCCCATTTCAACGGCGTTGCGCTGGGCGTTTTGAAGACTTCGACGGCGTGCGGCGGCGGTGTTGTTATCTGTAATACGCTCCGTGCCGCAGGCGGTAATCCGCTTGACGCCCGCGTCCGCGGCCCCCGCCGCGCCGCCGCCGGGTATAGACAGGGCCACAGATAAAAGGAATAGACAGATATGACAGCCGATTGTTTTCATTTCGCCCTTCAGTTGCTGATGGCTTCGCAAAAAGCGGTTTATACCGCATCCCGCGGCATTTGCGCGCCTTGTTACCAGCCGAACCATGATCGTTTGGTAACCTTGCGCAGCTGTTTTTCATCCGCCCATGTCAGGGTCCCGGTCCTGAAATCGACCATTTTCAGTGTAAACTTGTAAAAAACGTCCTTGGCGGAGCTATCGATGTTTTTAATGCTCGTTAATTCCCCATATACCCGATATTTTGGGGCCACCTGGTTCTGCAGATACATCTGCCGGTCCATTTCGCTGATGCGGCCGTGGATTTCCTTCATCACCCGCTTCTCGTGCTGATCCAACTCCGTATAGTCCACCGAGAACTTAAAATTGCCGCTGTTGATCAGATTGGTGATAATGGTATCGGTAACCGCCTTGGTGTCGATATGTTCACTGGTCTTGTTCTTGACAATATCCACCCGTATCGGCACCCGTTCGGGCGTATGCTGGAACCGCTTGGCAAGGGAGGCCGAGAGATGATCGGCCGTTCGGATTAACGCCGCCGGACCGAATGTGGCGCCGGATGTCGGTTCTTCGCCGGGCTCTACGAATTTTGTCCCCCCGCAGCCGATCATCGAGGCCAAGGCAGCGAGAATGATAAGCAGTTTTATTTTGGATCGCATGATACGCACCTCCGATTATTTGGTATTGATGGCTATTGAATCAATTTGCCGATGCATATGTTAAGGGTCTCCCCTTCCGCGCTCTCCCACCTGGCCACCACCGGCAAGGCGGATATAAAGCCTGAAACAGACGCCTCCTGGATGGACAGAAAGTCGGAAAGCATTACATGTTCGCTATCCTTGTCGCTGATCCGGAGACTTTCGCCGTCTGCCAGGTATTGCACGGAGGACAACTGGACCCCCTTTTTGTGCGCCAAAAGCTCCCGCATGGCTTTGAGCCGTGCGATCCGCTCGGTTTGCGCCCGGGAGGCGGTGAGCCTGGCAGCGGCCACAGCCATAATCGCCCGCTTTTTATTGTTGATGGAAAAGATGCGGACGCCGCCGTTTTCCCTTAGCACCGGCGCCGCCCGGAGCAGATCGACGAATGGGGGCTCCCCCTTGATATCGGCTTTGTGGTTTTGCGGGCGCTTGGCGCCTGCAGCCTTGCCCGCCCCCTTTCGTACCATGCCGACGGCGACATAAAAGGCGCCTCGGTCCTTTGACCACCAGGAGCCGACTACCGGCAGCTGCTCAATCTTTCCGCTCGCCCGTTCTTCGGTGACCTGGAAGAAGGTGCTAAGGGCCATGGATGCCGATGCGCTCTGCCCGGTCCCGGTTTTTTCCTCGGAACGCCGGTAGGTGGAGACCTCTACCCCGTGGCTGAGTTTTAGAATGCGGGTACGGGCTTTGATCGCCCCGATGCGGACAAGGGCCTGTTGGTCCGCCCGCTGGCCTTCAGATAAAACGGTTCGGGAGACGCCGATCAGGGCGAGGGTGTTTTGCCCGGTTTCAACCATCCGCGCCCCGCCCGTCCTGGCCAGCTCCGGATGGGCGGCGAGAATTTGTCTAAACGGTTCCTCAATGGCGGCGTCTAATCGGCCCTGGCCGGCGGCAACTGCCGTTGATAC
>Ga0102926_1001127_pt1 | contig 15896 bp, 12 predicted proteins | sample SalPonR1_A_D2_MG_FD_78173 | JGI IMG/M metagenome (GOLD analysis project Ga0102926, IMG submission 78173) | Salt pond soil microbial communities from South San Francisco under conditions of wetland restoration - Salt Pond MetaG R1_A_D2_MG | ecosystem: Environmental > Aquatic > Marine > Intertidal...
GATAAAACTTTCCCAACAAATGACTGCTCTACCTGTATTCTTGCTCCAAAAATTAGTGAATGCTATAACCATGAAAATGTAACTACTTATACCTATAGTGAACTGATCGATGTTTCTGGAGAAACAGGTAATTTTAATGTAAAAATAAACAAAAAACCTCGTTATGTAGATGAAGATAAATGCAAGGGCTGTATGGATTGTATGGAAAAATGCCCTATTAAAGTCAAAGATGAATATAATGAAGGCTTAGAAGAAAGAAAAGCAATCTATATGTATCAGGATCAGGCAGTACCAAATATTGCAACTATTGATCCTGAACATTGTTTAATGATTAATAAGGGTGTCTGTGGATTATGTTCAAAATTGTGTGAAATAGATGCTATTGATTATACTCAAAAACCAAAAGAAATAATTTTAAATGTAGCTTCAGTAATATTTGCAGCTGGTTATGATGCCTTTGAAGGAAATATAGTCAGTGAATATGGTTATTTAAGACATCCTAATGTTGTCACCAGTTTAGAATATGAACGACTCTTAAGTGCTTCTGGACCTACTGAAGGACATATTGAGCGTCCATCAGATAATAAAATTGCAAAAAAAATAGCCTATTTACATTGTGCAGGCTCAAGAGATTTTCGAACAGATAAAAATTATTGCTCATCTGTTTGTTGTATGTATTCAATGAAACAATCAATGATAACCAAAGAACATATAGAAGATGTAAATATTGATTTATTCTACATGGATATACGTGCTTTTGGTAAAGATTTCGAAAGATATTATAATCGTGCTCAGGCTACAGATGGAATTAATTTTAAACGAAGTCGTGTTTCTGAGGTTGAGGCTGATAAAGAAAGTAATCTTCTGGTTAAAGCTGTTAATGAAAAAGGAAAACAAAGTGAAGAAAAATATGATCTTGTTGTTTTATCAATAGGTTTAGCGCCTTCTCCACAGATTACTGAAATGATGAAAAAATTAAAAATAAGAGTAAATAAATATGGTTTTGCTGATGTTGATGAGCTTGATCAATTAGCTACCAGTAAAAATGGAATATTTGCCTGTGGTGTTATTACAGGGCCTAAAGATATTCCGGAATCAGTTATTCAGGCAAGTGGTGCTGCAGCAAAAGCCGCTGAATTAGCCCTTGACAAACCTGAAAGTGTAGAAGAAGTTGCAGCTTTAGATGAAAGAGATATTAGTGAAATGATATCTCAAGAAGAAGAGGAGCATTACAGATATACAGAAAATGAAAGAATCAAAACAGGTGTTTTTGTCTGCCATTGTGGAACTAATATTGCTGGAGTTGTAGATGTAAAAGAAGTTGCTGAAAAAGCTAAAAATTTACCTACAGTTGAACACTCTGAAGATATTAAATACCTCTGTTCATCAGATAGTCAAGAATTAATATCTCAAAGAGTCAGGGAAAAAGGCTTAAATAGAGTGTTAATTGCCTCCTGTTCTCCCAGAACACATTTACCTCTTTTTGAAAAGGCTGTTGCTCGTGGAGGAATTAATCCATATCTAACAGTTATGGTTAACATAAGAGACCAGGATTCCTGGGTTCATAGAGAAAACAAAAAAGCTGCTACTCAAAAAGCATATGATTTAATACGCGGTGGTGTTGCCAAAGCACAACATGCTTATGCTCTTGATAGACAAAAGATTAATAAAACAACCCGTGCTATTGTTGTTGGTGGAGGAGCTGCTGGAATATCTGCTGCGTTACAGCTTGCAAACATGGGTTTTCCTGTAAGTTTAATTGAAAAGGAAGATGAAATGGGTGGCAATGCTAATAAATTAATGGTAGCTATGGATGGAAGACCTGTTTCAACCTTTATTGAAAATATGAAACAAGAAGTTATGAAACATGACTTTATTAATATTTATCAGGGTTATGTAGTAGATAAAGTTGATGGTTATGTTGGTAATTTTGAGCTTTCTTTAAAAGGTAGAGAAGGTAATAAAGGAGAAATAAATATTACCGGTGGTATTGTAATTGTTGCTACTGGAGCAAGAGAACTTGATACTGACGAATATCTTGCCAAAGAAGATGAACGTGTCATTTCTCAGCTTGATCTGGAAGAACAAATAAAGAAAAATGAATTTGATCATAAAAATATTAAAAATCTGCATATGATTCAATGTGTTGGCTCTAGAGAAGAACAGAGACCTTATTGTAGTAGAATATGCTGTACACAGGCAGTAAATAATGCCATTCATATTAAAGAAAGATACCCTGATATTGATATTACAGTCTTTTATAGAGAAATGAGAACTTACGGTTTCTATGAAGATAAATATCGTAAAGCACGTCAATTAGGTGTTAATTTTGTAAGATTTGAAGTAGAAGAAAAACCTGTTGTAGCCTTAAATGATGATAAATTATCTATAAATTATAATGAACCTATAACTGATAGTAAGGTTACTGAAAATAGTGATATGGTAGTTTTAGCAAAGGCAATTATTTCGCGTGAAGATAGTGATATTTTAAGCAAACAGCTTAAAGTACCTATAAATGAAGATGGTTTCTTCCTGGAAGCTCATGTAAAATTAAGACCTGTTGATTTTGCTACAGATGGTATCTTTGTCTGCGGTTTAGCTCATGGCCCCAAAAACCTGGGAGAAGCTATTGCACAAAGTAAAGCTGCAGCAAGTAGAGCAGCTACAGTTCTTGCAAGAGATTATTTGCTAACAGAACCTATGGTTGCAGAAGTTAATCCTAAACTCTGCTCTGGTTGTGGTACATGTGAAGATGTATGTGCATACCAGGCTGTTAGTGTAAACGAAGAAACCGGAGTTGCAGAGGTTAATAATGTTTTATGTAAAGGTTGCGGTAATTGTAATTCAGCCTGTAGAGCTCATGCAATTAATTTAAAAGGATTCAGTCACCAGCAACTAACAGACCAGATGAATGCGTTAGTAAACGATGTGACTATAAAAGTTGAAACGGGAGGGATAGTTAATGAATAATAATGAAAATTTTGAGCCAAAAATCGTTGCCTATTTATGTAATTGGTGTAGTTATGCGGCTGCCGATTTAGCTGGTAGTAGCAGAACACAATACCCTCCTAATATCAGAGTTATTAGAGTACCATGTTCAGGTAGAATTGACCCTTTATTATTAATTAGAGCTTTTAATTTTGGAGCAGATGGTGTTCTAGTATCTGGTTGTCATCCTGGTGATTGTCACTATTTAGATGGCAATTACTATGCTCGTAGAAGATTTGTCATGTTAAAAGAATTAATGACATTTGCTGGTATTGAAGAACAGAGGGTAAATTTCACCTGGTGTTCTGCATCAGAAGGCTCAAGATTTGGAGTTGTTGTTAAAAAAGTTGTTGATAGAGTTAAAGAAGTTGGCCCCTGGCAGGGTTTTGACAATAAAGGATTTATTGGAGTAGATTCTTCTGAGGAAGAAGGTGAGTTAACAGGTGGAAGCATATTATAAAGAAATAACAGATAAAATACAAAAAATTGCCTATAAACTACTGGATGAAGGTAAAGTAGATAAAATAATTGGTTTTGGCAAGGGAGAATTTACAGATGAAGTAACCCCAGTTTTTATTGTAAATAAAGAAAATGTAGATAAATTATTATTTTCAGAAAAAGCAACACCATTTCTTGCAAAGTATTTATTAAATTATAAAGATGAAAAGGTTGCAATAACTGCCAAACCATGTGAAACACGTGCAATTAACTCATATCTATCTGAAAATTTACTTCAACGTGAAAACCTGATTATAATTGGTATTAACGGTTGTAGGGGTATAGAAGGTAATACAGCATGTAAAGAATGTGATGTTCGTAATCCAGTTATTTCTGATTATACCGTTGGGGAAGAATTAAGTGATGAAGAAGTTTCTTCAATGATTACAAATGTATATGAAGATCTTGAAAATATGAATCCAGAAGAAAGAAATGAATATTTTCAAAATGAGTTTGAAAGATGTACTAGATGTTATGCATGTAGGGAAGCCTGCCCTGTCTGTTATTGTGAAGAATGTTTTACTGATAGTAATCAGCCTTTCTGGCTTGACAGCAGTACACAATTAAAAGATACATTTACATTTCACCTTATGAGATCCATACATATGGCAGGCAGATGTATTAATTGTGGTGCATGTGAAATGGCCTGTCCGGAAAATATTGATGTAAGGGCTTTATCAGCAAAAATGTATCGTGCTGGTGAAGAAATATTTGATTACAAACCAGGCATGGACCCCGAGCAGAAGACATTACTGGCTGAATATGATGTTAATGATCAAGAAAAAGGTTTTCTAGATTAGGGGAGGTGAAACAATAATGCTAAAAGTTATGAATGAAAAAGAACTAAAACAGTTCATAGATAAATTAAATAATGATTATAAAGTAGCAGCACCTGTAAAAAAACAACAGGGCAAGCAGGAAATTTTGGAGTATGATTATATAGAAGAATTTGAGGAAATTCATCTGGAAGAACAACCAGATAAATCACCGAAAGAATTTTTTCTACCTCAAAATGAAGTTCTTGACCCAGAGGCTATAGCAAAATCAAATCCCGAAGAAAATAAAACTATAATATTTGGTGTTCGTTCCTGCGACATAGAAGCCCTTAGAGTATTTGATGATGTATTTTTAGATGATACTTATGTAGATCCTTATTATGAAAAACGCAGGGATAATACAATCATTATTGGTTATTCCTGCCCTCACAGGGAACCTACATGTTTCTGTGATCAGCTAGGTATAAGTCCTCATGAAAATAAATTAGCAGATCTATATTTATATAAATTTGATGATAAATACTGGATTAAATCAATAAATGAAGATTCTGAGAAACTAATAAAAGACTTAGCTGATGGTGATGAGGATTTATTTGATGAAAAATTAAAAAATAAGAAAGATAATTTTGGAGAATCTGACTTTAAATTTAATATGGAAACTCCAATCCCTGAAGAAAAAGCTTTTAATGCACCTATCTGGGATGATATTGCTGAAAAATGTCTTGGCTGTGGAGTATGTACCTATTACTGTCCAACATGTTTCTGTTTTAATTTCTTCTTTGATGAAGATGATAAAGAAAATCAAAAATACCGTAGTTGGGATTCCTGTATGTTTTCTTTATTTACCAAACATGCTTCTGGACATAATCCCAGGGAAACCCAGGGACAAAGATGGCGTCAACGTTTAATGCATAAATTTTCTTATCATCCCCAAAATTATGGTGGATTATCCTGTGTAGGATGTGGACGTTGTGTAAAAAAATGTCCAGTTACACTGGATATTAGAGAAGCATTAAAATCTACAGAGGAATATCTAAAAGATGAAGGAGGGGCTGTAGTTGAAGACTGAAACTTTATTAGATCATAAGGCAGAAATTATTAAAATAACCCAGGAAACCGGTGTTAATCTTAATATTAAAACCTTTAGATATAGATTTCTTGATGAAGAAATCAGAAAAAACTTCACTTTTCGCCCTGGTCAATTTATGATGGTTACTATTGATGGAATAGGTGAAGCACCATTTGGTTTTGCATCCTCTCCTACTCAAAAAGACTACATTGAACTTTCTGTGAAAAATGTAGGTCTTGTTACAAATGCCATTCATAATTTGAAAGTAGGGGACATTATTGGTGTTAGAGGTCCTTATGGAAACGGTTTTCCAGTTGAAGAAACTATTGGTAAAAATATAGTTTTTATTGGTGGTGGTATCGGTTTAGCTCCTTTAAGGTCATTAATTAATTATGTACTCGATGAAGAAAAAAGAAAGCAATTTGGGAATGTTCAACTATTAAATGCTTTTCGTTCCCCTGATGATTTAATATTCAAATATGACTATGATAAATGGGAAAATTCACCAGATACAATTGTTAAATATACTATAGATGAACCATGTGAGAAATGGGATTACTGTGTTGGCTTTCCCCATACTCTATTAAAAGATGAATTAAATTGTGAATTACAAAATACTAAATATTTTACATGTGGACCTCCAATTATGATAAAATTCGTAACAGAAGAATTAAAAAACCTTAACATTGACCCTGCCGATATTATTACTACTCTTGAAATGAGAATGTCTTGTGGGGTAGGGAAATGTGGTAAATGCAATATTGGACATTATTATGTGTGTAAAGATGGTCCGGTTTTCACTCTTGAACAATTAGGTGAGATGCCGGATGAATATTAAAATTTAGATACAATATAGGAGGAAATAAAATGATTGAACGTAAACTAAATAAAGCAGATATATTTAGAGAGAAAGAACTTGATAAAATTCACAATGTTACAATGGAAATTCTTGAAGAAAATGGTATGCAAGTTTTGTCTGAAAAAGCAAGGGATATTTTTGAAGAAAATGGCTGTCGTGTTGAAGGAGAGCAGGTTTTTATTAATCGGGAATTAATTGAAAAATCGATAAAAAAAGCCCCATCTCAATTTACTTTTTATGCTAGAAATCCCGAAAATAATGTTATAATTGGTGGTGACAATACTGTATTAGCACCTGGATATGGAGCACCATTTGTAATGGATTATACAGAAAACAAAAGAGTAAGATCTAGCTATGAAGATTATATTAATTTTACTAAACTTGCTGGAAATAGTGAAAATATTGATGTAGTTGGTGGAGTTTTAGTAGAGCCAAACGATATTAAAGATGAATTACGCCATGCTAAAATGTTTCAAGCTGCTGTAAAATACACAGATAAATGTTTAATGGGAAGTGCTATGGGTAGGAAAAAAGCACTTGATAGTGTAAAAATGGCATCAATAGTATTTGGTGGAGAAGACTATGTAAAAGAACACCCTGTTCTTTTAACCTTAATAAATACAAATAGTCCTCTAGAACTTGATGACCGAATGTCTGACGCCTTAATGGTTTATTCTGAGTATAAACAGGCAATGGTAATCGCTTCATTAAGTATGACTGGAACAACTGCTCCAACTACAATTGCTGGTGCCCTGGTAATACAAAATGCAGAAATTTTAACAGGTATTACTTTAGCTCAACTAATTAATCCTGGTACACCTGTTATTTATGGCTCAGCTTCAAGTGTTGTAGATTTGAAAACAGGAGATCTGGCTATTGGAAGTCCAGAAACATCTAAAATGTTTAATGGTACTGCTCAGATTGCAAGATATTATGACATCCCTTCAAGGGGAGGCGGAGCACTTACTGACTCAATTAATCCTGATGCTCAGAGTGGTTATGAATCAATGATGAATTTTATGTCTGCAGTAAAAAGCGGATTTAATTTTATTCTTCACTCTGCAGGTTTATTAGAAAACTATATGACAATGTCCTATGAAAAATTCATGATGGATGATGAAGTATGTGGTATGGTAACAAACTTCTTCCAGGGATTAAATGTTGATGATGACCATCTTGCAAAAGATGTAATTTTAAATGTTGGAAGTAGCGGTAATTATGTTGGTGAAATGCATACTTATAATCATATGCGCGATTTAAGAGAACCTATCTTAAGTTCACGTGAAAGATATATGAGTAATAAAGAGCAACCTGATGCATTTGTTAGAGCAGGTAAATTATATAAAGAAATACTTGATGAATATGAAGCACCTGAATTAGATAAAGAAATAGAAAAACAATTACAGAAATTTATTGACAATATTGAAGTAAAAAAATAGATAAAAATTAATAATTGGTATCATATTTATCTGAATATGATACCAATTAAAATATATTTAATAAATATATTTTAATATGCAGATGTATAAATGTACAATAATAATATATGGAGGTGAAATTTTTGCAATCTAAATTAATCGTAGAACAGAACGGCAATGTAAAAAAATTTACAGTTGAAAATGGAAGTAATTTATTAAGTGTTTTGCTTGAAAATGATTTTGAATTAAATACTTATTGTGGCGGTCAGGGTGTCTGTGGAAAATGCAAAATTAAAATAAAAGAAGGTATTAATGAGGCTACCGAAAAAGAAAAAAAATATCTAGTGGATGATGATATTGAAAAAGGTATCAGACTTGCATGTATGACAACAATAAAAAATGATATGAATATTAAACTTGAAGATACTGAAGAAATTGATATTTTGACTTCTGGTATAATTACAAAAACAGATATCAATATAGATTTAAAAAAAGAAACTATTAATTTAGAAAAACCTACAATAAAAGATCAAAGAGATTTCTTAAAAAGAATATATGATAAACAATTAGATGCTAAAAATATTAAATATAGTAGTCTTAAAGATTTAAATAAAATTAATAAAAATAAAGAATTTACACTTACTTCTTTTAAAAATACTATTACTCAAATAGAAGAAGGCAATACTATTAATAATTTTTATGGTCTTGCTATAGATATTGGTACTACAACTATAGTTATATATCTTATAAATTTAAATACCGGTGAAGAGATAGACATATATTCACTTTATAATCCACAAAAAAAATATGGAGCAGATGTTATTTCCAGAGTCAATTATACTATCAAAAACAAAGATGGTGTAAAAAAGATGAAAAAAGTCCTTATTGATGGATTAAATAATGGTATTGAAAATTTAATTGAAAATAATGATATGAATTTAAATGATATATTATCAACCAGTATAGTTGGTAATACAATAATGATGCATACCCTTACAGGTATAGATACTGAATCAATCGCTAAATCACCATATATACCCCTATTTACAGATCCTATGGAATTTAATCCGAATGATTTAGGGATTAAAATTAATAAAAATGGTATTATATTTTTATTACCATCAATTTCAGGATATGTAGGTGCAGATATTATTGGTGATATGCTTGCTGTTGATTTTGATTCTTATACTGATGATTATAATCTAATGATTGATATTGGCACAAATGGCGAAATTGTACTTGGGAATGGTGAAAAAATATTTGCCTGCTCTGCTGCAGCTGGTCCTGCATTTGAAGGAGCCAACATAACATATGGTATGGCTGGAATATCTGGTGCTGTTTCAGAATTTAAAATAGATGATAATCATCATGTCAAATATAAAACAGTAAATAACAAAAATCCAAAAGGTATTTGTGGATCAGGGTTATTGGATATTATAGCTGAATTAAAGAGACATAATTTTATAAATTCTACTGGAGCATTTGTAATAGAAGAAGATATGGAAGACTGGCAAAAAAATATGATGACAAAATACAAAGACAATCGATCATTTATAGTTGTTGACAGTGAAACAACTGAAGCTGATAATAAATGTATAGTATTAACTCAAAAAGATATTCGAGAAGTTCAATTGGCTAAAGGCGCTATAGCAGCAGGAATAGAAATATTAAAACAGGAAGCTGATATCAGTAATGAAAACATTAATCGAGTATTTTTAGCTGGAGGTTTTGGAAATTATATTGATCCTCATAATGCCTGTGAAATAACAATGATTCCCAAAGATTTAGAAGAAAAGATTATACAAATTGGAAATGGAGCAGGAACTGGTGCAAGATTATATCTATTAAATAAAAAATATAAAAACATAGCTAAAAAACTTTTAAACAAAACAAGTTATATTGAATTATCTACAAATTTAAAATTCCAAAATGAATATATAAATAATATGAATTTTAATTAAGTTTTTCTACCCGTTAAAAAAACGGGTAGAAAATTTTGTTTTTTTGCAGGAATTTTTATAATTATATAGAATTATAAAAGAGAAATTAATAATTACTTTAGAGATTATTAAATTTTCTAAATTTTTTTTTAATAAGAATTTACAGAAAAATTTCTTATTAGTAAATATTTTGTCTTGTCTCAATATATAAACTTTTATAGCATTATATACAATTTAAAGGAGGTGGTGCATAAAAATAATATAAATATCATATTTATCAAGTGAGAACAAAAAAATAAGGAGGTATTTAAAGTGCATCATAAGAAAGTTACAGTTACTTTAATCTTTGTTTTAATTTTGACATTATCTTTATCAGGTCTTGCCTCAGCAAAGGCTTATAAGGTTGGAACTATCTGGCCAATGACAGGAACAGCAGCAGCGTTTGGAGAAGCAATAACAAATGCATGTGATTTAGTAAAAGATTATGTTGATGAAGCCGGTGGAATTAATGGTTATGATTTAAAGTTAGTTCACCGTGATTCAGGTAGTGAACCTACTAAGGGTGTAGATGCAGCTAGAAAACTTGTAAATCTGGATAAAGCTCGTGCAATTGTTGGCGCTTATTCCAGTGGAGTTGCAATGGCTTTATCTCAAGGTGTTACAATTCCTAATGAAATACCATTTTTAACTTTAGGAACTTCACCCATGATTTCTGTAGTAAATGATAATGACTTTTTCTTTAGAACTTCTGCTCATGATTTATATAACGGTAGAGTTCTTGGTGATGCCATGTATAATGATGGACACAAAAAAATTGGTATTGTTTATGTAAATAATGCTTATGGTAAAGGTATTGCTGATGCAGCTGCAGTAACTTTCAGTAAAATTCATGATGGTGAAGTACTTGCAAGTGTACCTTTCGATATTGGTAAAGCAAGTTATTCTTCAGAAATTAGTAGAACATATAACAATGGAAATATAGATGCAGTATTAATTATTGCTTATCCTGAGGATGCTACTGTAATGCACAAAGAAATATATGCAAAAGGTTGGGATGATATCCCCTGGTATGGTAGTCCAGATCAAAAAGTTCCAGAATTAATTGAATCACTTGGTGCAGAATATATGTCAAGTATAGTTATTGGCTCTACTCAAGGTCGTTGGCCTGGACCTTCTAAAGATAGCTTTATGGAAGGTTATAATGATAAATATGGTGAATATCCACCTAAACCTTATATGGCACCAGGCTTTGATGGTCTAGTTTCTGTTGTTCTTGCAATTGCTAGATCTGGTAAATCACCTGATGAAATAACAGGAAAAGACATTAGAGATAATTTAAGACCTGTAACATCACCTCCTGGAGAAAAAATTTATGCTACTCCAGAAGGATTTAAAAAAGCATTTGATTTATTAGCTGAAGGTAAAGATATTAATTATATTGGTGCTAGTGGAGATATCGAATTTGATAAATATGGTGATGCAAAATCAGCTATTCAAACATGGACAATTGAAGATGGAGAAATTATAACTATTGAAAATCTTTTGCCTGATCCAGTGCCAAGAGATTTAATGCCTCCAGAATATCAAGGTTAATTATAGTATACAAAAGGTGAAAGGTTTTTAAGCCTTTCACCTTTATTTCAAATACAGGGTGGTGAAAGTAATGGAAACAATTCTTGAATTAAAGGATGTTAGTAAAAATTTTGGTGGCATTAATGCAGTTAATAATTCTAATTTTACCGTTGAAAAAGGCACTATAACTGCATTAATAGGTCCTAATGGTGCAGGTAAAACAACAATATTTAATTTAATTACTGGTTTTTATACAGTTAGTGGTGGAGAAATATTTTTTAAAGGAAAAAAAATTCAACCTGGAAATAAACCTCATGAAATATTTAGAAAAAATATCTATAGATCTTTTCAAATCACAAGAGACCTTGCTAAAATTACCGTCCTGGAAAATTTATTAATTGCTCCTATTGACCAATCAGGTGAAAACATCTGGAATAACTGGTTCAAAAAATCTGAGGTAAAGAAAGAAGAAGAAGAAAATGTTGAAAAAGCAATGGAAATTCTTCAATTCCTTGATATGGAACATAAAGCAGATGAATATGCTGGTAATCTACCAGGCGGAGAAAGAAAATTACTGGAATTAGGACGAATGATGATGGTTGAGCCAGAGTTTGTTCTTCTAGATGAACCAGGTGCCGGTGTACCCCCTGGGATGCAAAGAAAAGTTAATGAAAGAGTTATTCACTTGAATCAAGAAAAAAACATAACATTTCTTGTTGTTGAACATGATATGGCTGTCATTATGAATTTATGTAATCCAATAATTGTATTAGTTAATGGCAGTAAATTGGTTGAAGGTACTCCTGAAGAAATTCAAAATGATGAAAGGGTTATAAAAGCCTATCTTGGTGAATAAGGGAGGTATGAATATGAGTAGTAATGAAACAATTAAAACACCACTACTTGAGGCTAAAAATATTACTGCAGGTTATGGTTTTGTAGATGTTTTATTTGATGTCAATATAAAGTTATATAAAGGTGAATTTATAGTAATTATAGGTCCTAATGGTGCAGGTAAAACAACTTTAATGAGAACAATAAGTGGTGTTATAAATCCAAATAAAGGAAATATTATTCACAATGGTAAAAACATTACTGGACTAAAACCTTCTGAAATACTTACAAAGGGAATTAGTTATGTTCCTCAAGAAGGTAATATATTTACAGATTTATCAGTAATTGATAATTTGGAAATGGGAGCATATATTTACGAAGGTGATTATGAAGAAAGATTGGATATGGTATTTAGTTTATTCCCTATATTAAAAGAAAGAAAAAATCAAAAAGCGGGAAATCTTTCAGGTGGACAAAGACAGATGCTTGCAATTAGTAGAGGTGTAATGGTTAATCCAAAAATTCTAATGCTTGATGAACCAACTTCAGGTCTACAACCTAGTTTGGTTACTGAAGTTCTTCATTCTATAGTAAAATTAAAAAAAGAAGAAGAATTAACTATCATTATGGTAGCTCAAACAGAAAAAGCAATACCTGAAGCAGATAGAGGTTATCTAATGAGAAGTGGAGAAATCGTTTTAGAAGAGAATACAGACACTTTATTAGAAAGTGAACAAATTAGCCAACTATATTTTGGAGGATAAAGGAGGCATAAGATATGATAGGAAGTATAATTGATGGTATAATTCTGGGTTGTATTATTACACTGGGTGGACTTGGTATATCATATATTGTACTCCTGCAAAATTACTTTAATTTTACAGGAGGAACATTTTTTACTCTTGGTGCATATATAGCATATACCTTTTTAGCTATTATTCCCATGGGATCTTTACCTTTTTTTAGTTTCGGACCAGGTTTAATAGTTTCTTTATTGATTTCTATGGCTTTAATGGCGTTAATTATGACAGTAATTGATAAAATACTATATCAACCACTTAGAGATAGAAATTCCCCTTTTATGTTTTTTTACTTAACAGCTTTTGGAATGTTGTTTGTTTTACGTAGCATAATTTATTTAATCTGGGGACCTCAGTTAAAAAACTATATCTCTGGAGTTAGAGAAAATCTGCATTTTGGAGGCATAAATATAAGCCCTGATGAAATATTTGTTGTTATTGCCACAATAATTATTGTAGCGATAGTATATTACTTTCAATACCATACTAAATTGGGTAAGGCAATGCTTGCTACAGCTAATAACCCCAGGCTTGCTGAAATTTCAGGTATAAAAAATAAACATATTCATACTACAGTAACTATTATTGCTGGTATTTTAACAGCAACTGGTGGAGTATTTTATGGTTTAGCAATACAACTTAGACCAATAATGGGATTTACACTTTTAATGGCAATGTTTTTTGCTGTTGTTACAGGTGGAGATGGAGCAATACTTGGTACTTTTGGTGCTGGTCTAATAATAGGTATAACTCAGGAATTTGGTACAAAAGTACTTCAAATACTATTTGATAATGTCGGTCTTCAAATTGAAATGAGTGGTTATAAACAGGTTATTGCTTTTCTATTATTGATAATTATTTTAACCACCAAGCCTAAAGGTATTTTCCAGGGCACAATACTAGAAAGATAGGAGGTAAAAATATGCTAGCTTATATTGCTGCAATAATTTGTATGGGAGCAGCTTATTCTATTATTACACTTGGTTTTAATTTGCAATGGGGATATACCGGCCTCTTTAATTTATCAGTTTTTGGTTTAGCAGCCGCAGGAGGTTATACTTCAGTTATATTAACCTCACAACCAGCAATGGGAAGAATAGGTGGTTTTGGTATGCCATTTATTATTGGTCTTATTGGTGCTGCAATTGTTGCGGGTATAATTGGAGGATTAATTGGTCTAGCAACTCTACACCTTGAATTTGGTTTTTTTGCTATATCAACTCTTGGACTTGGCATGACTATCCAAACCTTACTAAGAAACGAACAATGGTTAAGTAATGGTGTATGGGGAATTGGTGGCATTAATAAACCTCTTTCCGGTTTATTAGGAAGTGGTCTATCCAACTGGTCTTATGGTATTCTAGCCTTAATTATCATGCTTATAATTTATTTTTTATTAGAAAGAATAGTGAAATCCCCCTGGGGTAGAATACAAATGGCTATTAAAGAGGATGAAAACTTAACTGAAATGTTAGGTAAAGATGTATTTTTCTATAGAATTCAATCATTAATATTGGGGTCAATGATTATGGGAATAGGCGGTGCTGTTTTTGCACACTATCAGGGGTATATAAACCCAGATTCATATACTGATATTATGATGTGTTTTCTTCCATTATTAATGGTGGTTGCAGGAGGTACAGGTAATAATAAAGGGTCAATTGTTGGCGCATTTGTAATATGGAGTGCATGGAGTTTAAGTGAATTATTTGCAGGTTATCTCCCTATTAGTTCAACAAAAATACCACACATAAGAACATTAGTAGTTGGTTTAATTATAATAGCTATACTAAGATGGAGACCAACTGGCTTAATTGGACGAAAAATGGCAGTTTCTTCATCTTCAACAAGCAGAAAAATTGGACCAGCTCAAAATCTATAATACCTATTTTAATTTTACAATTATACTGCTTTAAGTAATAACAATATATATGATAATAGATGGAGGTTGCAAAAATGTATAATGATCAAGAATTTTTAGAAGAAAATTTAATGAAATTATCCAATCAATTACTTCAAAATAAGGATTTACATTACAATGACGATATTGCATTCACCTTAAAGCAACTATATTGTTTAAAAGAAATTAAAAATAAATCAGAAGAGAAAAAGATGAGGGCCCCAAAGCCCTCTCTTTTAAATAAATTAAGTTCATTATTTTTTATTTCTAAAAAATCTAATAAAAAATATAAATGCATTGATGGCAAAATTTATAATAAAAGTTATTTTATTTCCTGGAAAAAAGCTTACCCTATTTTAAAACATCTTCAAAAAGAAATTAAAAATAACAGTTTCAATCCAGACTGGTAGAGGATGAATAATATGAAATCTATAAATTTAAAATGGAAAATCAGTATTACTTTAACATTAATTGTTTTAATAATAATGAGTATAGTGGTATTTTCAACCTATATTTTTACTAAAAATATGATAATGGAACAAATTGATGAAAAAATAAATATTATAAAACTCTCTCAAAAAAACAATTTAAACAATCTAATAAATAAAACTGAAAAACAATTATCTATATTTGCTAAAAATAAGGAATTACAAGAATTTATTAATTCAATGAATAATATTAATAAAGAAAAACTTGATGAGATTATTAACGGATATGGATATCAATCAATGATGATAGTCGGGAGAAGTAAATTACTTGCAGAACAATTAACTTATCTAGAAAATACTTTATTTTCATATATTACAGATTCAAACGGTACAGTTTTAGCAGATTCAAGATTAAAAAATATAAATAATTTAAAAAAATATATTGGAAAAAAATTAAATAATAATGAATATAAAGAAACATCAATAGAAAATATTAAAATAGATAATAATAATAATAATTACATACTCTTTAAACAAAATTTCTCTAATTCAAATGATAAAAATATTGATGGATATTATGTAATTGCAATAGATTTAAAGATTTTTGGCAATAATATGGAAAGTACATATAATATAGGGGGTCAAACCTATCTTTTAAATAAAGATTCTTATATTTTTAATCATAACAATAAAGAATTAATAGGCAAAAAAATGGATAATATATGGTTTCAAAAACAACTTGAAAATGATATTAATAAAAGTAAAAGAATAGAAAATGGTAATTATGAAACTATTGAAAAAATAAATGAAAAAA
>Ga0102926_1001128_pt1 | contig 15892 bp, 17 predicted proteins | sample SalPonR1_A_D2_MG_FD_78173 | JGI IMG/M metagenome (GOLD analysis project Ga0102926, IMG submission 78173) | Salt pond soil microbial communities from South San Francisco under conditions of wetland restoration - Salt Pond MetaG R1_A_D2_MG | ecosystem: Environmental > Aquatic > Marine > Intertidal...
ATGGGCAACGGCGAGACCCTTTTCGTCTCGGTTGCCGCAGGAACGCCGATTTCGGTTTTCGAACAAATACTTGGCGACAACACACCAATTATCCGAGCGATGCCCAACACGCCCGCCGCCGTGGGCCGAGGCATCACCGCGATCATCGGCAACGCCCATGCCACACCCGCCCATCTGGACCTCAGCCAAGCCCTGCTGGAAGCCGTGGGTCAAGTGGTGCGGCTGGACAACGAAGACCAGATGGATGCCGTCACCGGTGTATCCGGGTCCGGTCCGGCGTATGTCTTTCACATGATCGAATGCATGGCCCGCGCCGGTGAGGCCGAAGGGCTGGCCCCGAAACTGGCGATGCGACTGGCCCAAGCCACCGTGGCCGGGGCGGGCGCGCTTGCCGAAGCCGCCGATGAGCCCCCGGCACAACTGCGCAAGAATGTCACCAGCCCGAATGGCACGACGCAGGCGGGATTGGAGGTTTTGATGAATGACACCAATGGCTTGCCCGATCTCATGACGCGCACCGTCAAGGCCGCTGCCGACCGATCGAGGGAGTTGCGGGATGGCTGACCACATTGGCGTCGAGGACTTTCTCAAGGTGGATATTCGCGTCGGCACCGTGACCCGTGCCGAACCCTTCCCCGAGGCGCGCAAGCCCGCCATAAAGCTTTGGATCGACTTCGGGCCGGAGCTTGGGGAAAAGAAAACCTCGGCCCAGATCACCGCGCATTACACGCCCGAGGATATGCAGGGCCGCCAAGTGATCGCAGTGACCAATTTCCCACCCCGCCAAATCGGGCCCTTCATGTCCGAGGTTCTGGTTCTGGGTCTGTCGGACCCGGACGGCGGAATCGTCTTGTTGGGACCGGATAAACCGGTCGAAAACGGGGAGCGTATGCATTGAGCCGCGTTTACCTGACCCGCCCCCTGCCCGATGCGGTATTGTATCGCGCCCGCGAATTGTTCGATGAGGTGGAGGTGCGTGACGACACCGCGCCGTTGAAAATCGGACAGATGCGCGCGGCGCTCAACCTTTATGACGGGGTCTTGCCGACCTTGGGCGATATGTTCTCGGCCGAGGTATTCGAAGAGGCACAAAACCCGCGCTGCAAGGTTCTGGCGAATTTCGGCGTTGGCTATAACCACATTGATGTCGAGGCGGCGAATGCAGCCGGCGTCATGGTGACCAACACCCCCGGTGCCGTCACCGACGCCACGGCGGATATCGCGATGACCCTTATTCTTATGAGCGCGCGCCGCGCCGGCGAGGGCGAACGCATGCTGCGGGCGGGGAATTGGGATGGCTGGCATCCGACCCAGATGCTTGGCCTGCACGTGACGGGCAAGACCGTCGGGATCATCGGGATGGGACGTATCGGGCAGGCGATTGCCCGGCGTTGCCATCATGGCTTCGGAATGGACGTGGTTTATTTCAACCGCTCGGCCAAGGAGTTGGAGTTTCCCGCCACACGGTTGGACAGCATGGCGGCGGTTGCGTCGCGTGCCGATATCGTCGTGGTCGCGGTCCCGGGCAGGTCGGATACCCATCACATCATCAGCACGCCGGTCTTCGAGGCGATGAAGCCGACAGCGCATTTCATCAACATCGCGCGCGGCGATGTCGTCAAGGAAACCGCCCTGATCAAAGCGCTTGAAACCGGGCAGATCGCCGGGGCCGGATTGGACGTCTACGAGCACGAACCGCAGGTGCCGGACGCCCTTTGCGCCATGGAGAACGTGACCCTTCTGCCGCATCTTGGCACGGCGGCGCTGGAAGTGCGGGAGGCCATGGGAATGCTGGCCGTGGAGAACCTCCGTGCGGCCCTTTCCGGCGAGACACCGCCGAACCTTGTTGCATAAGGCCTAAAGTTCCGCGCAGTCAGGCTTGACGCGAGGGCAGGCATGGGTTGATCTGGCCGGACATCTTTCGGAGACAGCCCATGTATTCCCCTGCGATCACAGGCAGCGGCGTTTTCACACCAAAAGAGGTCATTACCAACGACGAACTGGTCGTGGCCTTCAATGCCTATGCGGACAAGTTCAACACCGAGAATGCCGAGGCGATTGCCGCGGGTGACGTCGAAGCGAAAGGGCCATCATCGTCGGAGTTTATCTTCGGTGCCTCGGGAATCGAGCAACGCTATGTCATGGACAAAGCGGGGGTGTTGGACCCTGACGTGATGCATCCGCACCTGCGTGAGCGGAGTAACGACGAGCCCGGCATCATGGCCGAGATGGCGCTGGATGCCTGCGGCAAGGCGCTGGAACAGGCCGGGCGCAGCGCCGAGGACGTCGATCTGGTGATCTGTGCGGCCTCCAATCACGAACGCCCCTACCCTGCAATCGCCATTGAAATTCAAGAGCTTATGGGCGCGGGTGGCTTTGCTTTCGATATGAACGTGGCCTGTTCATCGGCCACCTTCGGCATTCAGGCCGCCGCCGATATGATCCGGTCGGGGTCGGTACGCTGCGCGGTGGTGGTGAACCCGGAAATATGCTCGGGGCATCTGGAATGGCGCGACCGGGATTGCCATTTCATCTTTGGGGATGTTTGTACGGCGGTCGTGCTGGAACGGGCGGAGGAGGCGCAGGGGGCGCATTTCATCGTGCGCTCAACGCGCTGTGCGACGCAGTTTTCCAACAATATCCGCAATAACAACGGCTTTTTGCGCCGCAGTCGTCCCGATGGGATGGTGGACCGGCGCGATATGCAATTCGTGCAAGAGGGTCGCAAGGTCTTCAAGGAGGTCTTGCCGCTGGTCTCGAAACATATCAGCGCGCATTTGCAGGACGAGGGTGTGGACTCGGCCGATCTCAAACGGTTGTGGCTGCACCAAGCGAACAAGTCGATGAATGATTTCATTGGCAAGAAAGTACTGGGCCGAACACCTACGCCCGAGGAACAGCCCAACATCCTACAAGACTACGCCAACACGTCCTCGGCGGGGTCGATCGTGGCTTTTTCGAAATATTCCAATGACTTGAAGGCAAGTGATCAGGGTCTGATCTGCTCTTTCGGGGCCGGGTATTCGGTTGGGTCGGTTCTTGTCGAACGCGCATAGACGACCTGCGCCGTTGCTCGGTCTTTGGGCCGCCTGCTCGTTATGGAACGGGTGGGCACGAGGCCCAGGGGATGAATTACCGGTCCGACGAACAGGCGGCCGGGGTTTGGCCATCGCTGATAGCCTCGCCCCTCTGCCCAACGCTGGGGACGCCGGGCATAAGTATATCCCCAAAGACCGGGATTGCGTTGAGGCTCGCATACTGTGATAAAGCGCTGAATGGGAAAGATGTCCTGGACTTCCCCGCGTGGCGGGTACCGGAACTGGGGATGAGTAAATGTCAAAGATCGGAAGCTATCTAAAAAAGCACACCGAGGCGTTGGTTAAAGATGTAGGGATAGAGCCAGCCTGTGAACTGACCGGCAAGTCGAAGGCGACTTTGGGGCGGTATTATTCGGATCATGAAGAGCATTCGGATCGGTTCATGCCGATTGACGCGGTCGCGGCCTTGGAAGAAGCGGCAAATTTTCCCCATGTTACCAGCGCCTTAGCCGAGTTGAAGGGCATTGGCCTGAGTTTTGACGGAAGCCGGCGCAATACGGAGCGCGAAGGCGGTGTGAACAGCGATGTGATCGCATTGTCGCAACGTTTCGCGATGCTCATGGCCGAGTATCAGCAGTCGATCGAGGATGGTGTGATTACTGTGAACGAGGCCAAGCGGCTTTTGCGAGAGACCACGCAATTGCAGCAGGTCTTGATCGACATGAAGATTCACCTTGAGGAAGAGTCCGGCTGAACACGGGTTGCGGCGCCGTCGCTTCGGCTTGCAATTTTGGACGTTTTGGACGGTCGCACCCCGGGTTTTGTGCATTCGCAGAGTCATCAAACTGCCTAGGCGCATTTTCGGTCCGGTGGGCGGGCGTGGAGCACGCGCCAAGGATCAGGAGGCGAACAAGCCTTTGTACTGCTCTCGCAGGACATTCTTCTGCACCTTGCCCATCGTGTTGCGCGGAAGTTCGTCCAGAACGACGATCTTGCGAGGGTGCTTGAACCGGGCCAAAGCCGCACCGACCGCCGTCATCATCACATCGGTCTCCGGTGTCGCGCCATTCTCGGGCACGATGATCCCCAGAACGGTTTCCCCAAAGTCAGGATGCGGCACACCGATCACGGCGCTCTCCAGAACGCCGGGCTGTTCGTCGAGGACCAATTCAATTTCCTTGGGATAGACGTTGTAGCCGCCTGAAATGATGAGATCCTTGTTGCGACCGACGATATGCACATAGCCGTCTGCGTCGATCTTTCCCAAGTCACCGGTGATGAAAAATCCATCCTCGCGAAGCTCGGCGGCGGTTTTCTCGGGCATTTGCCAGTAGCCTTTGAATACGTTTGGCCCACGCACTTCGATTTGACCGACCTCACCGGCTGGCAGGGTATCTGCGGTCTCGGGATCGGTGATCTTCAGCTCTACCCCCGGCAAGGGAAAGCCGACCGTTCCCGGGCGGCGTTCACCGTCATATGGGTTCGAGGTGTTCATGTTGGTTTCTGTCATGCCATAGCGTTCGAGAATGCGATGGCCTGTGCGCGCTTCGAACTGCACATGGGTTTCCGCCAGAAGCGGGGCAGACCCCGATACGAACAGCCGCATGTGCCGGGCAAGCTCCTTGGTGAACCTGTCATCCCCCAGAAGCCGGGTATAGTAGGTGGGTACCCCCATCATGGACGTCGCCTCGGGCATCCGGGCGATCATCTGGTCCAGATCGAATTTCGGCATGAAGATCATGCTGCCACCCGCCGCGAGCGTGATGTTGGTGGCCACGAAAAGCCCATGCGTATGGAAAATCGGCAAGGCGTGCAGCAGCACGTCATCTGCCGTGAAGCGCCATTCCTCGACCAAGGTCTGCGTGTTCGACAACAGGTTGTTCTGGGTCAGCATCGCCCCCTTGGAACGCCCTGTCGTGCCGGAAGTGTATAGGAATGCCGCAAGGTCTTCGCCGCGACGTGCCACCGTGGGAAATCTGTCCGGCATGGCTTTGGCCTTGTCGGTCAGGCTTCCGCTGCCATCGCCGTTCAAGGTTTCGACCTTGGCCCCTGAAGTGCCTGCCAAGGCATTGAGCCTGTCTTGGCTTTTGCCGTCACAGACGATCAGCGAGGCGCCGCTGTTTTCAATGAAATAGCTCAATTCATCGACGGTATAGGCCGTGTTGAGCGGCAAAAAGACCAAGCCCGCCTGTGCGCATGCCGCATAAAGCGCAAGCGCTTGCGATGATTTCTCAATCTGCGCGGCCACTCGATCACCGGGGGTGAGGCCAATTCGCGTCATGGCGTGCGCCATCCCGGCGCTTGTCGCGAGGAACTCCTGATGCGTGATGGTTTGCCCGTCCGGCAGATGCAGGAAGGGCGTGGTTTTGCCCGCATGGATACCGAAGAGACCATCATAGAGAGGGTTCGCCATGTGTTTACCTTTCTTCGGTCAAAGACGGTGCGACGGGCCGGATATATCAGCCGCTGCGTCGAGAAACGCATGCGCCAGTTTGGTCTGGGGGCGCGCGTCTTTTGTGGTATCGGGCGTTTCGCGGCGGTTGCGCCGTTCGACCACCGCAGGCGGCAGATAAGCCAGAAAACTCATTCTGGGCCTCCCATGATACGGTTGTGTCGCCATGTGGTGCGGCCGGAGACGTGGCAGGGCAGGACGGCCGCAAAGCCATGCAGGCCCCGATCGCAGGGACTTTCAACCAAACGCTGGCTTCAGTCGGTGCGCAGGATGCGGGCCTTCTGCTGGAGGCGCGCCCTCACTTCTTTTCAAGTGCCTCGATCCGCGCTTTGAGCGCTTCGTTTTCTTCACGGGCCTTTTGGGCCATGGCGCGAACGGCGTCGAACTCTTCACGGGTGACGAAATCGCGGTCGGCAAGCCAGCGGTCCATCATCGACTTCATGGCGGTTTCGGCCTCGTCTTTCGCGCCCTGAGCCACGCCCATTGCATTGGTCATCAGTTGCGAAATATCGTCGAGCACTTTGTTACGGCTTTGCATCGGTCACACTCCGGTTTCGATTTGCCCATATATGGGCGTATGAGAGGCGGGGGACAAGGATTGACTTCCCCCACAAACCAGAGGCACAGAGACGCACATGCAGGCCGTGATCCCCTTCCCCGATATTTCGCCCGAGATTTTCAGCATCTCGCTGTTTGGTATGGAATTTGCCCTGCGCTGGTATGCGCTGGCTTATATCGTGGGAATCGTTCTGGGCTGGCGTCTGGTGGTGATGGCGGTGCGGCGCGGGCATTTGTGGCGCGGCGGCGAGGCACCTTTGACCGCGCGGGATGTCGAGGACCTGCTGACTTGGGTGATCCTTGGGGTCATCCTTGGGGGGCGGTTGGGCTTCGTTTTGTTCTACCAGCCGGGGTATTACCTGCAAAACCCGGTTGAGATCTTGAAGGTCTGGCAAGGCGGCATGGCCTTTCACGGTGGATTGCTAGGTGTGATGGTGGCCTGCTTCGCCTTTGCGCGGACGCGCGGCGTGCCGTTCCTGTCACTGGCGGATGTGCTTTGCATGGCAACGCCCGCGGGGCTTTTGTTGGGTCGCATCGCGAACTTTATCAACGCCGAGCTTTGGGGGCGGCCCACGGACCTGCCTTGGGGGGTCGTCTTTCCGACGGCGGCGGCACAGGATTGCCCGGATGTCACAGGGCCTTGTGCGCGGCACCCTTCACAGCTTTACGAGGCTGGGCTTGAGGGGTTGGTTCTGGGCGCTGTTCTTTTATGGCTGGTCTGGCGGCAGCGGGCGCTGTGGATGCCGGGATTGGTTTCGGGGGTCTTTTTCATCGGCTATGGCCTGTCACGCTTTGTCGTGGAGTTTGTCCGGCAAGCGGATGCGCAATTCATCACGCCGGGCAATCCCATGGGGTATGTGGTGCAGGCAGGTGAGTGGGGCCTGAGCATGGGGCAGCTTTTGTCGCTGCCCATGGTGGTGTTCGGGCTGATCCTGTTGGTGATTGCCAAGGCCCGAAGGGCGGCATGAGCGGCCTTCACGATATCATCTTCAAGCGGATCGGGGCCGAGGGGCCGATGCCCCTGTCGGAATACATGGGGCTTTGCCTGATGCACCCCGAGCATGGCTATTACGCAACGCGCGATCCCTTGGGGCCGGCAGGTGATTTCATCACCGCACCCGAGACCAGCCAGATGTTCGGTGAATTGATCGGCCTGACCTTGGCACAGGCGTGGATGGATCAGGGCGCGCCGGAACGGTTTGCCCTGACCGAACTTGGGCCGGGTCGCGGGACGCTGATGGCGGATATCCTGCGGGCGACTCGCGCGGTTCCGGGGTTTCATGCAGCGATGTCGGTTCATATGATCGAGACCTCGCCCGCCTTGCGCGCGGTGCAGGCCGAAACGCTGGGGCGCGAGGGTGTCGCGTGGCACGAAAGCGTCGAGGCATTGCCCGACGCGCCGCTTTATCTGGTGGCCAATGAGTTTTTCGATGCCTTGCCGATACGGCAGGCGGAGCGGGCCGAGGACGAGTTGTGGCGCGAGCGCTGTGTTGGGGTGGAGGACGGGCGTTTGACCCTTGGACTGAGCGACGCCACCCCCCTGCCCGCCTTGCAGCATCGTCTTGAGGATACGCGACCCGGCGACGTGGTGGAGTTTTCAAGCCCAGCACAGGCCATTGCGGCGACGATTGGCGCGAAGATCAAAGCGTGGGGCGGCATGGCCCTGATCGTGGATTATGGCGACTGGCGCTCGTTGGGCGATACCTTTCAGGCGCTGCAAGCGCATGAACCTGTAGATCCCTTCGCTGACCCCGGTGCGGCGGACCTGACAGCGCACGTGGATTTCGAAGCCTTGGCGCGGGCCACGCCAACTGCACATAGTCGGCTGACCCCGCAAGGGGTATGGCTTGAGCGCCTTGGCATCACGCAGCGAGCGCAGGCCCTTGCCAAGGGGCTGAGTGGAGATACGCTGAGTCAGCACATCGCCGCACATCGGCGCTTGACCCACCCACAGGAAATGGGGACGCTCTTCAAAGCCATGGCGCTTTATCCGGAAGGCGCCGCACCACCACCGGGGTTCGAGGCATGACTTTGGAGATCCTGACATCCGACAGCCTGGCACCGCTGCGCCACGGGTTCTTCACCCGGAAAGGCGGGGCTTCGTCCGGGGTATTCTCCGGATTGAATTGCGGGCAGGGATCGTCGGACCAATCGGAAATCGTCAGCATCAACAAAACGCGCGTGGCCGACGCCATGGACGTTGTCCCGGAAAACCTTATCACCGTGCATCAGGTCCATTCGGCGGAGGTGGCGACCGTGGATGGCCCCTTGGCCGTTAGGCCCAAGGCCGACGGCATCGTGTCCGCGACGCCGGGCGTGGCGCTTGCCGTATTGACCGCAGATTGTCAGCCCGTGCTGTTCGCCGATGCCGAGAACGGCGTTGTCGGCGCCGCGCACGCCGGATGGCGTGGGGCCTTGGATGGCGTTCTGGAAGCCACGATAGAGGCGATGGAAGACTTGGGCGCCGAGCGAGAGGCCATACACGCCGTAATCGGCCCGTCGATCAGTCAGCGCGCCTACGAGGTGGGTCCGGAGTTTATTGAAGAGTTCATGGACGACGCCCCCGAAAACCATCGCTTCTTCGCCAATGGCGAAGGCGACCGGTACATGTTTGACCTGCCGGCTTTCGGGCTACACCGTATGCGGCAGGCCGGCATCGGCAAAGCGGACTGGACGCGGCATTGCACCTATTTCGATCCAGAGCGGTTTTTCTCGTACCGCCGGGCGACACATGCGGGTGAAGCCGACTATGGCCGCCTGATTTCCGCCATTCGGCTTTGAATCAGGCCAAAACCGGGCAAGCATGCCCACAGGATTGCCCCAATTTGTGGAAACAATGCTTGGATTTCCTTGACATTGCTGCGCCGTGGGCGTTGAAAACACATTAATTTCAATACTTTAGGAAAAGGCCTGCCGCTTGCCAAATTTACCCGAGACCGTCCTTCAAAACGCTTCCGATTTTCTTGCCTCGCGCCAAAAGATGGCCGCAAACCACGGCAATACTTGGTGGCAATCGGATACAACAGCCCTGCAAGGGCAGACCAAAGCAGAGGACAAGACCATGAAAAAGCGTTGGATGAAAAGCGTCATCGAAACCAGCAAACAAGAGGCCCCGGCCCTGCCGTTTCAGCGCAGCGAAAAGCGCAAGCCGCGCCCGACCAACCTTGCCATGGCCAAGCTCAAGTCCGCCTGAAAGCGGCCGGCCCTGACGTAACCCGATTCCTCTAAAGCGTTTCGCTAAGAACCTGAGCCACAGATTTTCGCGAAATGCAGTGCCCGGCTCAATCGTTGCACGCGTTCAGCCTTTAGTTGATACCTGAGGTTAAAGGCAGAATGCTTTAGGCATCGGTGTCGCGAGGCCTCCTGATGTAGGCCTCGTTTTTATTTGCCGTGATTCCACAGCCCCGGACCGGTCGATGGGGAAAATGTGGCAGGCGCGTCGACACCTGCGAAACAAATCCTGCCTTTAGGCGCAATTGCGACTGGCGCAGTGACAATTCCTGCAAGAATTTGACCGAATAACGGCCAAGATGCCTTACTGTTTTCACAAGACGCAAACGGTATTCGTCAGTCTGTCGTTGTCGGTGGGGGCCGACGCGGGTGTGACGACCTGAAAAGGTGACGCATCATGGCTACCCCCTCTCCGGCCGCCCGCCTCTCGGCGGCCACCCCTTCTACGACTTTTCCACGCAGGGTCTACCCCGGCGACTCACCACCCGAAAAGCGGCGGGCGCTGGTCATGCGGAAGTACCAGATTTCTACGCTGCGCGCGGATGGCGAGATTCGCCAGTCCGAGCAAATCGGCCCGGCGCTGCCGCTGTTCGAGGCCGCTTTTTCCGCCTTCGCACGCGGCACGCTGATTCAGACCACGCATGGCCCCGTCGCGATCGAGGATTTGCTGCCCGGCGACGAGATCATGACAGCCGAATATGGCCCCACGCGCCTGCTTTGGGTCGGCTCGATGACCTTGGTGCCGAAATTCGATAGCCCCGCCCCGCCCGAGGCACGGATGACCCGTGTCATGCCCGAGGCCTTTGGCATGGGCAAACCCATGACCAATATGATGTTCGGCCCCGGCGCACGGGTTCTGGCCCCGGCGGCGCGGCTTCGCGAGCAGATCGGCAATGAAAAGATACTGACACCGATGCATCATCTGCTTGACGGGCATGGCGTGATCGAGATCGTGCCGCCGCGACCGGTGAGCCTATACCATCTTTGTCTGGCAAAGCATGCCACGATCAACGCGGGCGGTCTTTCGGTCGAAAGCTATCACCCGGGATCAGGGTTCGAGCGCAAGATCGGCGACAAGATGCTTGGCCTGTTCCTGTCTTTCTTCCCGCACATCAAGGCACCGCACGAGTTCGGCGGGCTGTCGCACCTGCGTTTGCCGCTGGTGTCGCCGGATGACCTGGAAGCGGCCTAGGCGCTTTGGGTCAAGCGCTCTTCCAGGATATCAAAGGGAACGCCCGGTTCGTCCTTGGCGCCGCGAATGACCAATGAGGTCTTGACGCTGGCGACGTTCTCGGCGGCGGTCAATTCCTCGGTCAGAAAGCGTTGAAAGGTCGACAGGTCAGGCGCCACGCATTTGAGGATGAAATCCACTTCGCCATTGAGCATGTGACACTCGCGCACCAAGGGCCAGTCGTGGCAGCGTTCCTCGAATGCGCTGAGGTCGGCCTCGGCCTGTTTTTGCAAGCCGACGCTGGCGAAAACCTGTACTTCGAAGCCCAGTTCGCGGGCGTCCACATCTGCATGGTAGCCCTTGATAAAGCCCTGTTCCTCAAGCGTGCGTACCCGTCGCAGGCAGGGCGGGGCCGAGATTCCCACACGCTTGGCCAATTCCACATTTGTCATGCGACCATCGGCCTGTAGTTCGGCCAGAATCTTGCGATCAATCGGATCAAGGCGGGTTGCGGGCATCTTGGTCAGATCCTTTGGGTGTTTTCGCGATTGTTATATCATGCCCATATATGCGCGCAATAATGTTTCGCCAAGGCGCAATATCATTTCATGGCCAAAAAGATCGCCGGTCGCTGCCGCATGCCGTGCAACGAGGGGTTACATGCGCCGCGCCGCGCCGCTATATCTGCCGCGACATGTAATGCAACCCGATAACGCTACAGGTGACCCATGGGCGAAACCCGTCATACCAAAACCCTGATCATCGGCTCGGGCCCGGCGGGCTATACCGCCGGGGTCTATGCCAGCCGCGCCATGCTGGAACCGATCCTTGTGCAAGGCATCGAACCGGGCGGGCAGTTGACCACCACGACCGAGGTCGAGAACTGGCCCGGCGATACCGAGGTGCAAGGCCCGGACCTGATGGTGCGGATGGAAGCCCACGCCAAGGAGATGGGCTGCGAGATCATCGGCGATATCATCACCGAGTTGGACGTGGACAGCCGCCCATTCGTGGCCAAGGGCGACAGCGGCACCACCTATACCGCCGATAGCGTGATCCTTGCCACCGGGGCGCGGGCCAAGTGGTTGGGTTTGGACAGCGAAGAGGCCTTCAAGGGCTTTGGCGTCTCGGCCTGTGCCACCTGCGACGGGTTCTTTTATCGCGGCCAGGAAATCGTGGTCGTGGGCGGCGGCAACACGGCTGTGGAAGAGGCATTGTTCCTGACAAACTTCGCCTCGAAAGTGACATTGATCCATCGTCGTGATGAATTGCGAGCCGAGAAAATACTGCAAGATCGCCTGCTGAAGCACCCCAAGATCGAGCCGCTTTGGTTCCATGAGCTGGACGAGGTTCTGGGCGATGACAATCCCAAGGGCGTGACCGGCGTGCGCGTCAAGCATTCGAAATCCGGCGAGACGCAGGACATCCCGTGCAAGGGCGTTTTCATCGCCATTGGTCATGCGCCCGCAAACGAGTTGGTCAAAGGCAAGGTCGAAATGCATCACGGGGAATACGTGAAGGTCGAGGCGGGCAGCACGCGCACCTCGGTGCCGGGCCTGTTCGCGGCCGGGGACTTGACGGATCATATTTACCGCCAAGCCGTGACCAGTGCCGGTATGGGCTGCATGGCGGCGCTGGATGCCGAAAAGTTCATCGCCGAGATGGAAGTCGACGCCCCTGCCCCCGAGGCCTATGTTCCGCAGGCTTGATCCTTGAGCCAAAGGCCGCGCCTGCGGCGCGACAGGATAAGCGCGCTGTTGCGCGCGGGTTGAGGGGCTTCGCCCCTCGGCCTGCGGCCTCACCCCAGGATATTTGGGAACAGAAGAAGCCGGGGGCGCAGCGCAAAAGGCTATTTCAGTCCGGGTGGATGTCGTGCGATGTGCAGCCTGCTTCGAGGATGACTGCGACCAGTTTACATTCGGCTCTAGGCCCAGGTCGTTGAGCCATGCCTGTTGCAGCCGGTAGGCGGGCAATTCCTGTGCGCCGGGGCAATACCAATGGCCGTGCTCGGCTTGTCGGTGGTGGGTGAGTTCATGCAGCAGGACGCTGACGTCATGGGGGTTTTTGCGGCTCCAGGGCCGCACAAGCCAAATGGTCCCTGTGTCACGATCATAAAGGCCACGGGTATGCGAGGCCTCGTTCGCGGCGCGTATTGGCGCAAGCCGCGCCAGATGCGCCGTTGAGGTCAGGCGAATGGCGGGGGGTGTGTCGCGCCGGGGCAGATCGGTTTTGGCATCAAGCCAGCCTTCGAGTTGCGCGACAAGCGCCTGCATATCGCGGGCCTCGCGCCATGCCGGAAGGTCGTTTGCGCCGGCCTGTGCGCCGCAGATCACAAGACAAAGAAAGCTGGCGCGGGCCAGCCAATGGCGGGCACGTGAGGGGAAGCGCATGGCATCCTCCGGGTCTGGTTTGGACGGATTGTGCAAAAGATGCTAAACTCGCGGACGAGCCACGCGCAAAAGGCCATTTTTCAACCGCAGATGAAGGAATTTCACCTGCCATGGGTCGACAGCTTCCTCCTTTCGCGGCGGTCAAGGCCTTTGAAGCCGCTGCACGATACAAGAGCTTCAAGAAGGCAGCAGAGGAATTGTGCCTGTCGCCCTCTGCGATCAGCCACCAGATCCGCGCGCTGGAAGCGTATCTGGATACCGCGCTATTCGAACGTGAGGGCAACCGATTGGACCTGACCCTGACAGGGAAAGGCTATGCCGGGAAGCTGACCGGGCTTCTGGATTTTCTGGACGAGAGCACGCGGGCGGTGCGCCATCCGGGCGAGCGACCGTTCAGAGTGCTCTGCACGCCGGGCTTCGCCGCGCGCTGGCTGGTGCCGCGCTTGCCGGGTTTGCCCTTTGCCGACCGGGTGCAATTGCGGGTTTCGACCGGGGCTCCGTCTCTGGACTTCGCCAACAAAGATAGTGACGTGGTGATCCAATGGGCCAATGTGCCCGTGCCGGGCGTGTCAACCGATCCCTTGATGCAATCAAGCCGTTACCCCGTGATCAGTCCAAGGTTACGAGAGGCCGAGGCCATCGAGCACCCCGAGGATCTGTTGCGCATGACCTTGATGTACGATGAAACCGATGACGCCTGGGCGCAGTGGTTCGACGCCGCAGGCCTGTCGCCACACAGGATGCCACCCGGCCCTGTCTTTCCAAATTGCGAGTTGTCGACAACCGCGGCGGAACAGGGCGGCGGCGTGTCGCTCGCCTATGACTCGATGGTGCGTGACACGGTGGCCAGTGGGCGTTTGATCCGGCTTTTCGATACGATCACCATGCCCGCGGTCATTTACTCGGTGGCCCATGCCGAGGGCCGTGGCGACGATCCGATGATCCAGCGATTCAAAGACTGGATCTTCGCCGAGGTTGGCAAAATGCAACCGCCTATGCCGCGACTGTCAGCGGCAGAATGAAAACGGCGCGATGACCGCGCCGTTTCCAGATCTTGTCCTGAAACTCAGTTCGGAACCACCTCACCCGTGGGGCGCGGTGTGGCCATGGTTTCGGCGGGAAGGACCGGATAGGTCACCTCGGGCATCTCGCCGGTCAATGCGCCGAGGAAGGCGACGATCTTGTCGGCCTCTTCCTCGTTCAGGTCCTGGCCCAATTGGCTTTCGCCCATGATTTGCACGGCCACCTTGAGATCCCAGACAAGCCCGGAGTGGAAATAGGGGGCAGTCTGGTCGATGTTGCGCAGGGGCGAGGCGCGGAAGACATATTCATCAGCCGCCGTTTCGGTCACCGCGTACCGGCCCTTGTCATCTTCCGGCAGGATGTCAGCACCGGGTTTTTCGATCAGGCCAAAGGGATAGTAGCCATTGCCGCCCAGGTTCACGCCGTTGTGGCAAGAGGCACAGCCCTTGTCCATGAACAGCACAAGACCCTCCTTTTGCTCATCCGTCATGGCGGCGTCATCACCGTTGAGGAAGGCATCGAAAGGCGCGGGGGTGATCAGCGTGGCCTCATAGGCCTCGATCGCCTTGGCGAAATTGTCGAAGGTGACAGGGTCATCCTCTTGCGGGAAGGAGGCTTTGAACCAGTCCTGATATTGCGGCATGGAGTTCAGCGTGGCGACCACGTTGTCGGGTGTGTTGGCCATTTCCACGCCCGCCTGCACCGGCCCCTTGGCCTGCGCCTTGAGGTCTTCGGCGCGGCCATCCCAGAATTGCGCCTCGTTGAACACGGCGTTGAGCACGGTGGGGGAATTGCGCGGCCCCTTCTGCCAGCCATGGCCGATTGAGGTTGGCATGTTGTCATCGCCGCCGGTTGCGAGGTTGTGGCAGGAATTGCACGAGAACACGCCCGAGGCGGACATGCGCGGATCGAAAAAGAGCGCTTTGCCGAGGTCGATTTTCTCCGGTGTGACCGGGTTGTCGGTCATGGCGGGAATGGTCGAGGGGACGGCCGCGAACATATCAAGCGCCCGATCGCGAAGCTCCGAGGCCTGCGCGGCAGAACCAAGCGCGAGACAAGAGGCAGTGCCGAGGACAATGGTCCAAGAATGGGTCATTGAAGTAAGTCTCCGATGTTAAAACTCGCGCGCTGGAATCATACTAAAAGGGTCATCAACACAGCACCCTGATCCATATCAATTCCGGAATGTTTGGAACGTCGAAACATTGTTCCAACATTCGAAACGCACGCGTCATTTTTGCCTCTTTTTCAGAAAACTGAGCAGTGCGACTTGCCCATGTGGCGGCAACGGGTCTAAGGCGCGATTGACGGCGCGCAAAGCCAGTGAACCATTCAACCGCAAGAACAAAAAGTACCGAGATTTACGATGCAACAGCCGAACTTGGCCCCCATCCCCGAGCTATATGTTTCCTATGAATCGGCCCAGAAGCTGAAGGTCGAAGCCGCCGATCTGAGCAGCTGGGATCTGAGCCCACGCCAGATTTGCGATCTGGAGCTTTTGATGAACGGCGGGTTCAATCCGCTCAAAGGGTTCCTCACGGAAGAAGACTACAACGGCGTTGTCGAGAATATGCGGCTGGCCGATGGCACGCTTTGGCCGATGCCGATCACGCTGGATGTCTCGGAAAGTTTTGCCGACAGCATTGAATTGGGTCAGGATATCGCCCTGCGTGACCAAGAGGGTGTGATCCTTGGCACGATGACGGTCACCGACCGTTGGACGCCTAACAAATCGCGTGAAGCCGAAAAGGTTTTCGGGGCCGACGACGATGCGCATCCGGCGGTCAACTACCTGCACAACACAGCGGGCGATGTGTATCTGGGCGGGCCAGTTACCGGCATCCAGCAGCCCGTGCATTATGATTTCCGCGGCAGGCGCGACACGCCCAATGAATTGCGCGCGCTTTTTCGCAAGCTGGGCTGGCGCCGCGTTGTGGCGTTCCAGACACGTAACCCATTGCACCGCGCGCATCAGGAACTGACCTTCCGCGCCGCGAAAGAGGCGCAGGCCAACCTGTTGATCCACCCC
>Ga0102926_1001129_pt1 | contig 15888 bp, 13 predicted proteins | sample SalPonR1_A_D2_MG_FD_78173 | JGI IMG/M metagenome (GOLD analysis project Ga0102926, IMG submission 78173) | Salt pond soil microbial communities from South San Francisco under conditions of wetland restoration - Salt Pond MetaG R1_A_D2_MG | ecosystem: Environmental > Aquatic > Marine > Intertidal...
AAGTGGAATCTCCAGCCATGTCGCCCCGGACTTGATCCGGGGCCCAGTGGCTTGCTCGGCGGGCGATGACACAGCGCAAAAACTCTACTGAGACACGACGCTAGTCAGGAAACCTAAAACCGGCCCTGAACCAACAACCAACAACCAACAACCAACAACCAGTAACCAGTAACCAGTAACCAGTAACCAGTAACCAGTAACCAGTAACCAGTAACCCCTCCTTCTCCGTTCCGGTCTACCCCGCCATGCGCGAGCCAGACCGCGCCTTCGCCCGTCGCCGATGCCAACGCAGCACCCGGTGCGCATTGGACAGGAATATCTGGTAGCCGAGCAACAAACCGGCGGCGCCGACGAACCCCAGCCACTCCGGCCAGCCGTATTGCCAGGCCAGGATGCCGAGCAGGCCGGTGGCCACCACCAGCAGGTGGATCAGGTGCACCGTGGTTGCCACGCCGTAGCCGCAGCGCCGAAAGATGTGGTGCAGGTGGGTTCGATCCGGCGCGAACGGGCTCTTGCCCAGATGGATGCGCCGGAAGAACAGTGCCAGCGTATCCATGCCCGGCACGATGAGAATCCAGGCCATGGTGACCGGGTAGATGCTGCTGCCGGGATCCTTGTGGATGGCCACCGCCAGCCACGCGATCGCGAACCCCAGCATCATGCTGCCGGCGTCGCCGAGAAATACGCGGGCGCGTGCGCGGCCCGGCATCCTGAGGTTGTGCACCAGGAAGCCCAACGTCGCCAGCGCCAGCACCAGCGGAATGGCCACCAGGCTTGCCGAAGCGCCGCTCATCCATCCGGCCAGCGCCAACAGCCCGAAGATGAACAGGCAGCTCCCGCCGGCCAGGCCGTCCAGGCCATCGGACATGTTGATAGCGTTGACCATGAACACCACGCAGGCCACGGTGAACGGGCCGGCGAAATACCCGAGCCCGACCTGTCCGTAAGCCGGGCCGAAGATCTCGCCGAGAACATTCACGCTGAGCCCGCCGCCGTAGACCATCATGCAACCGACGCCGATCTGCACCAGCAGGCGCGCACGGGCAGAGACTTCGATGAGATCGTCGGCCAGGCCGGTCAGCAGCAGCACAATCATGCCGAGTATCAGCGACCAGTACGGCGCCATCGGCAGATCCAGAACCAGCACGGCGACGACGAATCCGGCGAAAACGCCCAGCCCACCGGTCAGCGGCGTGGGTTTCGCGTGGCGTTTGCGATGATCGGGATGATCGACGAGGCCCAGTCGATGAGCCGGTCCATTGATGGCTGGAATCAGCACACCGGAAACGAAAAACGCTACCAGCAGTGCAAGTCCAATATGTAAAAACGCAGTCACTGCCCCCCCTTTTTCAGATTGGTTGTCGCTTGCCGTACAACACCACTCTTGCTCCCTGAATCACAGTCTACATTAGGTAGATATCATTTGTACATTGGCACCTGATCGGCTGGCTTCCTTCCGCCCGGACTCTCTTTTCAGCCGTCGTTTAGGCGCGACCAGAACGCCGATATACATCGCCAGCAAAATTTGCGTCGCCGGAATGTGCCAGCTGAAATCTCCAAGCGCAATAAGTGCTTGCGCACAAAGGCCGGCGTACAGTGGGATGGTTTCCGGATTCAGGCGAGCATTCCGCCACAGCGCGACGGCTGCGGCAGCAAGCAGGCCAGCGCCGACCACGCCCATCTCAAGCAACCATTGCAGCAGGTCATTGTGGGCGTAGTCGTACCAGCCGGATATGTCACCAGGTTGAACTTGCTTGAACACAGCCTCGAACCCACCCAGTCCAACTCCGCTGAGCCACCACTGCGCGGGTAGATCGTTGATCATGGCAGCGAATACTCTCAGGCGCGATTCTTCGCCGTCTGTCGCGACCAGACGCTCCGCCAAAGGAGTCAACCCGTACCAGGTCGCCGCCACCAGGGCGCCGAAGGCGGTCAGGTACATTGGCCAGATAGCCGCTCGGCTCAGTCGGGAGCGGTATCGTGTCCAGAGTACCAGCCCGATCAGCATGCCAGCCAGTCCGGCGGCACTGCCCAGCCGCGAGGCCGAGCCCAGCAATGCCGCACCGATAACCGCGCCCGAAATCACGCTGCCGGCCACTCTCAGCTCGAACGGCAGCCGCTTGATGCCCGGCATCGAGCGACGCCACCATAGGCTCACGACCAGCGGCCAGGTCAGCGCCAGGTAGCCGGCGAACAGGTTGCGGTTGCTGAAACTGCCGTGGACGAACTCCAGGTTGTTGCGCGGCCAGATGCCGAATATGGTTTCCGAGCCGGCCGCGTGCGAGGTCAGCCCGTAGAGCGCCTGGAACAGGGCCGATGCCGCCACTGCCAGCCACAGCAGGTCGCGATACTTGCCCGGGAGCTTTGCCGTGGTCCAGGCTACCGTCATCAGTGCGACGAACACGACCCAGCCTCGAAGCGTCGCGTTGGGATTCGGCGACCACTGGCCGGGTTGGGACGTGCCCTGCCAGAGAACGTCTGGGTAGGGACCCAGGGCGCGCGCCAGCGGTTCGAATGGCATCACCTGCAGCACCACCCAGAAGCTCAGCACCGCGGCGAAGATCCACCAGCCCGGGCGCGGCGACGGCAGTGCCGAAGTCGATCGCGCACTCATAAAAGCGGTCAGCGCCACAAGCAGTGCGCCGAATACCAGCACCAGACCGCTGGAGGTGAGCGTTAGCGAAGTCCGGTTGCCCATCATCAGCGGCAATGCCAGCACCAGCACTGCCAGCAGTGCGAAGACCGCCAGATGGCGGGGCGTGGTCTGTGAATCGGTCATTCGATCTCCATCCGGTCGATCGTCAGTCGGCCGGCGCGCTCGACCAGCCAAAGTTGGCCGCGACCGGACAGTGGGCGCCGTTGCAATGCGTTGCGCTGGACGCGGATCTCGAGGTCGATTTCAACCTTCCAATGCGCGTCGTCGCGGGCCAGGCGCGATACTTTCAGGCTGACCTGCCGAGATTCCGCGCCGGCCAGCATTTCGCGAAAATGGTCGGCAATCCGGCGGCGTCCGCGCAACCCGTCGAACCGCGCGTCCTCGGTGAACGCACCCGCGATTCCTGGAATATCTCCGGTCTGCAGCGCCGCTTGAAACCGCTGCAGTACCTCGCCGGCCGGGTGCCGGGCCAGCGGACCGAGGGCCAGTTCGGAATCGCTCTGCGCCTGCGGCGCCGGTTCCGGGTTTCCGGTTTCGGGTTTCCGGGCGGGCGGGCCTTGTTCCCCGGCTTCGACTGATGCCGCGGCTATTCGAGTGTCCGGACCCCCTTCATCGCCGGCAGGGTCGGCTCCTTCGCTTAAAGCAGGTTTGCTGGTTGGCTTGTTGGCCGCTTGGCTGCCAGCTAGTCGTCGGTTGTTGGTTGTTTGTTTTGCGGGTGGGACATTCTGCGCCGATGGCGCCGGGTCCGGGCTTCCGGTTTCGGGTTTCCGGGCGGGCGGGCCTTGTTCCTCGGCGTCGGATGGCGCTGCGGCCATTTGGGGTTCGGTGGCACGCTCATCGCCGGCTCGGCCGTCTCCTGCGCCCGTAGCCGGCTCCGTACCCGCATGCGAATCTTTACCCGCCCCGGATCCTTCCACGGTCGTAGGAGCTTGCCCTGCAAGCGAAGCTTCCGGATCCGCCCGACCCACGGCACCCTCGGATTCGTCTGCCTCACTTTCGGCGTCATCCTCAGCGCTACCGGAAACCGGAAACCCGAAACCCGAAACCCTCTTTTTCCCCTCGGCGTCCGGCGTTTGGCCGCCGTCAACCTTTCCTTCCCCGCCTATCCGCCTGTATAGCCGCTCGGTGTCGTTCGCCAACCCCATCGCGGCTAGCTGCTCGTCCACGGTCTGCAATGCGGCGACGGTCTCGCTGGGGTTCATCGCCCGGCGCGCGGCGGCGAGGAGGGGGGAGATTTCGGGGTCGGTCGTCGACGCCGAGGGTTTCCGGTTTCCGGGTTCGGGTTTCCGGGCGGGCGCGTCTGGTTCGGCGGTTTCAGTTCCGTTTGCGGCGATTCGGGATTTGGGGCTTCGTTCATCGCGGCCGGAGCCCGCTCCTACAGAAATCTGCCCGGAACCTGGGCTGTCATCATCGCCGGCAGGGCCGGCTCCTGCGCTTAAAGGCGGTTGGCCGGTTTGCTGGTTGCCTTGTTGGCTCGTTGTTTGTTGTTGGTTGTCGGTTATTGGTTTCGTGGGAGGTGCATCCTGAGCCGACACTTCGCCGTCGGCGCCCGCTATGACAGATCCCGCGGTGGCCTCCAGGCTCGCTACGGGCGTAGGTGTTTGCTCTGCAAGCGAAGCTGTCCGACCCGTCCGCCGCCACCCCTTGCCGTCGCCTTCATCCTGTGTCGTTTCGGCGTCCCCCTTACCGCTTCCGGAAACCGGAAACCGGAAATCGGAAACCGTATCTGCCTGATTTCCATCCGGAACCTGAATCCCGAAACCGGAAAGCGGGTCTTTCCCGACCGATGGCACCAAAACCATATTCAAGACCGGCAACAGCGCCAGCACCGCCAGCCCGGCGATCAGCTTGTGGGCCAGATAACGGTCGTTGCCGAACCGGGCACGTAGCTGGTTGGCGACGGCGCGGAAGCGATGCTTGCGCATACGGGTCGGTGCGCGGCGCATATCGTGTTGGCGCGGTCCTGCAGCCTGCGGCTTGTCGTGCGACTGTGGTGTTGTTGCATCTGGATTTTTCTTGAATCTGTCGTAAGCTCGATGAATCGCCTGAGAGCGTTCGGTAAGCCAATCGGACAGCTGCGGAAACCGGTCTGGGTGAAATGCGCTCGCCAGGCGGCGAAAACGTATTCTCCGAAGCTTGACAGGCTGATCCGCGGCCAGGCCTGCACCTTCAAGCTTCAAGTCACCGCCCGAAAAGAGGATCGAATCCAACCGGTAAAGAACCATCTGCAGCAGCACCGGATCGTGCTCCGGTCTTTGCAACGGCTCTTCAGCATCGCGGGCGGCCGAACCCGTTAACCAGGCCAGCAAGGCCTCGATTTCAGGAAGAGAAAGCGCTGGGCGTTCGCCCTGTCGAAGCGCTTCCAGTAGATCGGAAAGCGAACGAGACACGTCAATCGGGCCCGTTGCCCAGCGTCACTTCGGACATGAGCTGGGGGGACTCTTCCGGTTCCTCGACTTGTTCGATGGAAAACGCATCCAGCCAGAGTGAGCCATCGATGTAGCGATCGAAAGCCTTGGTTGAATTGCGGCGCAATGCCAGGCGCATCAGCTGCGAGTTCTCCGGCACGCTGAATTCGATTGACCATTGTCGCCAGTCGAATTCCGTGTCCGGCACTTCCAACGTTTCGCTGAACCGACTTCCTTCGGCGCTCAATTGCAGGTAGGGCAGGGCGCGCGTCGTCAGGCCCTCCGCACGCCAGACCCCGGACAACCGGTACCGGCCACCGGGCGTTACCGGGATCCGGATCCAGGGTCTGCTCAGGTTCACGTTCTCCTTGCCGTTGAACGCAAGCTTGAGGCTGGCCGGAGATGAATAGCTCTGATCGAGATCCCGTTCGATAACAACCCCGGGTGGTGCAAATCTCCTGCGCCAGTTCAGGCCAAGGCTTTCGCCCAGTTCGCGGGCAAAATCTCCGTTCACGAGTCTGCCTGGCCGCCAGTTCGGATCCCGATCGGCCCAAAGCGCGGTGGCGTGCGCCACTTCGCCCATGTCGAGCAGAAGCTCGACGTACTGAAGAAAGGTAGGATCATCCAGTTCCGGTTTGGGCTCCAGGCGTTTCCATACTTCGTCGGCCAGCAAAAAGTCGTTCTGGCGAAGCGCGACCTGCATGGCCTCTTCCAGGTATTCGCGTTGCGGCGGAAGCATCCGGTCCACCAATTTGCCGGGGTCCTGGATCCAGCGGCGGCCGATGAACAGCGCCTGCCCGGTATCGCGCGGATACAACTGCAACCATTGCCTGAGCTGCCGTTCGGCCAGGTCGGCGTCCCCGGTCTGAAGCGCGATCTGTGCAGCACTCCACAGCGTTGGCCGATGAAGTGGACGGATGGCAATTGCCTTGTTCAACAACACGTCGACCTGCTGGAAATCGCCTCCAGCGATACTGATTTGCGCCAGATCGAGCCATTGCCGGGCATCGAGCGGATAATGCGGCGAAACGTCTTCTATCAGTTCCGAGGTGCTTCCTGAATCGATCATCCAGTCGTCGCCCGCAGACATGACGAGCTCGCGCTGGCCATATCCGCCCCACGGTTGGGGAATTGCAGATTCGGAAAGTTCGGAAGCGTCGCCGCTTCGGGCCTGGCGCAGATTGAAAAAATCGGCAAGCATCACGTAGCCGCCGAAAGCCAGCAGAATCAGCAGTAGCGCATTTCCGGGGCGAATACTCATCTGGAAGGCCGGAAGCCGCGCCGAATCTTATCGTCAGGCGGTTCGGCCGAGTATCTTGCGCGGGCTGGGTTTGCCTTCTTCGTCGCCTTTGTCATCGGAATCATAGTTGTAATAGTAAGACGAGTAGTAGGCGTAGTCGGGGCTATCGAGATCAACTGCATTCAGCACCACGCCAAGAACCGGCGCGCGCACCTGGGCCAGTCGGCGCATGCTGGCCTTGATGTTGTCCTTTCCGGTAACGCCGGCCGATGTCACCATGATCACGCCGTCAACAAGCCTCGACAGGATCATCGCATCCGCAAGACCAAGGATCGGGGCTGAATCGATGATCACGTGGTCGAAGGCCCGGGCGTTCATCGCGATGATCTTGGTCATGCGCTCGGAACTCAGGAGTTCGGCCGGATTGGGCGCCTGGTTGCCGCTGGGCATCAAGAACAGCCCGTCGACGTCGGTAGTCACAATAGCCGAGGCTTCTTCGCCGTTCGACTGTTTTCCGGCAATCTTGTTAGTGAGGCCCGGACTCTGCGCCTTGCCGAAGTCGCGATGCATCCGCGGCTTGCGCAGATCGGCGTCGACCAGCAGCACGCGCGAGCCATTCTGTGCCATCACCGTGGCCAGGTTGATGGCCGTAGTGGTCTTGCCGTCAGCGGGGCCGGGGCTGGTGACCAGGATCGTCTTGGGCATACCCTCGGGCGTTGAGAACATCAGGCTGGTGCGCAACGAGCGGAATGCCTCGGACACGGAAGACTTCGGGAATCGCGCGCTGTAATGGCCGACCGCGCGCTCCGGCGTGGTGAATTGCCGATTGTCCTGACGCATGCTTTTCTGCTTGACCAGCGGCACCAGTCCGAGCACCGATCGGCCGGTGATCGCTTCCAGGTCTTCGGTTCGGCGAATTGTCGAATCGAAGAACTCCAGCACCAGCGCCAGTCCGACGCCAATGGCAAGACCCAGCGCAAGCGCCATGGCCAGATTGCGGCTCATGTTGGGCTTGTACGGCGCCCCTGGCGGCAGTGCCGCTTCGATGACGGCGATGTTGTTTTCCTGCACGCCGGCGGCCACGCCAATCTCCTTCATGCGCTGCAGAAGACCGTCGTACAGCTCCCGGTTGGTCTCGAGTTCGCGGTTGAGGATGTTGTACTGCACCCCTTGCGTGTTCAGCCCCAGGATGGTCTGCTCGCGCTGCCCGATGGCCTGGCGCAACGATTCCGCCTCGGCGGTCAGGCTGTTGTAGCGGCTCAGAATGCCGCGAACGGCCAGGGTGCGCTCCTCGGCGATCTGGTCGGAGATCGTATCCATCTGGTTGCGCAGTTCCACCAGCGTTGGGTAGTCTTCCTTGAACCGCTGGGACAGACTTGCGTATTCGGTAGCCATCTGGGCGCGCTGCTGGCGCAGTGCACGAATCTCGTCGCTCTCGTTGATCAGGTTGATGTCGGCGGCCTGGCCCCGCTCGATCATCGTCTTGTAGCTGCCCAGCTGAATGAGCTCTCGCTCGATCTCGCCGAGGCGTGTATTGAGGTCGTTCAGCGTATCCGTGGCCATGGTAATGCGCTGTTCAAGATCGGCCACCTGGTTCTCCCGGGCAAAATCGAGCAGCGCCTGGTCGGCCCGTTCCAGCGATATCCGCATATCCGCGAGCTGCTCCCGCAGGAATTCGCGTGCCTCGTTACCGGCCTCGTAACGGCGTTGCATCGAAGATCGGGTGTATTCTTCGATCACCGCATTGACCATTCGGGCGGCGAAAGCCGGACTGAAGCTGTCAAAGGAAACCGCCACCAGGTCGGTGCCCTCGATGGTGCGGGTCGAGATGCGGGAGCGCAGCGCGCCCGCAGCCCGCTTGATCTGGCGTTCCCTGCGCTGCTCCTCGCTGATTGCATTCACCTGGGGCCGCTTCTGCATCCTGAATGCCGAAGTGATGGTGTAATACACGGAACGAATTTCGCCGATCAGGCTGCGCTGTCGAATTTCGCCGTTCAGCTCCGGATGATCCTCGATCCCCTCATTGCGGACGACGCTTTCGGCAACGTCGCGCGACCTCAATATCGCCAGCTGCGAGTTGCGGAACTGAAAGCCGCCGTAGGCCGCCGCGCCCGATTCGTTTGTAAAGCTCTGGTACTGCAGAATCTGGTTGCCGGGCGGCTTGATCTGAATCGTGGCCGTGGATTTGTAGACGGGTACGGTCAGCGTGGTCGCCAGAAAGCTCGAGACGAGGAGAATCAGTACAACCGAAATGACAACCCACTTGCGCTTGACGACCGAGCGCCATAGCTCGCGAAGATCGATGGTTTCGTCATCGGCCATCGCGCCCGAACTGGGATCGTACGGCACAAGCTGATGGTCCCGGTGGGTCACCGGTCTCAAGTGCTTGCCGCCGAACTCGGGATTGTCGATTTCAGACATGCTTACTGGTTACCCCATGAATTTGCAGTAATGGATTCTCGATCTGGCAAGACGGCAACCCATTCGATCAAATTTCCTTCAATTATTGCGGAAATGTTTCGGAATCATCGCCCAATGGGTCGGTAACCGACCATCACGAGCCGACGGAGACCTTCCCAGGCGCCCACCCAGGCGGTCCGGAACGGGCCGCTTTCGACCATCACGATGTCGCCGTCGCGCAGTTTTATGTCGGCCAGCGGAGATTCCCGAATGTCGTTCATGGCCACGGTTTCCTGGTTCCATTCGTTGGACTGGGGGTCGCGTCGCAGGACGTTCAACTTCGAACGATTCGCCTCGAATTTCAGGCCGCCTGCCATCGTGATCGCCTTGAGCACCGTGATTTCTCCGGACTGGGTGTACACGCCCGGGCGCTCAACCGCGCCCTCGACGAAGAACGATCCGGCCTCCGGTACGTTGATGACCGCAGATTCGCCAAGCACGACGTTCGTATCCGCGCCACCTTGCATCAGGTCCTCGATATTGATCACAAGGTTGCGAACTTTGAGCGTGCCGTCCTCGGCGTCGCGCACACGATCGGTCAGGTAGACGGTTTCTCCGGCGTTGCCGGCCAGGCCGCCGGCCATGGCCAGTGCCTCGATAAGACTCACTTTGCGCTGGGTGGCGTAGATTCTGGGCTGGGCAAGTGCACCGATCGCGGTGAACTGCTGGCTTCTGAATTCGACAACGCTCAGATTTACCTGCGGATTACGCAGATACTTGGCGCCGTACCGCGAAGCGAGCACGTCCTCGGCTTCGCTCAGCGAATATCCCGACAGCGCCAGTTCGCCGATCAACGGCAGGCTGACCTGACCCATGCCGTCGATCCGGAAATCACCGGAGAGTTCGTCGACGCCGAACACCTTCATGCTGATTTCGTCGCCGGGGCCCAGGCGATAAACGGAATCATCAAGCCCGGTGGCGACTGCTCTCGACAGAATCTGCTGGTTCAGATCGCTGGTGTCGTTATCGGTGGTGTACTCGCTCTGGAATTCCTCGAACGTCATAGTATCCGAGCTCGGCGGCGGCCCGCCGGCGCAACCAACAAGGAACACGGCAGTCGCAATCAATACAGAGATTTTCCAAGGCATCTTGGTCACCTGGCTATTCCGTTAAACATTGGATGGTGCTGCGAGGCGACTAGAAACAGCTCACAACTGGGGATCTGTATTCACTCAATCCGGGCACGACGCCGGCCGAGATGATTGTGATCAGGGTGATACCGGTCTTTCACGACTGCCGTCGTTAGCCTGGGAGGCAATGTAAACGGCGCTCCCGCCCGCAGCAACGGTAATCGCACCGCCTATCAGCTTCACACCGCCACTTGTAAGAACTGCCGCCGCCACTGGATCCGACACTACGTCCAGGTAGACGAAGCGCTTGATCTCACCGGTTTCACCATCGATGAAGCGAATTTCATAGTCGCCGGGAGAGTCCGGAGCCGTGAATTCCAGTTCGTTGCCCTGGCTGGTATTGACCAGGGATTCGAACTCGCCCGGCTCGGCGCCGGATTCGGCGATGACCACGTAATCGCCGTCAACCGTTTGGGCCGATTCCCAGCGGGTCAGGAATTGTTCGTTGGTGCCCACACGCTCAGGCGACTGGATGAGAACCAGCGGCTTGCGCGGGTCGGAAATATCGGATTGTGTGCGGATGGTCTGGTTGGGCATATCCAGCAGACCCACGCTTTCACCGGCGGACACCTGGTAGCGCACGGAATCGCCATTGCGGATATGGAGCGCGCCGGAGCGCACCGAAGCCTTGATATTGCCGCCGGCAAGCAACGCTATCGTACCCACGCTGGCGCCGTCGCTGGCAACCTGCATGGAGCGCACTTCGGGCGCCATGCCATGAACCGTGAAGTTGCCGACGCGGAAGAGGAAATTCTCTCTACCCTCGGGAAATGCGTAAAGAAGCGAGCCTTCCAGTACCTCGGCTTCGAAACCGCCGCTCGCAGTTTGCGCCACGGTCACGCGGCTACCCTTGGGAAAACCGAAGCCACCCCCGCCATTGAGGTTCAGAACCGCATCGTCGCGATTTACGATGACCGTGTCGCCGGAAAAAAACGTGTAATCGGCCTGATTCAGCCTCACCGGCTTGCCGCCCTCGGCAGCAATCACCTCAAAACGGCCTTCGGACTGCAGTGTGCCGATGGGGGACGAAGCAATGGCCGTGGCGGCCCACATAGCTAAGGCAAGTACGATTACGGTCCGGTTGAAAGTCATGCAATATATCCCCTGTCGTTGAATCGATTGGCGAAAAGAATCCATCTCACCATAAAACCACGCATCCCACATTAGGAATTCTAACGTCCCAAGCTGCAAATATCAAATAAAGCGGGTACGTACGCCGAGAAACGTATCACAAACATTACCCATTGGGAACCGGCATCCGGGAAGTAAATGCAGTTCATTGCATGAACAGGCGCAGAATCATCGATTCCAGGGAAACCGGGCCCAGCCCTGGTGCCCGGTCAAGTGCGAGATGACCGCCAGCGCTGGGCTGACTCGTGCGGCCGATTCACCGCCGGCTAGACTGTCTCCGGCCGTTTCCGGAGAAATTCTATCGGACTCGCTATTGATTGTCCTGAATCGCTGCCGGGTGTGAAACCATGCGGGCAAAAATAGAGCTTTTGAATCACCCGAACCCCGAAACCGGAAAACCCTGGAATCTACCCATGCCCCGCCCAAACCTCCCGCCTGCCGACTATGCCGCGCTTCTGGCCGCCGCCCCCCGTCTCATTCTCGTCTGGATGCTTCTGCCCGCTACCGGTATCGCCCGCCTGCGCCGCTGGCTGGGGAAATCCGCCAGGCGCAAGGGCAGGGCGCCCGACTTCGATCCGTCGCTCTGGCATCGTCGCGTCGTCGCCATCCGAAGAATCGGCGCGAGGCTGCCGGGTTGCCACTGCCTGGCCCGCTCGATCACCCTGTCGAGCTGGCTCAACCGCGCGGGTCATCCCAATAATCTGAAAATTGGCATCACCGGCACCTCGGCAACCCTGAAATCCCACTCCTGGGTGGAAAAAGACGACAAAATCCTCGACGACACCCCGGAAAACATTGCTCGATTCCAGAAGATCACCGAAATCTGATCCAGGTTTTCCGAAAATATCCGGCCTGGTCGTACTTTTCCTGACCGTGTCCATTGCCTGGCTCCAGGACCCGGCGCCGCGCCGGCATCCCGGAATCCACCCAAGTCGTGAATCGGTGCAGATGTGCCCGGGTTGCGGGTAACACAGGCCGTTTTGGACGCCAACCCGTTACAATGGGATGTTTTCGCAACCAAAGAGCCACCTACGATGAAAATTCTGGTTCCGATCAAGCGCGTGGTCGATTACAACGTTCGTGTTCGCGTCAAGTCCGACGGTTCGGGCGTTGAGACCGAAGGCGTGAAGATGTCGATCAACCCGTTCGACGAAATCGCGCTCGAAGAGGCGCTGAGAATCAAGGAAGCCGGCAACGCCGAGGAAGTGATCGTCTGTTCGATAGGCGGCAAGGATTGCCAGCAGCAGCTCAGGACCGGGCTGGCCATGGGCGCCGACCGCGCTATCCACGTCACTACTGACTCGCCCGTCCAGCCGCTGGCTGCAGCGCGCATCCTGCTCAAGCTGATCGAGAAGGAAAGCCCGGAGATCTTGTTCCTGGGCAAGCAGGCGATCGATGACGACAATAGCCAGACCGGCCAGATGCTGGCGGCACTCTGGGACCGCCCCCAGGCCACGTTCGCCTCCAAGGTGGAGCTGGCCGACGGCAAGGTGAAAGTGACCCGCGAGGTCGATGCGGGCCTGGAAATGCTGGAAGTGGACCTGCCGGCGGTGCTGACCGTGGACCTGAGACTCAACGAGCCGCGCTTCGTCAAGCTGCCCGACATCATGAAGGCCAAGCGCAAGCCGCTCGACGAGATCGCGCTGGACGATCTGGGCGTGGATGCCGGCGCACAGCTGGAGGTGACTGCCTACGAGCCGCCGCCGACACGTTCAGGCGGAAAAATTCTGGAATCGGCCCAGGAGCTGGTCGACGAACTGAAAAACAAGGGACTTCTGTAATGGCACGCGTACTGATCATTGCTCAACACGAAGACGGGGCGCTCAATCCGGCCACGGCCAAGACGCTTGCCGGCGCAAAGGGCCTGGGCATCGACGACATCGATATCGCGGTATTCGCCGAAAGCGGCGCCGGGGTGGCTCAGCAGGCCTCCCGGCTCGATGGCGCAAGCCGGGTGCTTGTCATCGAACACGCCGATTTCGCCCATCCGACGGCCGCGCGCCTGGCGCCCGAGATCAAGGCGCTGGCCGACGACTACACCCACATTCTCGGCCCGTCGACCACGTTCGGCCGCGACCTGATGCCGCGCGCCGCGGCGCTGATCGGCGTCGGCCAGGTGTCCGACGTGCAGGAAGTGCTCGATAGCCATACCTTCAAGCGGCCGATCTATGCCGGCAATGCCATTGTCACCGTCAAGGCGCCCCAGGATCAGACCGTGGTCGCCACGATCCGCTCTGCCTCCTATTCGGCAGTCGCGGAAGGCGATTCGGCGTGCGATATCGAATCTCGCGAAGCGACTGCCGCCGATCCCGGTCACACCCGATTCGTCAACCTGGAAACCGGCGGCGGCGACGGGCCGGATCTGCAGACCGCCGATCGGGTGGTTTCGGGCGGACGCGCCATGGGTTCGTCGGAAGGCTTCGACGTGATCTACAGCTTCGCCAGGAAGCTTGGCGCTGCCGTCGGCGCATCGCGTGCCGCGGTCGATGCCGGCTACGTGCCCAACGAACTGCAGGTGGGCCAGACAGGCAAGATCATCGCACCGGAATTGTATTTCGCGATCGGCATCTCGGGCGCCATCCAGCACCTGACCGGCATCAAGGACGCCGGCACGATTGTTGCCATCAACAAGGACGGCGAAGCGCCGATCTTCGAAATCGCCGATTACGGTCTCGTCGGCGACCTGTTCGAGATTGTCCCGGAAATCGAAAAGCTGATCTGAGGGCTGTCCTGTCCGGCTCGGCGTCGGGGATGTCACCCCGACCTGCCTCGGGGATCTGCGTCGTTGGCCTGTCGTAGGTCGGCGTTACATCGCCGACGGCAAATGACCTCGAGGCGCCTGTAGTGGCTTCCAGCCCCCGATGCTCTTGCTGTTTGGAGTTTCCAGTCCCGAAACGACGGCAGTTCATCGGCGCCGGACGCGCCTCCCGCACCGGTAGCGGACACTCGCCGCCGGCCGCTCCCTGTGGTGCAGGTGGTATTGTCCATCGGTCGAACGGCTGGATGAACGCAATGCGCGGAATCGAGCAAATACCCTGGTTGTACGACCTGTCCATGGCGCTGATGCCCGGCATGCAGCGCTGGCGGAAATCGTTGGCCGGGCTTGCCCGCGGCCGGGTGCTGGAGGTCGGTTGCGGCACCGGGCAGATGCTGCCGCTTTACCCGGACGGCGTCGAACTGTTCGCGCTCGATCCGAACGCCGATGCGCTGATTCGCGCCGACCGACGCGCGCCGGCGGCCGGGCTGCTGTGTGCTTCGGCCGAGCACCTCCCGTTTCCCGACGCCGCGTTCGATACCGTCGTCTCCGGCCTGGTGTTCTGCAGCGTGCCGGATCCCGCCCGGGGCCTGGCCGAGATTCGCCGCGTACTCAAGCCGGACGGTCATCTTCTGATGCTCGAACACGTCCACGCCCGCAATCGCGCCGGGCGCTGGCTGCTCGATACCCTTCAACCCCCATGGACCTTGCTGACCGGCGGTTGCCGCCCCAATCGGGATACCGAAAAAATCGTCGAAAATGCCGGCTTCTGTATTGAACGTGAGCACTACAAGGCGCAAGGTGTCATGCGGCACTTTGTTGCGGGCAAGTCTTGTTAGCTGGTTGTTGGTTGTTGGTTGTTGGTTGTTGGTTTGTTGGTTTGTTGGTTTGTTGGTTGATTGGTTGGCTGGTTGGCTGGTTGGCTGGACGCTCGACCCCGCAGCCAGCTACAGATGTAGGAGCCGGCCCTGCCGGCGATGAATCCGGCCGCATCTCATCGAGAAAGCCCTCCGCGAGCAAGGTTCGCTGCCACACCTGGAGCGAGCCCGGATGCCGCTGCCTGGTCCGAACGTCAGGTATGGATGCAGGAGCCGGCCCTTCCGGCGATGCGACGGCCGGGATTGGACCGATGTTATAACAAATGTTATTATTTCCGAACCAACTTCGGAGACGCACCCATGACCCGCAAGCTCAAGCTGACCGCCATCGGCAATTCCACCGGTGTAATCCTGCCCAAGGACTTGCTCGAACGCCTTCGGGTGAGCCGCGGCGATGAACTGATGGTGCTCGAGACGCCCGACGGTATCAAGCTCACGGCGTTCGATCCCGAATTTGCCGAAAAGATGGACGCTGCAGAAAAGATCATGCGCAAGCGGCGTGACCTCCTGCGGCGGTTGGCGGAATGACTGTGCCGGATCCGGTCTGGATCGATCTCGAGCTGGCAGAGGCCATTCACCAGCGCCAGATCGCGGAGCACGGCGGTGGTTCGGGCATTCGTGACAAGGGCATGTTGGAATCAGCGCGTGCCAGACCCCGACAGTTGCAAGCGTATGGTGATGTGGAAGTTGACATTCCTGCACTTGCTGCGGCCTATGCTTTCGGCATCGCGCGAAATCATGCTTTCGTCGATGGAAATAAATGCACCGCAGCAGTCGTCTGCGAACTTTTTATGGTCCTGAACGGTTACGTGCTGTTGGCCGACGATCCGACCATGTACCCGGTCTTTCTCGACCTCGCCGCCGGCGAACTCTCGGAAGAAGCGCTCGCCGACTGGCTGCGGAGCAACAGTCGGCCCGAACAGGTCAGCGAACCTGACGCAAGCTACGCCTGAACGGCAGTTCGAGCCGGCATCGAGCGACCTTTTACGCCGCACCGCGAAGCGCTCCCGTACAATCCGGGAATGAACCAGCTCGCGCAGATCCCGCCAACAAGCCTGATCGTCACCTTTTTGGCGCTGACGGCCATCATCGCGCTGCGTTACGCGATGATCTCGGGCCTTTTCTACTGGCTGCTGTGGGGCAGGGCGCCGGAGAATGTGCGGGCGATAAAACTGATGAAAGGCCGGCCCCGGCCGGGCGCGGTAAGGAGAGAAATCGGCTGGTCGCTGC
>Ga0102926_1001134_pt1 | contig 15832 bp, 8 predicted proteins | sample SalPonR1_A_D2_MG_FD_78173 | JGI IMG/M metagenome (GOLD analysis project Ga0102926, IMG submission 78173) | Salt pond soil microbial communities from South San Francisco under conditions of wetland restoration - Salt Pond MetaG R1_A_D2_MG | ecosystem: Environmental > Aquatic > Marine > Intertidal...
GACCTATTACTACAGGTTTAGGTGAAATTTACCAGTATATTTTAGATGTTGAAGAAGGGTACGAAAACAAATATTCAGCGATGGAGCTGCGCACCATCCAGGACTGGATGGTAAAGCGCCAGCTGTCGGGCATTCCCGGCGTGGTGGAGGTGAACACGTGGGGTGGTTTTTTAAAAGAGTACGAAATAGCCATCAACCCGAACGAGCTGAAAAATATTAATCTCACCTTACTCGATATTTATGAAGCGGTAAGTAAAAACAATAACATTGCCGGCGGATCATACATCGAAAAAAATAACCAGAGCTTTTTTATCCGTGGTGAAGGGATGGTTGAGGATCTTGAGGATATTGGTTCTGTTGTGGTAAAAAACATCAACGGCCAACCCATCCTTGTTCGCGATATTGCCGAGGTAAAACTAGGGCATGCCAACCGCTACGGAGCCATTACCGCCAACGGCGAGGGTGAAAAGGTGATGGGTCAGATCATGATGCTTAAAGATGCCGACTCAAAGCTGGTCATTAATGCTGTGAAAGAACGGGTTGAGGAGGTACAGCAAAATCTGCCCGAAGGCATATTTATTAACCCGATCGTTGAAAGAAGCGAGCTGATTTCCAGAACATCCTTAACCATCGTGGAAAACCTTTTGCTGGGATGTATTATTGTTATGCTTTCTGTCATCTTAATCCTGGGAAACATCCGCTCAGCACTGATTATCTCATCCATTATTCCGCTCTCGTTACTTTTTACCATCTCGATGATGTATCTTCTGGATATTGATGCCAACCTGATGAGCCTGGGAGCACTCGACTTTGGGATTATTATCGACGGCGCTGTGATTATTGTCGAATATATTGCTCTGAGGGTTACCAGGCAAAAAGCGGAGTACGAATTAGCCTCAGGGAAACAAAAAACGTTACTACTGAACAAAATATCCTATGAGGGAGCCTCCAAGATGATTAACTCAGCTATTTTCGGGCAGATCATCATTCTGGTCGTGCTTATCCCGGTACTTACCCTCACGGGTGTTGAAGGGAAGATGTTCAGGCCCATGGCCCTTACGTTCAGCTTTGCCATTATCGGCGCGATGATTCTGGGACTTACCTGGGTTCCTGTGGCTGCCTCCCTGTTTTTAAAGCCCGAAAAAGAAAAGAAAAAAAGTATTGCCGGATGGATCATGAAGATGGCCCACCGATCGTACGATCCGGTCATTAAGTTCGCCTACGCCAACAAGCAGTTATTTATTGGCATGGCTATTGCCTCGCTTATCATTACAGGCATTATTTTCTCCCGCATGGGTGGTGAGTTTGTCCCTACCCTCGATGAGGGTGATTTTGTGATTCAGCCGGTATTAAAAACCGGTACCTCGTTGAGCAAAACCATTGAGCTGACCACTGAGATGGAAAATATTTTAATTGAGAATTTCCCTGAGGTAGACCAGATTGTTTGCCGCATAGGTGCTGCCGAAGTACCTACCGACCCCATGTCGATGGAAGAGATCGACATGATTATTACGCTGCATCCTCCCGACACCTGGCAGTCGGCAAACAGCAAAGAAGAGCTGGCCAACCAGTTTAAAGAAGCATTAATGGTTATCCCGGGTGTTGATTATGAGTTTACCCAACCCATAGAGATGCGTTTTAATGAGCTTATTACCGGTGTACGTGCCGATATTGCCATAAAGATCTTTGGTGAAGACATGGATTATCTCAACCAGAAAGCCGCTGAAATAAAATCGGTCATCGAAGATGTTCCCGGAGCTGCGGATATTGTGCTGGAAAAAACCGCCGGCCTTCCCCAGATAAAAATTGTATACGACCGTTCCAAGATGGCTGCTTATGGACTGAATATCGAAGATATTAACCGGCAGCTTTCCGGTGCTTTTGGCGGATTGACAGCGGGCAATGTTTTTGAAGGAGAGAAACGCTTCGACCTGGTTATCCGTTTTAAAGAGGGCTATCGCACAGATATCGAACATATCCGCCAAATGGGTATTCCTATTCGGGGAGGACAGCAGATGCCGCTGGCTGAATTTGCGGATATTGACTATACGTACGGACCGGCAAAAATATCCAGAGAAAATGCACATCGTATGATGGCCGTAAGTGTAAATGTGCGAAACAGGGATCTGGAATCGGTGATTCAGGATATTCAAACCCGTGTAAACCATCATATAACGTTAAATCCCGGCTATTATATCCAGTATGGAGGGCAGTTTGAAAACCTGGAAAATGCCATGAACCGCTTAAAGCTGGCAGTACCCGTATCCCTTTTACTTATCTTTATCTTCCTGCACTTTGCCTTTAAATCACTCAAAGATGCGGTGATGATTTTTACCGCCGTGCCCCTGTCTATGGTTGGCGGGGTAATATTACTGTGGCTGCGGGGAATGCCTTTTAGTGTTTCGGCCGGCATAGGCTTTATTGCCCTTTTTGGGGTGGCTGTACTCAACGGGATTATTCTAATTGAATACTTAAAAGAGCTGAAACAGGGAGGAATGAACGATATGCGGGAGCTGATTTTGAAAGCCACACATGGGCGGTTGCGTCCGGTAATGCTTACGGCAGTATCTACCGCTGTAGGGTTTCTGCCTATGGCAATCTCCACTTCGGCAGGTGCCGAAGTACAACGTCCACTGGCAACCGTGGTTATTGGCGGACTGGTAACCTCTACCATGCTGACGATGATCCTGTTACCTATCCTGTTTTACTATTTTAACTCTTCCACCCCGATAAAAAAGATTTTTTCGTTTAAGAAAGGGGCTTCACTGTTACTGATTTTCTTGTTGACGGGAACCCTTAGCGGTTTTTCGCAGGAAACGGAAGATGCTAACGACATTCAAAAAATGACTATCACCCAGGCTGTTGAGCAGGCATTAGAAAATAACCCGGCGATAAAAAATGCCCGGCTGTCGGTAACCTCCGCCAAAAAACAAAAACAGGGCATCATCAATATCCGGCCTACCGAGTTTTCGTATCAGAAAGGACAGTTAAACTCGGAGCTCATCGACTATTCTTTTGATATTCAACAGAATTTCGGCTCGTTGCTTACGCACTTTCAATCCGGCAAGCTGGTCAAAGGAAACATCAACCTGTCGGAGAAAGAGCTGCAAATCGCAGAAAAAAATATTACCGCCGAGATCAAGATTGCCTGGTACCGGTGGATACTCCTGATTAACCGGCAAAAGATCAAGCAGCAGCAGGCAGACCTTTACCGGGAGTTTGTCCGCATAGCCAGGCTAAAATATGAGCTGGGCGAGTCGAACCTGCTGGAGCAAACCATGGCCGAAACGGAGTATGCATCCACCAAAAACGAGCTGCTGAAAATCACCGAGCAGCTTATTATTGCCGAAAATAAGGTAAAACAAATCATGCATACCGACGGGAACCTGCTGCCCGAAAATGACAGTCTGCAGATCTATGCGCTGCCTCCGGCCGGCAACCCGGGGCAACGTTTCAGCAGCTCGGTATTACTGGAATATTACGAAAGCCTGTACCGGATTGAAAATGCCAGATATAACATCGAGCGCTCACGCTACTTCCCCGAAATCACTGCCGGATATTTTAACCAGCAAATCGACGGGGTGGAAGGCTTTTCGGGGTGGAGCATAGGACTAAGGATGCCGCTGTGGTTTATGCCCCAAAATGCACAGGTGCAGCAGGCAAAAATAGAAGCCCAGAAAGCACAAAACACGCTTGAATATCAGCAGTTTAATCTGGAAAAGGAGATTGAGAACCTGATACTGCAGCTGGACCAGCTACAGAATGATCTGCTTTATTATCACGAAAGTGCACTAAAAAAAGCGGAGATATTAAGACACACGGCGCGCACAAAATTTGAAAAAGAAGAAATCGATTACATGGAATTTATCCAAAGCATCAAAACAGCACAGGAAATTAACCTGGCATACCTTAATACGCTTTATCAATATAATGAGACCGCAATAAAACTTGAATTTTATACCGAATAAAATGAATCAAACGATGAAAAATTTATTAATAGTTATCCTGTCCGTACTATTATCAGCCTGTAGCAACCAGGGCCAAAACGAAGAGACCGGGAATGCTGAACAACCCTCCGAAAAACAGGAGGGCGTTGCGCTCACTACAGCGCAAAAAGAGCGGGCAGGAATACAAACAGGAACCATAGAACAACGCACCCTGGCGGATATCATTTTTTGTACCGGCCGATTATCGGTCCACCCGCAGGATAAGGCCAGTGTGTCGCCGTCTATTGGCGGTTTTATCCAGAAGATCCATTCCCGTACAGGAAAAAAGGTTACGCAGGGAGAGGTGCTGGTAACGCTTCAACACCCCTCATTTTTTGAGTTACAACAGCAGTACCTGGAAACCAAAGCGCGCAAGGATTATTATTATGAGGAGTATAAGCGGCAGGGTGAGCTGACGGTAGAAAATGCAGCCTCGATAAAAACCATGCAGCAGGCCAAAGCCGACTACCTGTCGGCCGAAGCAAAATATAAATCGTTAAAGGCACAACTGGTGCTTTTAGGGGTTGATGTAGCCCAAATTGAGCAGGGCGAGCTGAAGCAGGCTTTTGTGGTTTCCGCTCCCGTTAGCGGGACCATCACATCCATCCATGGCAATGCCGGGATGTATATCGGTGAGGGAACACCGATGGTAGAAATTGTGAACGACCAACAATTAAATGTGGTGCTCAACGTTTTAGAAAAAGAGGTGGGAAAAGTGGACTATGGACAGCCCGTCACTTTTCAGACCCTGAACAGCGACCAGGTTTATGAAACAACCGTAGAACGTATCGGCAACAAAATTGACGGAGAAGATAAAAGGGTGCCTGTTTTTGCCACCATAGACAACAGCCGGCGGACATTGAAAGCAGGGATGTTTGTTGAAGCGCAGCTTTTAACGGCCGAAAAAAAGGTGTATGCGCTGCCCGGAGAGGCTGTCTTTGACCGGGAGGATGGATCGATCGTATTTGTGGAGAAGGACAACCGATACCTTAAAGTCCCTGTTCGTAAAGGACTAACAAAAGACGGGTGGTACGAAATTATCGACCCCGACCCGATGCTTTTGAATCAAAAGGTGGTCATCCGGGGAGGATACTATTTACAATCGATGACAGAAATTATGGAATAGGGATATTGTAGAAATTAAAAATATAATATACCTTTGTTCATCAAATTCAAAAACCCAACAAATTAACATAAAAATGGAAGACCAAAACAAAAATCAGAACCAGGACCATAACCAGCAAAAAGAGAATAAGCAGCCATCGCCGCCACCCAAGAAGGACAACAAAAGTTTACACGTTATCGTGTGGTTGCTGGCTATCGTTTTAGGGGTAGTTACCTTTTTGTATATCAACCAAATGCAGAAGACCCATACCATAGAAACCGCCTTAACGGCTGAAAAGGACTCTTTACAAACCAGTTTACTCAGTCTGCGCAACGAGTATGACTCGTTAATGACAGACAACGATACGTTAAATGCTCAGCTGATTGATGAGCAGGAAAAGATTGATGATTTGCTGGCGGAGATAAAATCCGTAAAAGCAACCAACTATGCCAAAATCAGGCAACTGCAAAGTGAACTGGGAACCTTACGTAAGGTAGCCAAAAGCTATGTGCATCAGATTGACTCGTTAAATACCCTTAACCAGCAGCTGGTAGCCGAAAATATAAAGGTTAAAAACGATTTTAACGAGGTGGTATCAACCAAAAACGAGCTGGAAGAGCAGAACGAAGATTTATCAGGGAAAGTGGAGATGGCCAGCGTATTACGTACCGAGAATCTGCGGGCCACACCACTCAACCGAAGGGGAAAAGAGAATAACCGTATCAATAAGATAGAAAAGATACAGATTGATTTCTCCATCAAAGAGAATGTGCTTGCCGAACCGGGAGAGCGTACTTTTTATGTACGGATAGCCGGCCCGGATGATTATATCCTGGCAAAGTCGGAAAATAACTTATTCGAATACCAGGGGCAGGAGATTATTTACTCGGCCCGGCGACCGGTAGATTATATGAACGATAAAATCGATGTGACCATTTACTGGGATAATAACGGAACACTCATCCCGGGCAGTTACGATGTATATATCTTTGCCGACGGCCATGAGATTGGCGTTACTTCGTTTGAGATTGAAGAATCGGGATGGTTCTAAATCTATAAAAAATATTTTATCAGGAGGAGCGCTGAAGGGTGCTCCTTTTTTTTGTGGGTATTGGCACCATTCTGTCCCCCTACGAGGGGGATCGAGGGGGTGGAAAAGAGAAAATTTAGGTTTTTCACCCTCCGGTCTGTGACCACCTCCCTCAAGGGAGGACAAAAGTAGGGTTTTTGCACCATTTTGTCCCCCTACGAGGGGGATCAAGGGGGTGGAAAAAAGAAAATTTAGGTTTTTCACCCTCCGGTCTTTGACCACCTCCCTCAAGGGAGGACAAAAGTAGGGTTTTTGCACCATTCTGTCCCCCTATCAGGGGGATCAAGGGGGTGGAAAAGAGAAAAATTAGATTTATCACCCTCCGGTCTGCGACCACCTCCCTCAAGGGAGGACAAAAGCAGGGCATTTGCACTATTTTGTCCCCCTACGAGGGGGATCGAGGGGGTGGAGAAGAGAAATTTAGGTTTTTCACCCTCCGGTCTGCGACCACCTCCCTCGAGGGAGGACAAAAGCAGGGCATTTGCACCATATTGTCCCCCTACGAGGGGGATCGAGGGGGTGGAATAAGTAAATTTATTTTAAGCAAGCGAGGGCCAGCGGCTGTCCCCAAAGGAAGATATTCATATTTTCAGCAACTTTTGCCCCGAACCCCTGAAGGGGAAGTTGCTGAAAATAAAAAACATCAATACCGGGTAAAATCTTTTAATTGCGGGGCAGCGTAAATATAAATTTACTCCCCTTCCCTGTTTCGCTTTCAACGCGGATACTACCCGAGTGTTTCTGAACAAATTCATGGCACAGCTTGAGTCCCAACCCCGAGCCACGTTCGTTTCTGGTGCCTTTTGAACTGTAAAGCTGGTACTTGTCAAACAATTTTGTCCTTACTTCTTCGCTAATACCCACACCGGAATCGGCAACCGCAATCTGCACTTTTTCTTCATTTATCTCTCCCGCGATATCTACTTTCCCCCCTTCGGGTGTAAATTTAATCGCATTGTCCACCAAATTGCGAATCACCAGGTGGATCATATTTTTATCAAATGTAACGACCAGCTCATTAGAGAGGGTATGCTTTAACTGAATCTTTTTACTCTCGGCAGCGGGTTGCTTCAGCTGCATAATCTCGTGTACCAGTTCCGTAAGGTTGGCTGGTTTAGGTTCGAAGCTGATTTCATTCTTTTGCTGCCGGGCCCAGGTAAGCAGGTTTTCCAACAATGCATAGGTGGAAGAAGCAGAGTCTTTTACGGTTTCCAGCACCTCCTCATAACTTTCTTTATCCTCCCTGGCGGCATCGACATCCAGGAATTCAAGCAATCCCCTGAGTGTTCCTACCGGGCCGCGTAAATCGTGGGCAATGATCGAAAACATATTGTCTTTTAACCGGTTGGCTTTCTGCAGCTCACCCCGCTGTTCTGAAATGATCCGGTTTTTGGTGCGTAACTTTTTGTTGAGCAGAATAAGTATCAGAACAACGGTACTCACCAGTAACAGGATAATGGCTATTACCCATAATTTGGTGTTTTGCTGTTCTATTTCCAGCTCATTCAGCTGATTTTCCTGTTTTAACTGCTGATTTTCATATTCCCTGATGGTAATCTCGAAGTTCTCTTTCAAATCCCGGATTGCCTTGCTGTTTTGTTCTTCCTGTATGCTGTCTTTATACTGATGGTGCAGCTCATGGTAAGCCAGCGCATCTTCGGTTCTTCCCAATGCTTTGCTGCCTTCGTAAAGGTTATAGCTGGCATCCTGTATCATGTCAATCTCCCGGTTTTTTTCAGCTTCCTGCAGGGATTTTTTACCCCATGCCAAAGCCGTTTTGTAGGCACCCTTCTCCAGGTAAATATTGCTGTTATTATTATACACCTCCGAAAGAAAGCTGGTAATTCCTTTTTCCTCACTGATGGTCAACACTTCTTTATTGGTTTGCAGCGCCTTATCCAGTAACCCTAACTGATGATAAATGATCCCCAGTGTTAACATGGATGATGCTTTGTTCCATACGGTTTGTGGCTTACTGAACCCTTCTACGGCCTTAAGGGCATACTCCAGGGCTTCCTGATGGTTTCCCTGTTTGGAGGCCAGGTTCGCCAGGTTATGGTATGCACCGGCTGGACCATCAGTAAAACCTATGGCTTTGCATTTTTCAATATATTGCAGGTTATATTCCCTCGATTTTTCATAATCTCCCTGATTTTCATATACCGATGCCAGCGTAACGAGGCATTGCGCATAGTTATATTCGTCATCCAGCGCTTTAAACCTTTTGGTCAGTTTCAGTAATATGGGCAAAGCCTCTGAATCCCTGCCCTGCGTTTGCATCAGAAAAACGGTATTCAGGCGTGTAGATGCCCACTCCCACGAATTAGGATCAATATGTTCCAGGGACAGGTGATAATATTCTTCTGCTTTGACTACATTCCCCCTGTAAAAATGGCTTGTACCCAGGTTATTGTAACAATCGGCCAGCAGGTTGGATTCATTATGGCGTTCAAAAACCGGGATGAGGGTATGAACAACAGAATCAAACTTTTCAAACCGGTAGCTGGCCAGGAGTGCTTTGCTGGTTTCTTTCATAACCCTTGCTTCCCTAAGCTCATCGCCCATTTTTTGAGCAAGCTCCAGTGCTTCGCCGGCATACGCTTCTGCTTTTTGGGGTTCCTCCGCTTTCAGGGCTTTATGAAGCTCCAGGAGGGCTTCGAATTTTTGTGCCTCGTCATTCGTGGTTTGAATGATTTGCTGAAGACTGTCGGTGTTTGCTCCGTTTTCCTGCTGACTAACAGCTGTTAACGGTAAAAAGAACAAAAAACTAATAAGTGTAAGAATGGTTTTCTTCATGGTCATAATTTTGTAAAATGGTTCATTTTAATGCCATGAAGATAACAGGAACAAGCCGTTTTAACCATGACTTTTGAACAGGATTTTACATTTTTTTGACCGAACGTTCTGTTGGGTTGACCAATGTTTATGCTGCTTTTTTGTGTACCCCGACGAATTATATAAAGCGCATGTGATGCTTTACGGCTTGCACATTTTCAGCGGATGTGAGCATCTCCAAAAGCATAAAAGCCACTTCCGGGGCAGTTGCCGGTCCGATGGAGGTGATAATATTATCATCTTTCACGATACGGCGGTCGTTAACGATAGCACCCATTGCTGCCAGCTGTTTCCTGCGGTGCCCGTCACTCAGATCATATGTTGTGGCGTTCCGGTCTTTGAGCACACCCGCTTTGGCTACGGGCAAAGCGGCTACACAAATAGCGGCAATAGGTTTGCCCGCTTCGTTAAAATGGCGGATAACATCCTGAAACTGTTCTGCATAGGCATCCTCGTAAAAACCGGTCTCTTCAAAGCCTCCGGGAATCGCCAGGGCATCAAAATCATCTAAACGGATATCTTTTAGTTGCGCCTGGGGCTCTACCACCAGGTTCCAGGTGCCCTTGATCTGTTTCCTTATCCCGGCGGTTAGCAGGTCAACCCCTTCGAGTCCTTCGGCGCGGCTCCACCCCATAACATCGGTAAAAACACTGGCTTCGTATTCTTCAAACCCCTGTGCCAGCAGTAAAAGTACTTTTTTTGTCATATCGTAAAAAATTTGAGCTAAAGATAGAGATTTCTCCTAAAAAAAATACAGCAGTCTTTGCGAAATTAATTACAAGTGTCATTGCAAAAAAACAAGTGTCTTTACAAAAAAAACAAGTGTCATTCCGGGGAGGAACGACGAAGGAACCGAAATTGCGTAAGCAATGAGCTCAGCGAAGCTAATCTTTAAAGAGTCCTGGGAAAAATAAAGATTCCTTCACTTCGTTCGGAATGACACTGGAGTGTTGATGAGTATGGCTCGCAATGACGCATGAGAAAAGGATCGGAATGACACTGGAGAGGGGGAACACAATGACACTGGAAGAAGAAAAGATTGCCTGCCTGTCCTCCTCAGGCGGATAAATCCGGCAGGCAGGCTTCGCTGCACTCGCGATGACACAGCGGTACAGAGGAATGGGATCGCGATGACACAGTAGTATTGAGGAAGGGGATCGTGATGACACAAAAGAAAAAGGGCTTCGTCAAAGCAAAACCCTTGTTATTAAAAAGCTTTATGTGGTCTTTAGGTTCTTGATTTATTTAAAATTACACTGATAATCCCGGTTTTCTTTCATGATTTGAACGCTTGCGGGATAGTTTTCGACAAACCAAACGAAAAATATTCTTCTACCTAAATAAAAAGCTAAACAAAGCTATCAAATTCAGGTAAACTTTTCCAGCTTATTATTTCAATACCTTCAGAACGTTTTTGATTGTCGTCACCAGCATAAATAATCTTACCGTTCTTTTCTCCGGTAAGTTTGAGCCAGTAACGCAAATGTCTAAAAAATTCATTGTGAACTGTTTTACCTGATTTTATCTCAACTGGAATAAAATGATTGGTTTTATCAATAATTAAATCGATTTCGCGACCTGTTTTATCTCTCCAGAAGTATAAAGAATCATTAATCCCCAGGTTATTTTTTTGTTTAATGAGTTCAGAAACAACCAGGCATTCGAATAAAGATCCTTTTAGAGGATGTAATGTAAGATGTTCAATTTTACGAATACCAAGTAGTGATGATGCCAGGGCAGTATCATAAAAATAGAGCTTCGGACGTTTAACAATGGTTTTATTATAATTTTTATAAAAAGGAGGAAGTAAAAAAACAATGTAACTACTTACCAAAACACTTAACCACGATTGTATTGTTTTTACATCTACACCTACTTCAACGGATAGCGAAGTATAATTCACTTCTTGTCCGGTTCGCCCTGCAAGCAAACGCATAAATTTTTCAAAAATCAAAAGATCAGAAATATTTTTTAGTTGTCGTACATCTCTTTCGATGTAGGTCCTGATATAACCGGGTATCCATTCCCGGATCTCTATTTTCTGATCGTATACAGGAGGATAAAAACCGTTTAAAATAAAATCATTTTCGTTGTAGGATAGATTATATGCTGTTATCTCTTTTAAACTAAAAGGGAAAAGATTCAAATATCCTACTCTGCCGGCCAGAGACTGAGTAATCTGTTCGTTTAATAAAAAGTTGTTTGATCCGGTTAATATAAATTGTCCGGGTTGGGCATTATTATCTACAATTTCCTGCAAATATGAAAATAATAAAGGAGTTCGCTGTATTTCATCTAAAATGGCACCTGTAGAAAATTGGTTTAAAAATCCTCGTGGATCATCGATAGCAAACTGTCTGTTATCAGGATTCTCTAATGTAATATACGGTTTATCGGGGAATACTGATTTTACCAGGGTTGTTTTACCAGATTGACGCGGTCCGGTAACAGCAACAACTTTAAACATTGAAAATAAATGCTTTAGTCTTTTTGATGCAATTCTTTTAATCATACAACAAATATAGGAAAAATATGGAGTCTAAATCCATGTTTGTCCGTTTTTTTAGCAAAAAAGTAGCAAAAAATGAAAACATATTCACCTGTTCATTCAAATCGGCCTGACGGGTTAAAGAAAAAATGGAATCAGATTTCAAAATTGTAAGGTTTATTTAATTGTTTTTATGCAAATGTGCAATCGCATTGCAAAATTGCATATAATTAAATCCCAAACCATCAATAGAAAGCAGATTTAACAGATTCGCTATGCGAAACGCGGATGAACACAGATTTTAAAATAACAAGCGTCATTACAAAAAAAACAAGTGTCATTCCGGGGAGTACTAAAATAAACTACAAGTGTCATTGCGAGGATCCCGATAGCTATCGGGAGACCGAAGCCTGCCTGTCCTCCTCAGGCGGATAAATCCGGCAGGCAGGCAATCTTTAAAGAGTACCGGGAAAAATAAAGATTGCGTCGCTACGCTCGCAATGACGCATAAGAGGGGCGTTCGCAATGACACTGGAGTGAGAGGGGGAACGCAATGACACTGGAGAAAGGAAAGGGATCGCGATGACGCACCAGGGAAAAAGATTTATTGATCAGTATAGTAATCCAAATAACCACAAAGGTATTTTATTTCCAAAGCCCGTTTCAATATCATCTATTGCACGGTAGGCATTTCTAATTTCCTGTATTTGATTATTTGATTTGTTTTTCCCTCCTATTTCGAACGTAAAGGTCGAATCTATCAGAAAATCGCCATGATCACAATAGTTAACCTGATGTTTAGTTCTGATTTGATTAAAGAAAAATGTTTCTCTAAGTGTTCCGATGTTAGGTTTATTGAAATATAAGCAATTTAGAAGGTTTGTATTATTCATATAAATTTTAGATGGTTTTTGCAATTTTTTTATTCCTTTTGCATTCTTATCCAGCGTACAAAGTAACTCTGCTTTTTCCAATGCATGCAGATAGTTTAATAAGGTACGTTGATCAGTAATAAAAAGCGCTGAGCGCAAATTTGTTAAGTTGGGTGTAAAAGGCACAGATTCGGAAAGAATTGCTAATAATTTTTTGAGTTTTACATGATTTTCATTAGAAAAAGATGCTACTGTGGGTAAATCTTGTTCTAAAATTACATTTATGGTATCTCTTAAGCGAGTACAAAACTGGTCAGGAGCTTCTTTGTAGTAAGGATAATAACCATGTTTAAGATAATCATTAAACAGGGGTAATATTTTTATATTATTTGTAATTTCACCTGCTATTTCCTCATGATTATTTAGTAGTTGGGCAAGTGTATGTTCCTTGATGCTGGTTTTTTTAATCCAGTTAATGTATTCGCGAAAAGACAGTCCCGGCAGATTATAGCTACATTTACGACGGCTTAGATCTCCGTGTCCTTTAAATAACTGAAGAACCGAAGAACCTGAGTAAACAAGTTTAAGGTCAGGATATCTGTCGTAAATTACTTTTATTTCTGCCGACCAATCATGTTTTGGATATTTAGCCGGATATTTATGTACTTCATCTAAGAACAGAAATTCTCCTCCATATTTTGTAAAGTAATCTGCAGTATCAATGATGGTATGATTATAAAACCAGGGATCATCCAGGGATATATAAAGTACTTTAACCTGGTTTTTTTTGGTTAATTCCCGGGCTCGTTGTAACATGAGTGTTGTTTTTCCAACGCCCCTTGAACCATTAATTTCAACTAATTGGCAATTCCAGTTAATAGTTGTATAAATACTCCTGGTAAATTCAGTTTTTGTACGCGTAATACGCTGCTTGCTATATTCAAAAAGAGATTCCATGTATTTTATTGTGATGAATTACACAAATATATACATAAAAATTGTAATTGATTACAATTAAAAGCAGAAAAAAGTGTATTTGGATACATTAAATCACAAGGGTCATTACAAAAAAACAACCAGGGTTATTGCGAGGGATCCCGATAACTCCTAATATCCGTAGGTTATTGTTGAAAAAGTTGTAAAAAACTCTATATATTAATGCATTATAACCAAAGAGTTTTCACCTAAATTGGTGTTGACAATAAAGTTGGATTACTAAATATTTTTGATGGGAAATAGAAATACTACTATTTATAGTTATTGCTGATAATTAAATTATAGTCAATAAAATTATTCTATTTGTTCTTTTCTTGATAAAAGAACCAATCCCGATGGCTATCGGGACAACCGAAATGAACGAACGGCGAAGCCCTCACTGAAAGTAATTTTGATAATCTATCCTTTTTTCAATAGTAGTATCTATTTCAAAAAAGATTTAGGGTATAGTTTCTTTTATAATGAATCGTGGTCACATGGCGATTATGGGTTTTGTCTTGACTTTCCTGCCTGCCGGTTTACCAGCCGTGGCTGGTTTACCTGCCGTCCCGTATAGCTATCGGATGGCATGGCAGGCAGGCTTCGCGTTGCTCGCAATGACATATGAGAAAGGAAAGTACTCGCGATGACACGGGAGAAAAGGCGCGCGATGACACTGGAGTGAGAGGGGAGCGTGATGACGCATGACAAAAATTAAAGGTTCAAACGAAACAACCGGTTTATTTAAACATTCGCTTTGACAATATCTTCGGGAGTAAATACCAGAACATTTGACAAAATGTCTTTTTGTGGTTTTTCTTTTAGGAAAAGTGATAGAATTACCTTTTTACCTTGAGTAAACGGAAGTTCTCCAGCTCTTTGTTCAAGCTGCCTTATCACTGCCGGTATATTCCTGTTGGATGACCATTTGGCTTCACCAATGAGAATCTTTTTTTTATCAAAAGATTGTGCTACAATATCAATTTCTATGGGCTGTTTGTTGATACCAGTACCCCACCACCTGGAACCCGGTTCAAAAATGTTTTTTTCAAACAAACCGGGAATAGCTCTTCTGCACATCTCTTCCCATGCTTTTGAACAAAACTCGGGAAACGTTTTTTGAAATACATTTCGATAAATTTGATCGATATATCCCAGTTCAAGTGTAGTTTTATGCGGAATAACATAGTGATAATAAAAATGTATAAAGGGGTCGTTAATTTTATATAGTGTTTTTTTGGTATTACGAATTGATAAATTCCATGGGATTTCCCTTTTAATATAACCCAGTTCAATTAATTTTTGTAATGGCCGGTTGAGTTGTGTGGCCGGTTTACCAAGGCGTGAGGATATTTCGCTCAATCGATGAGCACCTGTGGCAATAACCGAAATAAGTGTATGCATTTGCACAGCATCCCGGGTATCATCAAGAAATAACCGCTGGGGTTCTTCGTGCAGTACACCGTGAATATTAAAAATCTGACGAGTAATAGCTTCTTTCAATGTTGCGGCTTCATTTCTAATCTCCCAATATCTGGGTACACCCCCAAAAACGCTATACTCTTCAATGGCTTCTGCATAAGAACAATTTAATGCTTGTTTTAACCAATAAACACTCATCGGTGCTATTTTTATAATTTCATCGGCTCGTCCATATAATGGCGAACTATGGTCGATAACCATTTTTTGCATCATTTGTTGAGACGAACCACACAAAACCAAATGAAAGCTAAGAGATTCCCTGCTGTCTACTAACGTTTGTATAATACTGGGCAAGGCAGGAGCATTTTTTACGAGATAGGGAAATTCATCAATAAATACGGTAATACCTTTTTTAATTCTTTTACTAAGCGATATAAAAAGACTTTCCCAGTCGGGATAAGTAACTTTATCGAAGGCTTCGATTTTGGCAGCAATAAGGCGAGCAAAAGATTCAATCTGTATAGCACTTTCACGTTGGTCGGCAATAAAATAAATATCATCTTTTTTCAAAACCTGCTGCAATAAGCGCGTTTTGCCCAGCCGGCGCCGGCCATATATAACTACTAATTTTGACTGATTAGTACCAAAAGTGCGATTTAACCTTGCAATTTCATCTTTTCGATTTAAAAAATCCATGATTATAATTATTATGCATTACAAACATAATGTTTTTAAAACATAATTACAAATAAAAAAACAACAAATGTCATTCCTATTATTACCTGTGCTTATTCAAAAAATACTTTACTACGTTCTACACTTTCAGGGTAGTTTTCGATAAGCCAAACATTTTTTGTGTCATTCCGGGAGTACTAAAATAAACTACAAGTGTCTTTGCGAAATAAATTAAAAGCGTCATTTAAAAAAAACAAGTGTCATTACGAGGATCCCGTCCCGATAGTTATCGGGAGCTATCGGGAGACGAAGCAACCGAAATTGCGTAAGCAATGAGCTCAGCGAAGCTAATCTTTAAATGGGGCCTTAAGAATAAAAGATTGC
>Ga0102926_1001139_pt1 | contig 15798 bp, 14 predicted proteins | sample SalPonR1_A_D2_MG_FD_78173 | JGI IMG/M metagenome (GOLD analysis project Ga0102926, IMG submission 78173) | Salt pond soil microbial communities from South San Francisco under conditions of wetland restoration - Salt Pond MetaG R1_A_D2_MG | ecosystem: Environmental > Aquatic > Marine > Intertidal...
AAATTATATTCACCATTCATCAATTGTAATAAGCGTAATCTACTTTTTTCGCCTCCGCTCAACTCCTTGATTTTTTTAAAAACCTCATCCTCTCTAAACAAAAAAGATGCAAGCAAATTTCTGGCATCCCCTTCACTCATTGGGACCTCACGTCTAAGAGCTGTTATCAGATCATCATCTTTATTAAAACCTTTAAATTCCTGACTATAATATCCAATCCTGACATTTGCACCTATCTTAATATTTCCTGCATCAAATTTTTCATTTCCAATTATACCTTTCAAAATCGTAGTTTTACCTGAGCCATTTTTACCAATAATACCGGCCTTTTCACCCCAGTATAATTTAAGCTCTACACCTTTTAAAATTTCTTTATTATCATAACTTTTTTGCAAATTCTCAATCATAATAACTTCACGGCCACTTCTTCTTTCAATATCTAGCTCCAGTTTCATTTTTTCTCCGCCGAGACTGGGTTTTTTTATCTCTTCCATCCTGTCGAGCCTTTTTTGCATATTCTGGGCCTGTTTAAAAAATTTCTCATTATCCCCCTGTTTTCCCCAGCGATACAACCTTTTTATAGACTCTTCAATCTTCTTAATCTTTTTTTGCTGGTTTTTGTATTCATTCATCTTTAGTTCAAATCTTTTCTGCCTCTCTTTTAAATAAAAACTATAATTACCAGCATAATCCTCATTTTCTCCATGTTTAATCTCAACTATACGCTCAACTACCCTATCCAGAAAATATCTGTCATGTGAAACCAAAATTACTGTACCTGAATAATCCTGCAAATAATCTTCCAGCCATTTGATTGAACTTAAATCAAGATGGTTAGTAGGCTCATCCAGTAATAATATATTTGGTTTTTTTAATAACAATTTAGATAATCCCAATCGTGTTTTTTCTCCACCGCTTAAAATTTCAGGTTTTTTATACAATTCTTTTTCAGTAAATCCAAGACCATAGGCTACTTTTTCAATCTGACTTTTATAACTATATCCACCCTTCATCTCAAATTCATGTTGCAACTCACTATATTCATTAATTAATTCCTCTACGGGCTCATTATCATTACTCATTCTCTTCTCAAATATCTTCATCTTTTTTTGCAAATTAATAATATTACTAAAGACATCCTCAAGCTCATGGTAGATGGTAGAATTCACTTCAAAATCAGGTATTTGACTCAAATAACCAATACTGGTATTTTTGCTGATAGAAAATTTACCCTCTGAAAATATTTCTTTTCCATTAATAATCTTAAATATCGTTGTTTTTCCTGAACCATTCGGACCAATAAGCCCTATTCTCTCACCTTTATTAACTGTCAGGGAAAAACCATTTAATACTTTACTCAATCCATAAGACTTTTTAATATTGTTTAATCCAAGTATGACCATAAAAAATTCTCTCCTTGAGAAAGGTTTATCTAATATTTTAAAGAAGTATTTATAAACATCATAATATATATCTATTTATATCACAAGGGGTTTTTTTATGTTAAAAATAAAAACAGAAGATAAGCGCGAATTAATACTGCATGGAAACTTAAGAAAAACAATACTTGTTATTGCTATACCAATTATGTTAAATAATATTATCCAATCAATATATAATATCACAGATACCTATTTTGTAAGTAAGTTGGGCTCAACTGAAATGGCTGCTATGACACTGGTATTCCCTATTGTCTTCTTTTTTTTGGGTATAGGGATGGGAATGAGTGTAGCAGGCACATCGTTAATCTCACAATATATCGGTGACGACAATAAAAAAGCTGCCAGAAGGGTAGCAGGGGAAATAATAACTTTAGCAGTATTAAGTTCAATTCTCATAGCTATAATAGGCTCTATATTAACTCCAGTTATTATAAAAACAATGGGTGGTAAAGGAGAACTGCTCACTTTGGCAGTAAGCTATTTAAGAATCATCTTCTATGGTATGCCAGCCCTGTTTTTATTTTTTGCCTTTACTGCAATAAAGCAGGGACAGGGTAATACGTTAACACCAATGAAATACACTGCTTTATCAGTAGGCCTGAATATTATCCTTGACCCAGTATTTATTTTCAGCTTTAATCTTGGTATAGCAGGAGCAGCCATGGCAACTATTATTGCCCGTTCACTTTTTACCTTTTACGCCATTTTTACTCTATTCAGTAAACATAATGGTATACATATAAATCTAAAAGACCTCTTTTTAGATAAACGGGTAATTAAATTAATAAAAGTTGGCATCCCCTCATCAATAGGCCAATCAATGGCTGCCTTTGGCTTTATTTTTTTAAATATATTTATTATCTCTTATGGTGAAAACACCCTTGCAGCTTTTGGTATAGGTAATAGAATAACTTCCTTGATAATAATGCCTGCCATGGGACTTGGAAAAACATTAAATACCATAGTTGGGCAAAATTTAGGTTATGGACAGATCGAAAGGGCCAAAAATGCTGTAAAAAAAAGTGCAGCTATGACCACAATCTTTCTTATTACTGGGGGTATAATACTATTCCCCTTAAGTCCTTACATCATTAATATCTTCACTGATAATCCATCCGTATCTTCACAGGGATTGATATTTCTCAGATTAATCATTATTTCTTTACCTTTAATGGGATTTTTTCAAATATTTATCGGTACATTCCAGGGGTCAGGCCATACAATATATGCTATGATATTAATGATGGGAAGACTCTGGGCCTTAAGATTACCAATGATTATTCTTTTTAAAAATTTCACAAACTGGGGCTCAAAAGGTGTCTGGTATGCAATGGTATTAAGCAATGCCATAAGCTGTCTGGTAGGATTTATTATATATCTAAGTGGGAAATGGCAAAAAAGTGTTATAGAGCAAGATTTCAATGACAAACTTTTAATTAATGAAGAAATTATTAATGAAAAAAATAATTACTCTACATAATCAAACTCAATGGAACCGATTTTTACCGTATCCCCATCCTGAATACCTTCTTCTTTCATCCTGTCATTAAGTCCATGATGTTTTAAAATCCTGAGCATTCGTTTTAAAGCTACCTCATTATTTAAATCAGTCTTATTCACTACTTCATCAACCAATTTGCCGGTGATATTGTAAATATTATTACTTTTTCTAATAATAATATCATCTTTCTTCATAAAATCAGGTCTAATGATTACCTCTTCTTTATCATAATCAATAACAGTCTCTTCAGGAATCTCTTCCAACATAGCACCTGTTTTATAAATTAAATCTTTTACACCTTTTCCACTTACAGCTGAAATAGGATAGGCCATATATCCCTGATTACTAAAAATTTTAATAAACTTCTCTAAATTATTGTCCTCTGGCAATAAATCTATCTTATTAAGTGCAAGTATTTGCGGAAGTCTGGCAAGTTTTTCATTATAATTCTTCAATTCTTTATTTATAATTGCAAAATCTTCCAGTGGATCTCTCCCTTCACTACCCGCAATATCAAGCACATGAATCAATAATCTTGTCCTTTCAAGATGACGCAAAAATTCATAACCAAGCCCTGTACCCTGATGGGCACCTTCAATCAATCCAGGTATATCTGCTATAACAAATGATTTATAATCACCATAAGATACTACACCTAAATTTGGTTTAAGGGTAGTAAAATGATAGGAAGCAATCCTGGGTTTAGCCCTGGAAACTCTGGATATAAAAGTTGATTTGCCCACATTAGGATAACCAAGCAAACCTACATCAGCTAAAAGTTTTAATTCCAATTGTATTTTGCGAGATTCACCTTTTCCCCCTTTTTCAGCAAACTTTGGGACCTTTCTAGTTGCTTTAGTAAAACGGGCATTGCCTTTACCACCTTTACCACCTCTGGCAATAATAAATTCCTGGGCATTTTCCTTTAAATCCACGAGAAATTTATCATCATCAGTATCATAAACAATAGTTCCAGACGGAACCCTTAATATAATATCTTCTCCGCTTCTTCCATGACAATTTTTTCCCTTTCCATGTCTCCCACGTTCAGCTTTATAATAATTGTTATAACGAAAATCTGCCAGTGTATGTAAGCCTTCATCAACTTTTAAAATTACACTACCACCATCTCCACCATCTCCACCATCAGGACCACCCATATCAATAAATTTTTCCCGGCGAAAACTAACAACTCCATTTCCACCATTGCCACCTTTAACATTAAATTCTATTTCATCTACAAACACTTTATCACCTCTTTCCCATATAGATAAAAAACCCCCAGTATTAACTGAGGGCTTACTTGTGTTATTAATTAACCAGACTGTCAACCTGGCTTTCAGTATAAACACTAATCTGTTTACTCTTCTTGCCTTTTCTTTCAAACTTAACATAACCATCTACTTTTGAAAAGAGGGTATCATCTTTGCCACGTCCTACATTCAATCCAGGTTTAAATTTAGTTCCACGTTGTCGAACTAAAATACTTCCCGCAGAGACAAAACTACCTCCAAATTCCTTGACTCCAAGTCGATTGGACTCACTATCTCTTCCATTCCGGGAACTACCGACTCCCTTTTTTTGGGACATCTATAACACCTCCATTAATTATTTTCTATATTCTCAATTAATACCTTTGTATATGGTTGACGATGACCGTATTTTTTACGGTAACGTCTCTTTGGCTTATATTTAAAAACAAGCACCTTTTTATTTTTACCCTGTTCAATAACCTTAGCATTAACCTTTGCATCATCAATAAAAGGGTGACCAAATTTACTATTATCTTCATCAACTATAGCTAAGACCTGGTCAAAAACAACATTTTCTCCCTTTGTTTCAGGTAGCTTTTCAATCTTTAGTAAATCCCCTTCTTTAACTCTATACTGTTTTCCTCCAGTTTTGATTATTGCATACAAAACTTCCACCTCCCTTACCTCAGGCTCGCCAGAATCAGGCAGTCATTAAGACTTTAAAACCTCTCCCGTGCGGTTTTGGTCTGGACAAGCTTAAATAAACATCCAGAAATTAATTTTAGCATAGATAATTAATATAGTCAAGGTTATATTATCTTTCCCCGGGCAAAGGTGCGATGGACATCAATTATTTCAATTTCAATTTCTGTCCCCACATATTCTCCGCCATTTATTACAATAATTATATAACCTTCTATCCTGGCAATACCATCAACATGATTATTAATCTGTTTTTCTTCAATAATTACCTTATATTTTTCTTCTTTTTTAACAGGCAGCACATATCTTTTAAGACTAGACTTTGAACCCTTTTTAAGGATATTAATATTTTCAATATGCAACTCTTTATTTCCTCTAATATAAATCTCTTTTCCAAGTTCTTCTTCAAGCTCATCCAATTTTTCCCCACGATTACCAATTAACACAGCAGCAACTTCGGGATGCAATTCAAGTAAAATACCTTCAAATTCCTCTTCAACAGAAAGCTCAGTAATTTTTCTAATAACCATAAGAGCCATTGTCGTTTCAGACATTACTTTTCCGGTACCATGACAGTAAGGACATTCCTTTTGAATTAATTCACTATATCTTTCCCTCACTTTTTTTCTTGTCAATTCTACCAGACCCAGACGGGTCAAACCCATTATTGTTGTTCTTGTTCTATCTTTTTTTAATTCTTCTTCAAGAACACTTAATACTTCTACCTGATTTTCTTTTATTGTCATATCTATAAAATCAATAATTATTATTCCACCAATATCCCTTAAACGAAGCTGGCGGGCTATTTCTTTTGCTGCTTCTACATTTGTCTTAAAAACAGTGTCCTGAAGATTTTTATTCCCTGTAAATTTTCCTGTATTAACATCTATTGCTACAAGGGCCTCAGTAGAATCAAATACTACATACCCACCTGAATTTAACCAGACCTTTCTTTTTACAGCCTTTTCAAGTTCTTTTTCAATACCATATGTGCTAAAAATAGGGGTATTGCGTCTATACATATAAATCTTATTCTTAATGTCAGGGGCAATTCTTTTTGCTAATTTCTTTAATTTTTCAAAATCCCCCTTATCATCTATAACTACTTTATCTATTTCACGAGAAAGATAATCACGGGCAATCTGTTGAATCAACTCAATTTCTTTATATATTAGGGCCGGGGCCTTACTCTTATTATATTGCTCCAGTATATCCTGCCACACAGAAACAAGATAATTATAATCATTCTTAATTGATTCTTTTGATTTTTGATAGGTATTTGTTCTTACAATAACCCCATATTCCCCACCAGTAAGTTCACTGGCTAGATTCCTCAATCTTTCTCTTTCAATTTTTTCACTTATCCTTCTGGATATACCTATTCTTTTTTCATAGGGAAGAAAGACAAAATATCTGCCGGGTAGAGAGACCTTACATGTCACTTTGGCCCCTTTAGTACCAATAGGCTCTTTAACTACCTGAGTCATTAAATCCTGACCCGGTTGAAGTACATGTTGAATTCCCAGTCTATTCTCTTCATACATCTTTAATTGTTTTTCCTTAAGTAGTAACTGCAGATCACCGATATGAAGAAAAGCATTTTTGTCAAGACCAATATCAATAAAGGCAGCCTGCATTCCCGGAAGCACATCTTTAACTTTACCCCGGTAAATATTACCTGCTATCTGCTGATAAGTATCCCTTTCAAAAAAAAGGTCTTCTACGACATTATTCTCAATTAATGCCGCTCTCTTCTCTCTAATTCCTGAATTAATAATTATCTGCTTACTCAACTTACTCATCTCCTGATAATTTTTTTTCCCAGGGTTCAAAGTAATTGTCCTTTATTTTTACATACATTGCTTCCCTGGTAATATTTATTATAGGCACCTCCTTGATAGATTGATTCCATTTATGAAGGGCCTGTATTATCTCGGTAGGTCTTACATTTCCACTACTTCCAACACTAAGTGTAAAACTCCAGATATTTCTTTCCTTTAATTTAAGATCAAAAATCATAGGTCTTAAATCAATTTTTCTATCTTTTTTCTTTCTCCTGTGTCTAATAATTTCTATACTATCTCTTGCCATAAAATCTTTTATTAAAGATGCCTCATCTACTTTATCGTTATATTCCATATTAATTGTAAACACTGCACTATTAATTATAGCCTGTAATGATTTAAGATTATCTCCTATCTCTCTTGCTTCAATTATTTTAATACCTTCGGGAACTTGCATATTTAAACTTGAGCTAAAAAATTCTGGCTCAATATAAGAATCTAATTCCAGATCAAAAAATTCACCTAATCCTATCATACCAACAGATAGGGGTTGACATAATGATAATTTTATATGTGGATTATATCCTTCCGTATACGCTAAAGGAAATTGTGCCCGCCGTAAAGCTCTTCGAATAGTATCCATGAGCTCTAAATGTGATATATATCTTAGCGGTTTTAATTTAGAAAATTTAGCCCTGAGCATCATTAGTACCACCTACCAATTCCATAGATGCACCCAGACCATAACAAACATCACAACCATTATGGCAATGACTTTCCCTACAATCTTTTGTTAATTCTCCTTTAAGTGACTTCTCATATTCTTTTTTTAAAAATTCATCAGTAACACCTGTATAAATATGTGACCAGGGAAGAATTTCATCAAAATCCCTTTTTCGTAAATAATCTCTATAATCAAGCTCATTATCATTAAAAGCTTTATTCCATAGTTCAAAATCAAAACATTCATTCCAGCCGTCAAATTTGCTACCCTGTTTCCAGGCCTGGTAAATTACTCCAGATAATCTGCGATCTCCACGTGCTAAAATACTTTCCATCAAACTTAACTCAGGGTCATTCCAACTAAACTGCAATCCCCTTCCCCTTAATACTTTTCTAAGGAGATCCTGTTTTTTAATAATTTCCTCTTGACTATTCATTTCAACCCATTGGAAGGGAGTAAATGGCTTGGGAATAAATGTTGAAACACTTACAGATACCTTAATACCCCTCTTTGTCTTTTTAAGTTTTCTACCCATATCCAGAACTTTTTTAGACATCTTAGCAATACCCTCAAGGTCAGTATCTGTTTCTGAAGGAAGTCCCATCATATAATAAAGTTTAATCCTGGACCATCCTGCTGTAAAGGCAGACTTCACAGCCTGGTAAAGGTCTTTTTCATTTACACCCTTATTAATTACATTACGCAATCTCTGGGTACCTGCTTCAGGAGCAAATGTCAGGCCTGTCTTCCTGACCTTCTGTACCTCTTTAGCTAATTTTACGGAAAATTCATCTACCCTGAGAGATGATAAAGAAATGCTTATCTTATCTTCTCTATATCTTTCTGCCATAATTTTTACAAGCCTTTCAATATCTGAATAATCAACTGTACTCAAAGAACTTAAAGAAAGTTCTTCATAACCTGTTGATTGAAGTATTTTATCAGCCATATCAATCAGGGTATTGATCTTTCTTTCTCGTACAGGACGATAAGTCATTCCTGCAGCACAAAACCTGCAACCCCTTGTACAACCACGTAAAACCTCTAAAACCGCCCTGTTATGCACAATATCCATATAGGGAACAATAAAATCTGTCGGATAAAAAGAATTATCAAGATCTGTAATTACCTGTCTTTTTATTCTCTCTTTTACCCCATCTTCTTTACTTACAATAGAGTTTATTCTCCCTTTATCGTCATAATCAACAGAATAAAGAGAAGGCACATAAACTCCAGGTAATTTATTTAATTCAAATAATATTTCTTTTCTTTTTAAACCCTTATCTTTTAGTTTTCTGTATTTATTTACAAGATTGATGAGCCCTGATTCAGCTTCTCCAATAAAAAAGAGGTCAAAAAAATCAGCAAGCGGTTCAGGATTATAAACAGTTGAGCCACCTGAAATTATTAAAGGATCCTCTTCTGAGCGTTCGTGACTGTATACAGGAATACCTGCCAGATTAATCATATTAATAATAGTAGTATAACTCATTTCATATTGAAGAGAAAATCCTATTATATCAAACTCTGAAGCCGGGGCTTTTGTTTCCAGTGAATAAAGTGGTATATCTTCTCTTCTCATTAATTCTTCCATATCAAACCAGGGAGCATATGTCCTTTCACAAATAATCTTATCTTCTTCATTAAGTCGATGATACAAAATTTTAAGTCCCAGATGAGACATACCTATTTCATAAACATCAGGGAAGGTGAGTAAAATCTTCACATGACTATTTGTCCACTCTTTTTTAATTTGATTCCATTCATTTCCTATATATCGTACTGGATTACTTACTTGATAAAGCATTTTATCCAATTTTTCTGCAATAGACATTATCAACACTCCATTCCATCTATTATATAAGTTTATTATAATATTACATATTCTGCAAGAAAACTTTATTCAATTAGTTCAATAATTTGTTTATCAGACTTTTTTATGCTAAAAAAATTATCAATTATTTGAAATTCATTAATACTCCCTTCAATTTCAAGATTTTCATTGATAATATGAAAAATATTAAATTTGCCAGGTACAATATAGGTAATTAAATCTTTCAAGTATATATTACCTTTAACAACCTGATTTGATACAGGCCTAATATCTATATTCATAAATTTTTCTTTCCTGCTTGAAAGATAATTTATCAGGGTGTAAATAAATTTTTTCTCTTCCTTGAGGGCAGCACTATAAACAAAAAAAGCAATTAGCAAAAACCATATATTAGCTTTATTAAAAAAAAGGGCCCCAAATACTATGATTGCAGCCATGAAAGATATTATCCTGGCAATTTTAGCTGCTTTTAGTGAGCCATATATAAAACCATTGCGCATTACCAGCACTGCACGTAAAATTCTTCCTCCATCAAGAGGTAGAGCAGGTATGAAATTAAATATGCCAAGATATATATTATACTTTATTATTAGCTCCATAATTTCTAATTCAGGAATAATTGAATAATTCTGCATTAATATTAAAAATACCGCGAAAAACAAATTAAATAATGGACCTGCTGCAGCAACAAATATCTCATGTTCTGGCTCAGATTCAAGTAATCCTCTATATTCAGCCATTCCACCAAAAGGGAAAATTTCAATTTTATAAATCTTATAACCCTTACTACGGGCAGCCAGCAAATGAATAAATTCATGTAAAGTAACCAGACTAAAAGCTATTAAAATTGTTTTCAACAATCCACTTATAGTAAAAATTAACATTATCAATAAAAAAAGGGGGTTAACCTTAAAGATAAAACCCCGTTCAGACATATATATCCTCTCCTCCATTTACATAATATTTAATAATGGAGTTTAATATTCCTAAAACAAAATCTTCTTTTTTCTCATATTCACATTTAAAACAAGTCCAATAGCAGATAAAGAAGTAACCATAGAACTACCGCCATAACTAATAAATGGAAGAGGTATTCCTGTAATTGGCATCACACCCATGGTCATGCCTATATTCTCCAGTACATGAAATAAAAACATGGCAGTAATACCGATTACAATTAATTTTCCAGTGAAGTCTCTTGCCTCTTCAGCAACCTTTATAAATTGCCAGAAAAGTAATAAATATAATAAAATCACAAGTGTAATTCCAATAAAACCAAACTCTTCACCTATAACCGAAAAAATAAAATCTGTATGTTTTGCCGGTAAAAAATTCAATTGATTCTGGGTTCCAGCAAATAGCCCTTTACCAAATAAACGTCCAGATCCAAGTGCTATCTTAGATTGAATTATATTATAACCTATACCATGAGGATCAACACTGGGATTAATAAAAGCAATTAACCTATCAATTTGATAATCCTTTAAAAAGAAAAGAGTGGTTCCAAAGTGCAAATGGGCCCAGACTACAAAAATAACGATACTCAGGCCACCAAATACAATAATACTGATATACCTGGAATTTCCTCCTGCTATGTATAACATAATAATAAAGACAAAAATAAGTACTAAAGATGTACCCAGATCATTTTGCAAAAGTATCAAAATAAAGGGTAATGATATAATAATTACCGGTTTGAAAAAACCAATCAAATAACCCAATTTATCTTTTTCATCTGAAAGAATTGTCGCCAGAACTATTATAACCATAATCTTTGCTACTTCAGAAGGCTGGAAATTAAGGGGGCCTAAAAGCAACCACCTGGTGCCACCAGATACCGTTTTCCCAATAATAAGTATTAATAATAGAATAAAAGAAGTTGAAACATAAATCACAAGTGAGTAATCCAGAAAAATGCGGTAATCAAATAATTGAATTATCATAATAATTATTAAACCAATAAAAATTGATATTGCCTGTTTTTGCAGAAATTTATAGGAATCAATTTCTTTATTATTTATTTCTACAGCACTACTAATTGCAACTAAACCAATAATTATTAGCATAAAAACTAAAATTGGAATATATATATTTATATCCCTCAAAAATTTTTTTTCCCAATTAATCAATTTACTTCCCTCTTTATAGGAAAATTAGCAACAAGTGCCATCATCTCTTCTTCACGGCTTACCTGCATATTTATTTTTCTATCATCTACATCTATATATTTTTTCAATACTTCAAGTAATTCAGTTTTTAAAGATTTCATTTCTGATGGACTAAGTTTAATTCTATCCTGGACTAAAATAAATTGGAGCCTCTCTTTAGCAATATTTTTACTTGATTTATTCCTTTTAAAACCTAACTTTTCCAAAAAACTAATAGTAAGCTCCTCCCTTCAAAAAACTTATGATAATCCCACAATTTTTTTTATTTTTTTCATTAAAGTATCTTTTTTCAGTTTCATAAAATCTACTTCTTCTCCAATAATCCTTCTAGCAAGATTATTAAAAGCCTGACCGGCCCTTGATTTTTTCTGTAAGGCAATTGGCTCCCCTTTATTAGTTGAAATAACTATATTTTCATCCTCAGGAACTATACCGAGAAGAGCTATTGCCAAAATCTCAATCATATCCTGAATACCCATCATATCTCCTCTATCAACCATATCTATCCTGATACGATTAATAATTAACTCAGGGTCTTTAATACCTTCACTTTCAAGTAAACCAATTATTCTGTCCGCATCTCTTACTGCAGATACTTCTGGCGTAGTAACAATAACTGCCTGGTCTGCACCAGCAATGGCATTTTTAAATCCCTGCTCAATACCTGCCGGTGAATCCACTAAAATAAAATCCATTTCTTCTTTTAGAACATTAATAAGCTCCTGCATTTGATATGGTGTTACAGCAGTTTTATCCCTGGTCTGAGCAGCTGGCAACAAAAATAAATTACTAAATCTTTTATCCCTGATTAATGCCTGCTCAAGTCTACAATTTTTTTCCACAACATCTACAACATCATATACAATCCTGTTCTCAAGACCTAATACAACATCAAGATTTCTAAGTCCAATATCAGCATCAATTAAACATACTCTTTTATCAATTGAAGCCAGTGCTGTTCCAATATTTGCAGTAGCTGTAGTTTTTCCTACTCCACCCTTACCGGATGTAATGACAATTGTTTTTCCTCCCATTATTCTCCTCCTATCCAGCTTATATATTTATTTCCTCAACAATAATTCTGCTATTTTTTATGTAAGCCCTTTCAAGTCTGGCAAGATTTTTAGAACTGCTTTCATCTGGTGGTCTTGTAATAATATTGGCAATCCTTAATTGAACAGGATTTAATTTTAAGGCAATCACCTCTGCATCCTGTGAACCTGTAGCTCCTGCATGAACAACACCCCGCAATGAACCCAGGACTACCACATCTCCACCAGCTATAACCTCAGCTCCAGGATTAACATCACCAATAATAAATATATTTGTAGGATATTTTATCTTCTGTCCCGAGCGTACTGTTCTTTTTATCAAAACAGAATCTCGGCTTTGCTTTATAATATCGTCTCTCTTTTCTCTCTCACTAAGAAAAAATATTTCTCCTGCATCTTTGTATTCTGAAATAATCTCCATTAATTCTTTTAAATCTTGATATCTCATAGTACGCCCATTTGTATTTAAATAAATATCCACTCCGGCAAAAAAACTATTAGCTTCATTTACATGTTTAATTAAAGCATTTTTTAGTAATTTAAATTCTAATTCTGGATTAAGGGTAACAATTACACCTTTTGAAGTTACCTGAAATGAAAACGCTGCATTCATCCTTTTATTTCTCCTTTAAACTAACAATTATATTAGTATATTCTTTATTAATTTTGAAAGTCCTTCTATTACTAATCAGAAAATACCTTTTTAAAGAAACCGAGAAGAGAATTATCTTCTTGATAATATTCACCCGGGTCAACCTCAGTTTTATTGTCAGGATTATTCAGACCAAAATAGCTGGCAAAGATACCTCTAGCAATAGGTAATGTGTAACCACTTTTATTACCATTTTCCAGAAAAACCAAAACAGCTATTTCAGGCTCATTCACTGGAGCAAATCCTGCAAACCAGCCATGATTTGCATTAATATTTGAAGTCTGAGCCGTTCCTGTCTTTCCAGCAATGGCTACAGGAAAATCTCCCAGCGCTCTTGATGCAGTACCTTCTTTTACAACTGCCGCCATACCCTTTTTCAATGTCTTAAAAACCTGAGTATCAAATGACAACTCCCTCTTAATACCAAATTTCTTATTAAGTATAAATTCACCATCTGGAGATTTTATCCTGGCAACTAAATAAGGCTCTCTATAGTAACCATTATTGGCAATTGAACTTATCAGCTGAACCAACTGAATAGGTGTAGTTAGTAATCCACCCTGTCCAATAGATAAATTCACTGAATCACCAGGATACCAGCCCTCATTATATTTATCTTTCTTCCATTCTCTATCTGGAACCAGTCCTGATTTTTCACCGGGTAAATCAATATTTGTTTTACTTCCAAGACCATATTTTCGAGCTGTATCTGTTAATTTTTCCCCATAATATTTTGTATATAATTCATAACCCAATTGATAAAAAATAATATTATTAGAATTGGAAATAGAAGTAATAAAATCAATTTTGCCCTCTCCACCTTCATGCCAGTTTTTATAGGGTCGGGACCAATTGGGTATATAAAATTTACCATTATTATCAATAAACTCTGTTTTTTCATTAATCCCCAGATAAGTAATCGCAGCCGTTCCGGTTACAAGTTTAAAGATTGAGCCAGGTGGCACAGCCGCCATGATAGCCCTATTTAACAGTGGATTAAGGGAATCATTAAGTAATTTATTATAATCACTATTGTTAAAACCTTCTGCAAAAGCATTTAAATCATAGGAAGGTATACTGGCCATAGCAAGGATTTCTCCTGTTTTCGGGGCCATTACAATAGCCGCTGCCCCGCTTGGCTTATCTAATTCAGGAACACCTTCTGCCTCTTCTCTTAACATTTTAAAATTATCTTTTAATAATTCTTCAGTCCGTTTTTGCAGCTCTATATCAAGGGTTAAATAAATATTATTTCCTCTGACTGGTGCTTTCTTACCAATAACTCTAAGCATTTCTCCTGTACTGTTTACTTCTATTTGCTCTAATCCATCAACACCTTTAAGATAATATTCATACTCTTTTTCCAGACCACTTTTGCCGACAATATCCCCACCACTATAGTTATATCCTTCCTGATTAAAGCCCTTCAATTCCTGAACATTAATTTCACCTACATATCCCAGTATGTGTGCTGCCAGATCATTATAGACATAATCTCGAATTGAGGACTCTCTTACAAGAATACCCGGCAACTGTTCATTATTTTCTTTAATAATGACCATAGTTTCAGGAGAGATATTTCTTTTCAAAATATTTACATTAGAATCTTTGATATCATTTTGATTAATCTCTAAACCTGTCAATTTATTTAATCTATTTATAAGTTCTTCTAAATTTATCTCCCGTGGAAGCTCGTTTTTTAAAAAATATATATTATATGATAATTTATTAGAAACCAGAACTTCTTGACCATTTTTATCCAACATCTTACCTCTGGGAGCATTAATAGGTCGGCTGGATAACCTATTACCTTCAGATAATTGATAATAATAATCCCCCATAACTATCTGCAAATAGCCTGCTCTCATTATTAAAACAAGGAAAAGAACAATAATTAATATTTTCACTACTTTTAATCTATCATCCATTAATTTAACCTCCGGATGAAATCAATAATATTCTTCAGATGAATATAAAATCTTAAATAAAATAATATAGATAATAAAAGCAAGTATCGAATTCAAAATTGCTTCAGGTAAAATTGTATCAGTTAGTGCTTTTAAGAACTGCATATTAACTGTTCTATAAATAAATAAATAGAGAAAAATTTCATGCAATATTGTAAAAAGCCCGGTAATTAAAGGTGGTATTAAATAATTTTTTTTGAAAAAATTACCTCCAATTAAATCTACTAATGCTACAACAAGCATAATACCCAGAAGATTCACAGCAAAAATGCCTCCAAAAAAAGCCTCTTTTAATAATCCTGCCAGCAGGGCAATAAAAATAGTCTCACGGTTTTTCACCATTAAACTCAAAATAATTACCACTACAAGCAAAATATCAGCTTTTACACCAAAAATAGGATAAATGGGAATTACAGTGAGCTGTAAAACAAAAGCAATAATGATAATCAGCAAAGATAAAAGAATTCTTTTCACAAAATTCCCCCTGACTAAATACATTTAAATATTAAAATCTGTAACTATAAGTACCTCTTCAATCGTTTTTTCACTCATAAATAATTTTATTTTTGCCTTCTGGGAAAGACCATAATTATCAAGCTCAACACTGTCAACTAGACCAATTGGTATACCCCGGGGATAATTACTGGATAAACCAGAGCTAACAATGATATCCCCCTTTTTTATACTTGCATCCCAGGAAAGGTTGTCCATAATATTAT